>AUXO013727710.1_pt1 | contig 17075 bp, 13 predicted proteins | sample 768731 | NCBI WGS metagenome assembly AUXO01 (sample SAMN02715735, study PRJNA202380) | gut metagenome | biome: sheep rumen | host: Ovis aries | place: New Zealand: Palmerston North
CCCTGAAGGAATTCCTTATTCCGTATTTACAGAAAAACTACCACACTCTCGACAGGCGCCTTCGGCGCACCGGAATATTCACGGGGGGCTAGTTAATGCCTCATCTCTCCGAATTCAAGCACATCGGCAATTCGCTCCAAAGCGTGTCCGTCACCGTAGGGATTGGTCAAATTATGCTACTTTCCACATCATCAACCACTCAAGCATACCTTTGCCATCCGGGGAAGTGTAGATCCACCTCCCTGGTTAACAGCTTATCTCCACCCTGCTTTTCCTGCCACGCACGGGGCGATGAGCGGTGGATAAGCAGAATGTTGTCTGACAATTATTATACCAGAAGGCATATACTCACGCCAGATATAATCACGCTTTCAGTCCAGCCGCTTTCCTAACCACATTTTTCTTCTTCAATATTTTCACTTGAGAATCAAGAAACCTCGCGAGCTTCATCCCCTCATTAGCTTTCACAGCAACTTCGTCGCCAAGGCTATCTATGTTCTTGTTCATCACACTGTGGATGCATTCGTTGCGATATCCATTCCAGTTTTCAATTTCTTTCAGCATATCGTAAAGACCGGCTATATCGAGAGACTCGAGTCTGCTCTTCAAAACTTTCAAATATTTATCATCCGGCGTGCCTTCACAGTTCTCCTCCCATGATAAGATTGCCCGGACAATCCTGAGCTTTCCGGTGATACTAGAAATGCCGAGGTTACCTTTGGGATCATAAGATAAAACCATATCTTTCAGATGTTTCTTGCACTTTCCCACGATCTTGATAGAACTACGGTCGACCAATCCACCAATATGATAGATAAATGATCTCAAGCGGTCTTCCATCATTGCATAGTCAATGAGGATTGCTTCAAGGTAGAAGCCATCCTTCATGGCAAGGTTGTAACGAGTAAGCATCGTCGTATAAGTTCGCTGCTTATCGATATTATCTGATACAGGTTTTATTATTCGTTCGTTGTTACTCATTACAATCTTACCCTTATTCATTGAAAGTATTATTTACTTCGGATCTGTATCCAAATCGCTGTGATCGGTCGTGCTGTCCGCCACACTCGCGGCATTATAAAGATCATGCTCGATCTTGCTCGAACTGACCTCCGGTGTCCGCGGCAGATAAACAACTTCTGCACCTATTATTAAGCCTTTTGCGAAGATAAAAGGAATTCAATCAATGCCCGATCCTCCGGATTGGTCAGCTTGATGTTATTCTTAATATCAAAATACTGATATCCTTTGATAAAAGCCGGGAATTGGTTTGCTGCAAAATATATGTCAGAATCACAATCGTAGTATTGATTTAAAACGGAAAACTTATATGCTTCCGGAGCCTGGATCAGATAATAATCTTCCCTTCTCGGGGCCTGCACCACGTAAGATCCAAGTGAGTCACTGATCTTTTTGCATGATTCTACATAATCATATTCATCCAGAAGATCAAAATACCTATCGATCACATCGTGATGAACAAGCGGCCTTGCTGCCTCGTGAAAGATAATCTTCTTACACTCAGGATAATGAACCTTGACATAATCAAGAGCATTTTGGAATGAATAAGCTCGTTCTTTCCCTCCGGCCAGTACTTCGACACCATACTCCTTCTTTACACGTTCCATGGCCTCTGGATCATTATTCAGGACCATAAGTATCCTATCAGTCTTTTCAGACTGTTTCATTTCATCAATGCTGTATTCAAGAAGCTCTTTCCCATTTATTGTTGTGTATTGCTTCGGCTTGTCCGCCTTATAACGCACACCGGATCCACCTGCTAAAATCACAAGAATATTTGAAGCCATCACTGTTCCTCCCACATATCTGACATATACTCACGAAGATAATATATCGCCATATCTGTACCCGTTTCGATTACTTCATCTGTAGCTCCGGCTATATGCGGAGTAATGAAAATGTTTTTTGCTTTAATCAGCGGATCATTTGGCTGCAATGGCTCATGACGAGTTACATCAAGAGCTGCACCTCTTATCTGACCATTATTCAAGGCATTTATTAATGCATTCTCATCAACCAGATCACCTCTGGCAGTATTGATGAAGTAAGCATCTGGTCGCATCGCCGAAAACTCTTTGGTTCCTATAACTACTTCGTGCTTCCGGTTATTGCAATGAAGACTTATATAGTCCGCATTCCTTAATAGGTAATCACGCTCTACGACTTCAACGCCAGCAGGAACCGGGCTTAATATCGGATGGTCGTTGTAAACAAGTACATGAATGCCAAGAACTACAGCATATTTCACAACCACTTTTCCAACATTTCCATATCCAATCACACCGAGAGTAAGTTTATGAAGCCCTTTTCCTCTCAGTGTATGATATGGTGCCTTGCTGTCCATTCCCCACAATGAATCGCGGTATTTATCTGGAAGGATAAAATGCTCGTTCTGTAACGTATCTGAAAGAACAAGCTCATCTGCCTTTGTCAGATTTCGATCAGCATTAAAGATCACCCCAAGAACATATTCTGCAACAGAAGTCGCATTCCGGGCAGGCGTGTTGTGAACAATGACTCCTTTCTTTGCTGCATATGGGACATCAATCACTGTATGGACACCACCTCGACAACAAACTATCATTTTGAGTTTCGCAGCCACATTTATGATATCCTTATCAATTGTGTCAAACTCACTGATTAAAAAATCATAATCAGGAATAGCTGCTTTCATCTCATCATGAGTAGAAGGAATATGGTCTCCCACAGCGTATCCCATGTAATCAAAATGAAGTTCGGGGAACTCTTTTTCGATTTTTCTATCTATGTCTGCGGTTACTAATACTTTCATGGTTTTCATAAATTTAAATACTCAACAATTCGTTTGCTACTATTTCCATCAGGATGAGTGTGAACTAAAGGTAAAAGCTCATGACGCTGTTCTTTATAATTGTCCTCACCATTTGATATTCTCTGAACAGCATCAAATAATTGATGTTTATCTTTAACATGATCACCAGCAAAATACTTTATTGGATCTCTAGGAATAAACCCCCGCGAATCTCTATACTCCTCATAATCGTCAACCGTAAAAATAATAGGTCTATCAAGGAGCATATAATCAAATGCTATAGATGAATAATCCGTTATTAGTGCATCTGCTATCGGAATAATTTGATAGAGCTGCAAATTAAGCCCTTGTATATCCTCATCATGCAATAAAATAATATTGCTATAATTATGAGAAAAAGATTTTAAAGAAGCTTGAAGATGATGAATTTTAAATATCAATAACGAATGAATTTGTTTTAAAAAATCGTTGAATTCTTCAAGAGACTTTTCATCCTCAATAACCGGAAGCCCTGTTCTCGAATCGAAATATGATTCATCCAAATATGCACTTACACTTCTTCTAAAAGTCGGCATCCAGAGAAACACTTTATTAAATTGAGTTAATCCTATCTTTTCTTTGACATGTTTTATGCTCACACTATTTGCTTGAAACAAATAATCGTTTCTCGGATAGCCAATATCAAGCAGTTTATTTGGTTTGCATGAAAAAGCATCTGTAAAAACTGGAGTAAAAATCTTACCGGTCATAAAATTAATATTTGCCGGAGAAATTTCTTTTACAGGAACTTCTTTCATCCTTTTAAAGGCACATCCATGCCAGAGATTTATTATTATTTGTTCTTTCCGTTTTTTATAGAATCGTAAAAAATTCGTATGATCATATATATGCCATTTACATGTTGCCAAGTACCTATCCCATTCCTTATGAATGCCAGTCGTATCTCCCCACATAATCTTCGTATTCGGATAGAGATGTTGTATCTTGTGTTCTTTCTTTGGACCAGTAATTTCATAAACAAGCCAGACAACGTGGTATTTCTTTAAATATCCATTACGACCCATGTAGTCATACAGCGCATAGGCATTATCAGTAATCTCTCCACCGGATTCCATGACGATTAGTCTTTTATCGATTGGCTGCCTTTTCCAATAATTAATAATTTCTTTGTTGATAAGATTGGCTGAACGTATTCTTAAAGATTTAATACAGCCTTTAAATCCTTTTTCATGTACTTTTTTTATTATTGTTTTAACATTCATAACTATTTTACCGATGTACAATCTTATTGAATAAAAGTTTTATGTCTTTTATATATAAAAGAACAATTACTAAGAACAACCCTCCCATAACACTATATAAAGAGAGATTATTATCAATTAATAACAATGCTATGCTCTGTAACACGAGTAGCAAATAACTGATCACATCCCTTACCAGATTGATTCTTAACTTTATGTATTTTTTGCTCTGAACAAAACGAATGATAAATACAATCACATAACAAACAGTTGTTGCTATTGCTGCTCCCATTGGTCCCATGATCGGTGTAAATATAATATTAAGAATCACATTGCTTATCGCGCCAGCAACTGTACTTTGTGCAAAAACTTTAGAATCCTTTACAGCGGAGAAAAATCCGCCCAAGTACCCGCTAAGAGCACCAAACACAATTGCTATCGTAAGCCAAGGAACATATCTCCATGCTACATAAAAATCTTTTGCATAGAGAATTCTTGCAAGGATTTTGTCTCCTGCAATAATCAAAGAACATACGATTGTCATAAGACAATTGTAAGCTTTATAAGTATTGGCAAAAAAGCCTGGCTTGTCCTCCGGGTCAAAATCCTTAACCGCAGATAACGTCCACGCCTGATTAAAAATTGTTTGAAACACATTCAGAATCTGCGGTATTTTACTTGCCACAGAATACACGCCATTGGCAGCAAGACCGCAGAAAAAAATTACTACATATCTATCAGAGGCGTTATTCACCCACCAAGCTAAAGCATTTGCTATGAGTGGTCTTGAATAACCAAGCATGTCATTTTGTTCAGTATCATACTTCCTTGTCAGATGAGTATTTCTGAACATCTGCCCGCGAACTGCCAGATAAAAACTCTGGACAAGAGGACCAATAATGTTAGCAAGGAAATAGCCTATAAGTCCCCAGTGAAACGTAACAAGGAAAAGAATGTTCAGACCTATAGTAACCGCAGATGCAATCACACTGGAAACAGAAAGATCCGCTATTTTATCTGCCCCTCTAATATAATTTGTAACAACGCCAGACAATGACTGCGTCAGAAACATCAGAAAGAAGTAAATAGCGTACTGTTTTCCAAGGCTTGAGAAATCAAAAACAGAATTAACAATGAGTCCAAGAGCAACGATTATATTTGAAATAATGAGATATTTCATTCCGATCGTTACAACGGCTTCTCTTTTATATTTTTTATCCAGTGCAAATCTTATGACCGCATCCTGAATATTTAATGTAAGGATTGGGAGCAAAACTCCTATCGTTGTATAAAAAAGATCGTAGGTTCCATAATCCTCTGTTGAGAGAATATTCGTATATAATGGAACCATAAAAAAACTCAGTAGTTTTGTTGCAAACGAGGCAAGAGTTAACAACCCTAAATTTTTAATTAAATACTTATATTTACCCATTTTCGTTATCAATCTATCCTGTCAAAATAAGTATCATTTATGTTGTACCTTATCAGTTTTTCAGTTAAACAGGTACATAAAATCTTATTACTTCAACTGTCCCTTCAATGCGTTTTTTAGGCTATAAATTGTTTCGACCCCGTCTGCAGTTTCAATAAAAATGTTGGCATCTTCATCCTCATATTCATGCAAATCTGCATCCCTTCCGATTCGCCGCATTTCATCAAGGATCGACTTTGCCTCTCTGTCTTTTCCGGCTTCAAAAAGATGCGTGGCCTGTAATCCTAAGATCCTCGCATAACTTTCAGCAAACTCCACACTATCTCTATGCAGCTCAAACTGTTTTCGATACCAGTTAGCTTCTTTATCTGTTATCTTAACTTTATCAGGGGACATATCATAATAACTATCCGATTTTGCAGTGCCATATGCCATTGCTACATCCTGATTATCCGGATAGTTTTTAATCAGCTCCTCCAATTTTGCAAGAGCTTCATATCTTTCTTCATTAGACGCATTTGCATTAAAGTTTTTAACGCCAATAGCATTCATACCGTAAATATTGGAAAGACAAATGGCATACTTCCCAATTGTTTTATCGTTTGTGACCGTCTCAGAAACTCTTGCCATCAGTTCTGTAATGTTTAGAGCCCTTTTGAACAATTCTTTTTGTGTAACATACCGCATGTATATGGTAGATATTTCGGATACTGCACCAGCTATATCTTCATCGTCCGGATATAGCTCATAATAGCTGACAGCCTTATCCCAGTCTTTCTTTACTCCATAGCTTTCAGTTTTAAATTCCTTGAGCATCGCCAGATGCTGATGTTCTTCAGAACATAAAGTAGCTATCTGTACAAGCATATTGTCACTGTTATCTTTGAACGATGAAACAGACTCGTAAAAAAGATCTGCTGCTTCTGTCATGTCAGCGAAGGCCGCCAGATCCCGTTTCTCAAATATGATGCCGGAATAATCTTCCATTACATCACAAAAACCGGATTCCACTTCATTCTGGCGATAGTATTTCATGGCATAACTAATGAATTTTCTGCCGCACTCTAAAGTCTCGTTATACTGGTCATGATAGTAATTTGCCAGAATAAGCCTTCGCCAGGTCTCTATTTCAAATGGCGCCAATTTATAAGTTACCACAGAATTCTGAAGAATATCAGCAATCTCATAAGGATGTTTTATAAGAAGCGTCGTGCTGGTAAGGAATGTAAAATACATTTCAAACATATCAGAAGGAGACTCCGGTGTTGTCAAAGCCATGGCTTCAAACGACTCCTCTTCCGGAAAATCATCCATTGCCTTCATCAAAAAACGTCCAAACTCAAAAACTGAGATCTGCCTTGCCAGTCTGGCGAAGTCGGCCCACTCACTTTCGTCCGTATAATAATCAGTAATAAACTCTCTGATAATATCCGGGTATACGGGCTCTATCAGAAGAAATGTCTTAGGCCTATATGAAGGATCCCGCCGTTCCTTCTTCAGCTCCTCAGTGGGAAGCAGTTTTGCATATGAACCGGCATAACCATACTTCTCACTAATATTAAACGAGTCTGAATTGACTATATCTCTGATTATCCTTTCTCCGACTTCGGCATTAATATCTTCCTTTTGCTCATAGATAAATAAATCAGCAAGGGAATTTTTCCGTTTTCCTATCCCAACGATAGATTTAATTGTCCTCGTCAAACATTCACATTCTGCCTGGAGATAACCATTATCTGCTTCATTAATGCAGAAGATCTCAACTGCACATGAAAAAGCCAATATTTTTTCATATGCCTGAAGGGCTTCCTCCGAACCAAGGATCAGCTTCCATCTCTTTTCTTCCTTCAATAGGAATTCTTCAAGCAGTTCTTTGGCTCCTGCTACAGTTACCACACCATTTTTGTATATCCACACCTCTGTGAATATACTCAGATACAGCGGTCTGTAACAGTCTGGTGGGAGTTGTTCTCTGAATAACTGTTCTATTTCCCCGGCGTTAGCAACTAATGACGGAACATCTACAGCACCATCATCCGTCCCAATAAGTGAAAAGTAGGTATCAATATACGAAGCAATGTACTCCTTTTCTTCCTCAATAGTCAGTGGTCCAAGACTCAATGGGTTCTTTGAATATTGGGCGCTATCAAAGGAAAGGCGTGTAGTACTGTCGAACGCTCCTTGTATTTTATGAAACCAGTCAAACTTTTCTTTTTCAATTTTTCTTTCAAGAAAAATGATTCGAAGTTTGAACGCTGAAGATTCAAATTTACTTATAATCGAACTTATTGCATCTGCACATTTTTCTTCCTCGCCAGCGATATAATCAAAGACAATAACTGTGTTGGAAAATGGAGTCAACTCATTATATACGTCTTTTCCTTTTCGCCCGAAGAAGCCGAACCATCCACTATCCAAAGTAGATAGGTACTCCAACATCAGCCTGCTTTTTCCAATGCCGCCTTCTCCAATAACCGACCAGAACAACACTGGCTTCGGATCATTGCAGAAGTCCCGCAAAGCAGCAAGCTCACTTTTACGGCCAATGAACTTATTGAATCGATTCAGGAAGTGCATCCGGCCAAACGCAGATGCAGTTTTATCGAGTTCTATATATGGATTGATCTCCATCATCCTTTCAAATCCCGAATGGAACCTTATCCTATATGTGCTAACATTCAAAAGGAATAATGGCAGACCCGAATAATCATTACCATAACAAATCCGGATGAAATTATCCGGAAGATTTGTTAAATCATCTCCGCTTTTATATAAATAAAAATATGGAACATCTGTGTTCAGATATTTTGAAGAAAATGACAGAAATCCGCTCATATTCGGGTCATCCGTCGTTCCACCGCAACCAACGATAATGATGGGGTTAATACCAATGAATTCCTGAAGGAATTGTGCTCCTGGATTACCGACTATCTTCTCATATTGCGTATCATCAGCAATGATGTCGTCTATACCTTGCGATGGAATATACGTCCCATGAAGATGAATAACTTTTCTTTCAGATTTCCGCTTAAGAAGGGCAAGAATTTTGTCCGGTTCAGAATATGTCACCGCCCCTATACCGACAGCTTGCTCAATGCTGGTATCGTAGTTTGTAGTGGCTATGAAATCCCCGGCGCGGTCAATCAATCTCAGCGCTGAAATATCCTTTGTATTTATCGGGTGTATCGACAGCATCTCCTGCCGCATGAATTCATCATATTTGCCCCCGGCTTTCAGTTCATTCAAAAGATACCCCGCTGCGCCAATCAACTTCCCTGCGCTGCCGCTGCCAATTTGCTTTTCAAATTCGTTTTGTTTCCCCACATCCAGAAAGCCTTTTCCTGCCTGCAGCCAATGCCACCAACTTTTATTATGTTCTCCTAAAGACATTGACAGTCCGGCTCCGAACAGATATGTAATTGTTCCTGAATCTCGAAGAACCTTTGTAAACTGTGGGTAATCTGTAACTTCCATACTTCTATAATCACCAGCTAAGGGACATTAGCCCCTGGGTACTCTATGTTTGCTCTTCATGTTAATGGTGCCCCTATATCCTTTCCCACCCATTAACATCGTTACTTAAATTCGCCATGTCCATCTGCAGGCTTGCATCAGAAATACTTTTCGTTTCTGCTTCAAGAAAATCCAAAATCTCCTTTGAAAAGTCGATAAAATTATTTGCCCGATAAGATGCAATCAATTGATCTGCGTTATCCTTCTCGCTCATAGCAATGCATTGCTCTCTGTTGTGGTAAATAAGTGAAAAGATATCGTCCGCTTTCTTTAAATAGTGGACAATTTCAAACAAGTAAAATTTCCTGATATTCTGGTTTGTCTCTTCTACATATCTCTGTCTGAAATCCTCGCACGCAATCAGGCCGTCACACGCAACATTATCAAACCGATCAATCAACCTCTGGCTGTTATCATCTTCTTCGTAAAGGCTTCTTCCCTCGATAATGTCTCTCTGCCGCAACGCTGCCCGGATCGTTTTTACCAGCCAGGACACCAAAAGAAAAATGACAATCAATGCCGCAATCAGGGCGCATCGGATAAGCGCCTGCGCTGCTGTGTTTCCAACAAAGTTAGCTTTCAGAAATCCTTTCACAACATCATCGAAGACCACAACAATAAGAATATCAACAAGACTGGCAATGAAATAGCCGAGAATGCCGTCGTTATTGGACGTGATCTTTCTGTCGATGTTCTGAATGTCTTTATTCAGATAGAATCTTAAGAGTTCGAGGCTTTTATGCTCGATCTGGTTAAAACTATTCTTCATTCCATTCAAACCTACTTCGTTATATGTGATAACTCCGTGTATGTCGCCTCAACCTTCTTACTTTTCTTCTTTGAGCCTCTGGTTCTCACATGAGGATTATTTTGATCTGACACGACAGCATCTTTCACGGCATCATACTGATTTCCTATCAAAACCGTCCGATAAAGCATGCCTTCATTTTCTGAGAGGAACTTCTGTACAGCTGGTTGCTCTTTCTTATCCTCCAATAATCTCACAATTTCATTAATAATTTTTCCGCATGTATAAGGAGTGACAAAAACGTATGCTTTCCTCTTCAGTCCGCATTTGAACTTCTTCCTTAATGCTTTCACTTCTCTATGCGACAGGGTAAGATTCTGAGCCAGGACAAGTATGCCCTTTTTATAATCACTCATCTTCTTCCGATCTGACATGTAAAATCGTCCGATCAAAGAAAGAGCGACAAAGTAATTGAAATTATAATAGCAGGACTGCTCCATTTGAGCCGGTCTGTATCCACAACGGAAATATTTTGATCCTTCTGGAAGATACTCTGTGAGCTCTTGTTGCATAGCGTCCGCATAATCATTGAGTTCTGACTGGCTTAATTCAACAATATCACTCATGATCTTATCCTCCGATACTTGATTTCGCCACTTATTGTAGCATTTTTAATGCCTCTTCAAACCGCTCAACCGCAATATCCCACGAGAACTCCTTCACCGATTCCTGTGCATTTCGTACCAGCTTATTTCGGAGTTCATCCTCTTCGAAGACCCTCTGCACATTCTTCACCAGCGCATCAACATCTTTCACTGGGGACAGCAGCGCATTGTATCCATCTTTTGCGTATTCCAAGACCCCGGTATACGCTGTGGAAACCAGAGCATCTCCGCAGGCCATCGCTTCAAGTCCGGTAAGGCCATAGCCCTCGTCTACCGTTGCACAGAGCCATACAGAAACCTTGTTATAAATCTCAACTGTCTGCTGCTGTGTCGCTTCCTTAGTGTAGTGAATCCACTCCGGGAAATTCTTCGGGCGGCTCGGAACACCAAACATATAGACTTCCAAATTCGGATATTTCTTTTTCAGTTTCTTTATGGCTGCAAGAGAATACTTCAAACCTTTATGTGGCATAGTATGATAGAGAAGGCCAATAGTATGTGGTTTTCTCTTTTCAGGAGATGTGCTGATCCTATACACATCAAGATCAATCGGGTCTTTAATAAGAATGGATGGCGTCTTGCTATACTTATCCACTATGCCCTTCAGCCAATCCGAAATGACAATATTTGTCATTCCCAGTTTATAAGTATTCTGGCAATATTTATCTGATACGTTCCAATTCTCATAGTCCTGAATAAAGTAGGCTTTTTTCGCACTTTTGAAGGTTTTTGAAGTAAATTCAGCACTGTCCACGGAAGTCGCGACCGCCGCATCTACATCATCTAAATATTTCTTGTAATCACTTCGCAGTGCGGACACTTTTTTTATTTCTTTATTAAGCGGAAACCATTTCGGCTCTGTCTTCGTAAAGTGGTTTGCAATGACGTTTTTTATTGGTAACGGAAGCGGATATCTCTTCATGATATTTTGATTAATACATAACAGTAATACGGTATATCCTCTCTTCTGAAGATGATTGGCATAATCGTACACCATGCGGAATCCGCCTATCGGTTGACGTGTATACCCCGGAAGAACAAAACATATTTTCAACTTCCCAGCAGCCTTATTCATTTATTTCTCCGTAAATGCCATTTTGATAATCGCTTATTGCTTTTTTATAATAATGTCTTCGCTCTCCCTTTTTATCTAAATACTTGATATTCATTAACGGCAGTAAGCGTGTCATGTATAAAAGCCTAATCCTATAACTATAAGAAACGTACTTTTGAGAAAGCAGATATCTTCCATCTCGGACCTGATAATAGGTTCTGACAGGATCCCACTTTCGGATTTTAATTAATCCGGCTTGAACTTCATTATTCCCAACATTATGATCAAAAACGACAGCCTTCGTTGTGAAGACTTTATATCCATTTGATGTCCATCTCCAACATAAATCCCAATCAGAATAATCCAGAAATATCTTTTCATTAAAGAAGTCAACCGCCTTTAATGCTGAATAACTGGTCAGCATCGAAGATGTAATTACTGTTGGAACTTCATACAGAGTTTTACCTATCTGTCTTCCTTTTACGTATTCAAGCTTCCCATTAGAGAGATTGAAATAAGAAGGTCCTATACAACCAACGCGGTATCTTTTTTCAAGTCTCTCATACAATTTTAATAATTTTTCAACATGTCCCTGTTTAACCCTTGAATCCTGGTCAAAAAAGATAATATTATCATCAGCATTCCAGCAGTAATTCTTATCCTTCAGGACGCGATTAAATGCTCCTGAAATGCCCAGATTGCCATTGTTATAAATATAAGACAGGTTATTGATAGAAGAAAATAATTCCTTGTTATCATGAGGACTATTGTCACAAACAAAGACTTTATCTACAGACGCAGCATATGTGTTAATATTATCTACTGTCTGGCAGTCCGGATTATATACTGTTACTAACGAGGCTAACATATAACGCCTTCCTTGTTATGAAACATCCTGATAGCAGTCAAAAAAGCAGTCAGAAGCATCAGACTTGAGGGAAAAACATGATAAATAATACACGTTTCTCCCAATCCCGATGCCAGCCATGAGATATATGCGGCACACAGCAATCTGAAAAATGAAACAGAGATTGCATCATTCTTCATTTGGAAAAGCCTAACTCCGATACTTATTAATACATAGGCCATTATGCATGAACCTATTATCCCAGTCTCAAGTAAGACATATAAATAAAAATTATCAATATTTACCGTCTGTCCATATGCAGTTCCTGACCGTGCAAAATATCCAACATTAAACAGCCCCATCCCCTGCAAAATTCTTCTGCTGCTAATAAAAGTAGGAATATTAACCTGAAATGTTTTAAATCGCAACGAACTCACAAACAGATCAGAAATACTCGCCCAAAAGACCGAAAAGATAAGTGCTACCAGTAAAATAAACATGAAAACGCGAAGTATTCTCCGTGATGTCGGACTCCACTTTTCAAGCAATGTGATGCTTAGATAGATGAATGCTGCGACAAAAATTGCTACCTGAAGGAGAGAATTTCTACTCCCTGACGACAGCAATACTATTGAAACAAAAACATCAATTAATACAGTTAAAATAAGGCGGATTCCTCGTACTGATTTTCCATAAAAAGCAACACACGACAAATAGAGCACAGAAAGTATTATTGTTCCCGCTGAAAGTATTCCAACCGCATTGACGTTGTAAAAACCAAAGCCTTCTCTAAACCTTTCATTTGTTGACATAATTGCAGAAAGATTAGCGAAAGCCTGCAAAGGGAACCCGGCAATAGCATATCTAATTATTAAATAAATTCCACAAGTATAAAAAGAACAGCCGATAAATTCCGGAAACACATTCAAATTGTTTATCACATAGACATTAACCGCTACAATTGTTATATATTTTAAGCAAGCCCGCAATTCTTCAGGCAGCGCATAATGCATTGGTGATGCTATTGAGAATAATGCAGCTAATATATAAAACAAATAAATTGCAAATATAATAGGCGCGGCATGATTCTCTGTCCTTATCATACTCATTTTGGATGTTGCAAAAATTACAAACAGCCAGAATATAGGAAAGATGTATGAATAATATCTGTTTAAACTCAAAACTGGTTCTTGCTGCATTGAATCCATAAAAAAGATTAGATAGAGGCTGTACGACAAGATATATACTATTCTTGTCAAGGTTACTCCATTCAATCTGGATTCTGTAGAAACACCGTCATAACTATACATAAACAAGCTGTCCTATTACTCTTACAAAATCACTTTTTAAGTAACCACCGGAAATCAGAATATGCATTCTTTGAAGTTTTGAATACTTCTCTATGTTTGCAAATAGCCACACCGTTTTTCTTTCATCCTTCGGAAGTTTCTTTCCATACTTTGATAGAAAATACTTGGCCTGTTGCACACATTTCTTGTCCATATTCTTAGTTTCTGGATTTAAGAACTTATTAATACGATATCTGAAGCTTTTAACATCGATAGCACCTACGGATTGCTCCTGGTGCTGGCGATAATACATAGTTACTTTGTTCTCATAAACAATATGTCCCATGGAACTCGCACACAGCGCAATCCACCAGTCATGCATCAACATTTCTTTTGAATACGGAACTATAGCAATCTGGCAGAGCCTCTTGTTGATCATCATTGTGCAGCCAGTAATGTAATTCTGAATTAACAGCCGGTTTAATTGATCGTAGTGTTTATAGACCATATTACTGGACTTATCCATTTTTATTGGCTGCAAGTCTTCAGAAACAGGTTCATAATCGGAGTAAACAAGAATAGGGCTGTTCTTTCCGTATCTCTTCTCCGCTTTCTTCATGGCGGCCAATGAGATTTTTATTTTATCGGGAAGCCATACATCATCCTGATCACAGAACATTACATAGTCTGCCGTTGCATGCTTCATTAATAAAAAGAAATTCGGGACCGCACCACCGGCCTTTTCACTATCCTTGACAATGACGATATTCTCATGTGAGTCTGCATACTCCTGAATGATCTGCGGAGTCCTGTCAGTGGAATTATCATCCCGTATCAGAATCCTGAAATTATGTTCCGTTTGATTCAGGATAGAATCTATCTGCTGCCCTATATATTTTTCGCCATTATATGTAGCAAGTAAAATATCAATCATTTTTTCGAATGCCGTTTCAACTTCACCATTTCATCCAACATCTTGTATATCTCCGGCCATATGCCGCCTGCCCTGTAATATGATCCTTTTGGAAAATAGATCAGTTCCGTAAAAGGATGCGTCAAATTACTGGGATGAATTTCAGGGTAGAAATCCAGAATCTCCTCTCCCTTCATATCCGGGTTGAAAGGCAGCCGCGCGACCTGCTGAACCTCATCATTCGATACGATGTCAAAGTTCGCCACCTTCATTAAAACGTTGACATAGCTGTCGAGATTATAGGATCTTTCATCCCTTTCGATCTCACTTGTGAACGCCAGAATTCCCTTCAGGTAATCGTCATAAGGAAAAGAATAGTTCCATGCACAATATTGGCCGTTGAAGATCTTTGGCTTTATTTCATTTCCTTCTTTCACATATCCATAGCAGGGATTGAAAGGAGCCCTGAATAATGCTTCCGGGAACCGCCTGTCCTGTTCTGACGCATCAATAAACACAAATTGTGACGAAACGTCCGGATCATTATCAGACAGGAAAGTATGATAGAAGAACCTGAGCTTCTTTATAGGAAGATGGTGTGCGTCTATGAAGGTATCCAGATCATGCTGTGTTTTCCCGGTGCTGTTCGTATCAACTAAGGCATAGTTAGAATTCTCGTCCAGTGTTTGTACGAGATACTCACCCATGTACTGCCCTGCAGTTTTTATATTCTCTTCAAGACGCTCACAGAAGGTTGTATTTGCAAGTGCCTCCTCAAGTCCTGCCTTAAAATCAGAAAAGGCGTGATATTCTCTTTTACAAAAATCTTCTCCAAGAATGTCTCCAAGCTCTTCCCTTGAAAATCCGAGCCGTTCAAACGGAACATAGGCATAAGCCGGATCGCGGAAAATCCAATTTGATTTATCCCACACGGAGAGGTTTTTCAGTTTATCGATCGTCATCTCCGGGAAACGCCATGCCACACGGGAGCCGAAGAGATACTCTGTGCTGATATTTAATCCACGGCTTTCAATAATGATATCTGCAACAGCTTTAAGAATATATCCGTCCCGAAGGACAAAATACAGTTTATTGATGCCTTTCTTAACGGATTGCTCTATTACCCAGTGCACATACTGATAAACCATTGGAGCAGCAAAAGAAGCCCCCAGATCAAAGGCCGAACCAGTTGACGTTTCTCTGACTTTTGAGATTAACCCGTATAACTTTTTCTCTTCAATCGGAAGAGGCATGTGCCTTTCAAAATGATAGCGATTCCCCGGCTTGACGCGAACAGCTTGTATTCCTAAAGACTTGGAATTTTCAACATCAGAGCGATTGTTGTCGCCATAGTGCTTCCAATTGCTAAAGGGTACATCCAGCTTCTTTGAAATTACTTCGTAGAGCTTTTTGTTCTTTTTTGTAACGCCAAAATCACAGCTTACATAAATCGGTATGCTCTTAAAAACCGGATCCTTTTCTGACAGCAGCTCTCTCACATCGGACTCATGCCAGTACATATCAGAAAGCAAAATCACTTTCTCTTGCCGCTCAAGGAGAGATTTAATCTTGCTGACAGCTTTCTCGTGCAAAAAAGAATTGTTCTTTTCTGTTTCCAGTTCCAGTTTGATGAGTCTTTTCTGATCGCCCATTGAAAGAGAGTATTTCATTCCTAACGCACCGTAGATATCTTCAATGGATATTTCTTTTCTGGAAACACGGCGGAGCCAAAACTCTGCTTTTCTCCTTGCCTCCGCAAAATCAGAATCACTCTTCCAAATCGATTTTATCTCATTCGTCTGTTCCATCAGCAGAAATATATCTGTTGAATTTGGCACTGTTCTATATGAAATTGTGTCAAATATATCGAATGAATATAACACTTGTATTACCTAGCTTCCCTCATCTGTTCCATCCTGTGATGATCACAGTCCTCTGCAACGTGCTTACCTTCCTCTGACCCTCTCTTGTTACCAAAAGACAGAAGTCTCTCCCTCTAACCATCTCTTTTTACCTAAAGACAAAGTATCAGTCTATTTCTCTGTAAATATAGTTTATCTATCTATAATTATCAGTTTATTTCCCTATCTAACCGCTTATTTTCTCTCAAAACTGCACAATTCTGTCTTTCAGTAACAAAAGTCCCTAATCGGGAGCTAAATTTCTCTCTTCCTCTAACCCTCTCTTATTACCAAAATACACGACTTTCGATGACACTTTCGGAGTCTTATGGACCTTGGGTGGGTGAATCTCAGAAGACAGGCCTTAGCTGAGACCAGGAGAGATTCGCCGACCCGGGTCAAAAATTGAATACTGGGCAATGAAAAAGCCATTGCTTCCTGTGTACAATAACCGCAAAAAAACTGTCCTCTTCAGACAGCCTTGTTTTCCGCTCCCTGTCCAGCGTTCTCAACTTTATTCGATTTCACATCTCCTGCCGTCGTCTGTCCTTCTGCAATTCCCTCAGTCGAGTCCTTCATAAACAGGATTTTAATCGTCGCTAAACAGATCCTGAAATCCTCGGCGAGGCTCGGTTTTGCGATATACATAAGGTCCATCAG
>AUXO016301161.1_pt1 | contig 17068 bp, 23 predicted proteins | sample 768731 | NCBI WGS metagenome assembly AUXO01 (sample SAMN02715735, study PRJNA202380) | gut metagenome | biome: sheep rumen | host: Ovis aries | place: New Zealand: Palmerston North
AAAGCCCCTTTATTTTCATTTTCCCGTTTCCATATGTACAAATATTTGTACACCAATATAATAAAAGAGGGTGTAAATTATATCACACCCTCTCAACATTTAATTATGCCAATTTACTTGCAACAAATTTACCAAGACCTTTATTATATGTTACAAATAATACTTCACCATCCTCAAGAAATATTTCATTAGCATTACTATTGAGATATACTGACATTTGCTGACCCGTATTATTAGTAAAGTAGTGGTCACTATAATCACTAACAGTATTATACAGGAATGCGCTACATCTTGAACCAGTATTTGTGAACACTAAGTTTGTGTACATCCATGATGTAGCCGCAGTCATTATTGCATTTTCTCCAATTTCAGCATAGTTAGACTTGTCCATTTTAATGTGTATTTCTGATTCTGATGAATTTGGAGTATATGTTACAGGGCAGTGCAATGCCTTTATAACATTGATATCAAGTACAATTGGTTTATCTTGTAGTGTTCTTGTTATAAATCTATATGGCGACTCTGTTTTTGAATAATCTAACGAAAGATTATTGATTATGATCCCGCCCAATTTACGACCAGTTGGAATAGCACCAGAACTTCTCATTTCTATAACTGCGTCCCATTCTTCGTTACCAGTATCAACAGAGAAAGTACCAGTAGCAACAACACTTACATTATTTATAAAAACGCTCGATGTGTTATGTAATTTATTAGTAAAATTAAAAACCTTTCGAACACGTCCTGTGATAATAATATCACTTATATCTATAACACCAGTTGTAGGATTATCCCAATCTTCATTCATATAAATAGGTACTTCATTTGAAATAAATGTGCAACCACGCATTACAGAAACTCCGCAATCTGCACCCATATGATTAAACATAATGCCAGCTTTATTGTTTTCAAATGTAGTGTTATAGATTTTAATATTTTTTGCCCATTGATTAGTATAATTTGATTCAATGTCAACACCCGCTTGTGGTGCTGTTCCATTAGTGTTCTTAAAATTACATCCATCAATGACGATATTTTCACCATTTATAATGCTTACAGCGTTTCTTCTATTATTATCACAAGTAACGTTGAATAAATTGATGTTTTTATCTGGTGTACCTACATATCCAATATATACACCATCTCCCCAACAGTTTTTAATAGTTAAGTTTGAAATAGTGATATTATTACAGTGAACAAGTCGCACACCCATTCCACTTTCACCAGTTGCACCAAGGTGATTAACTCTTTCACCAATAATTGTTCCACCATCGATCAATACATTTGACACATTTTCTAAAAGCAGTATAGCATAATTTGATGATTCTACAGGATCACAAACTATTTCCGTTTTAGCTCCCATATGAATGTTAGTATTTGATTTTACCATAAGCCCAACGTTAGCTTCATATTCACTAGCATAGGTTGAAAGAATAATTCTATATCTTTTATTAAGAAAATATACATCATAACCGCTATTAAGTGCACTTTGAATTGCATCTGTATCATCAGCTACACCGTCACCAGTAGCACCAAACATTTCTGGCGTCACATAATAGTTTCTATAGTTAATGACTACTGATTCTGATAATTTAGGTTCTGTTACTGAGTTATCAGCCAGATTGTCAGTCCCTATCGCGCCATCACTCGCAAGTTCATTAACTTTATCTTCTATTTCAAGAGCAAGCTGTCTATATGCTTCAACCTGTTCATTATATAAACCAGTAGCAACCCAATATTCTGTGTTATATTCTGGCTCGCCAATATTACTAGGAACAGGTTTTTTACTTGTATAGCTATTTCCGTTCCTTGTAACAATAGTTAGGTTCTCATATGCAACGCCTACCCTCCATTCAGGTGATCCGTTATAATCATAAAACTTCGGTACATATCTTGCACCAATATACTGTCTAGTAGACATATTTCATTCTCCTTTCAATAACTCAATAACGCAATAACTTAATAGCTCAAAACAAGATGACCAAAATCATGTTCCAAATAATCAATATCCCACCCGGTAGTGTTAAACGTTATATCTTCCCAATGTTCAGGTATATAATAGATAAAATATCCTGAGTCGCTAATCTCTACAAATATCATTGTAGCGATATACTCTCTAATAATCTCTTCCAAATAACTGGTATCAAAGTTATTTATCCAATCCTGTACAACTTTAAGTTCCTCTTTCAGTTGATCTACGTTCTCAATAATCTCATTGCTAGTGTCAATAATCTTATTGATATAATGTACAACCTTACACAAGACTTCGTAATAACTCAAGGAATCGTCATACACCAAAGGAATAACCTTTTGGCACCAAAACCTGAAATGTTTCAGTGGTCGAATAGCACACGGCAAATTATTGTCAACCATTTACGCAACACTCCTTTCATCAATTATTTATTACATTATAGCATATTTCCAGTTAAGGCACAATCACCATAATTGCATAAACAAATCAGACAAATCCTCAATAATCAGCATATCGATGTTCAAGAATGTCTCTCGATATTCAACCAATAATTGTGCATAACTTCTGCCACCACTTTTACCGATTACATGCTGTAGATAATCCTCTGTAGTAGTGATCTTATCTTCACTTGTTTCAGTGTTTCTGTGTTGCCCATTATCATTTGTCTCGTTTCTCTTACCAAACGTTTCTGTTTCATTAACCTCATTGGTCTTTCCAAATGTCGTACTGTCTGACTCACTTACGGTTTTTCCGAACGTTGTCGTTGCACCTGTCGTTTCAACTTTTCCATAATCTGTTGTGTCATTTTCAGTAACAGTCTTGCCAAACGTAGTTGTACTGCTATGTGTACTCCCTGTACCATCATCAATAATCTTTCTCGCATTAGTAAGATATGTCTCATTATTAACATTAGTCAATGCTCCTTGTGGTGTGTCAGAATAGATATCCCATCTTGTGTTCTTGTTTACATCGCTTCCACTTTCGCCTTGTGTTCCGCCATCACGGCTAGTCTTAGTTCCTGTGTCTCTCCCACTATCCGTAACAGTTTTGCTAACTCCTTCAGTTCCACCGTCTTCACTCTGAATGTTTCTGCTTTCTGCACCGCCATCTTCTGACATTCTATTCAGTCTATCAGTACCACTATCTTGAGAAGTTCTTACATTACTATCTGTGCCAGTATTAACTTTCTCGCCATTCACATTTCTTTCACCATCTGTTTTTCTGTCAGTGGTCAGATCAACATCATAAAAGGGATTAAACTGTAACAGTTCAGATTCATACAGTTTATTATAATACGGCATTATTTCATTTAACCGCATATCAAGGAAGTGTTTCCACAAACCAACTGTTTCCGCACATATCTCTCTTGTATAATAATGCTTCAAGATTTTCCGTTCAAGGACAGGTCTATAGGTTTCATCAAATATGGGAAAGTCAAAATCAAAAACCTTTTCCATACTGTCGGTGATAATTTGGTTGATACTTTTATAACCCTCACTATGCTCAAGACCTGCATTTGTTTCACAAATAAAGCGAACCTCTGTAGTGTACTTACTCATGGATTATTCACCACCTCTCTGCCCCGTACTTCTTTAATCGGTGAGCGTGTTCTTAAATCCTGCACCATAGGTTTCAGACCTAACTCTTCCAGTTCCGACTCATTTTCAATCATATATTCATCGTCAGTCTGACGGAAGTCATCACGGAAGTCAACCTTGATATCAAGACCAAACATATCATTGATTTTTTCAACTGCTTCTCTTCTGCTTTCAAGTCTTGAGTACCTACTTGCAATAGTACCGCCTTGCGATCTGATAGCTTCATCAGAAATAAGCCTTTCCTTTTTCTGGATATTCAAATTTGATATACCCAAATAGGTTAGTGCTTCATTCCAAATCTGAGTCTTTAACTGGTACAATTTATCGGCAATATATGGTGCATCTGTTTTAAGAACTTTCAACGAATTGATGTCCAGATTTTTATCGCCAAATATAACAGGGGAATTGCCTGCATATTCCTTATAAAGGTTCTTAAGTGTCAACCGCTGAGTTTCAGAACCCTGTACCAGAATAGGCGTTTTCTGAGCCTGTGCATTTATCTCAACTATCCTGTCAAGTTCTGCTAGCCGTGTGGCGTACATTTCAACCATAGTAACGCTATTGGTGTGCAACATGTTGTTATAAATAATTACACTGTTTTCATCATCAAGTCGCTTTTGGTATCCGTTTACGGCATACGCTGTTCTTCCCATAGGAATCTCATATACGTTTAATGGTGCATCAGGCATTACTTTCAAGCACAAGAACCCCATTACTTCATCTTCAAAGAAAACACTCATACCCTCACTGAATAACGCAAGTTCCATATAACGAGGATCAACTGTATCAGGTAAATTCTGCCAATCAAACATGGCAATGGCAAGTTCAGTTAGTCTTTCTAAATACTGATCGTGCGCTATTCTGTTACGTAAAGCAGATTCGCCGAACTCGGTCTTTTTCCTGCGTCCCGTGAACTTTCCAATCTTAGCCATAGACACCCCCTTATGTAGGTGAATTGTTTACATTATAGTTACCAATCTGAGTGTGGTTCTTCCAGAACCTTGTACCCCTGTCAAACATTGCTTCAATCACTCTGCAATCATCAGCAGGAATATTACCATGCACCACACAACCGTTTGTTTTGACATACGTGAAATAAGGTCTGGCATTCATGTTTGGCACTAAAACCTGATCGACCTTATATCCAAACATGGTAAAAAAGTTATCAATCATGATTGCATAATTGTGTGTGATAGTTCTACCCATAAAGTAAAAATCTTTTTTCTGCCTACCTGCTGTTCTACCAATTAGCACGTCTGTACCCTGTGCTCCTCCTGCTTGTGCAGGTTTCCTTGCATAATCAGCTAGTGTGCCCAACTGACCTATAATATCGCTAGCCATTCCAACGCCTTGCGAAAATCCTCTTGCATTAACATACTGTTGAGTAGCACTCATTTTACTTGCTGATGCATTAGCTAGTGCAAGTGTAGCAGACGCACCGCCAGTAGCAAGACCTGCGGCTATTGATCCTGCGGTTGATATAACATTAGCTGCAATAGATGATTTATTCTGTGCCAAATAGGCAAGAAATGAATCAATGGCATAAGCGCACATAGGAAAATCATCCATTGATATTTTCTCTGTGATATTCTCCTGTACACCTTTGTAGTTTATCGGTTCACACACAATTTGACTTCTAACGCCTGTACTGCCTATAAATGTAAATTGTGCAGAATTGCCACTAAAGAACTCGTATCTGAATTCTGCAAAGTTTCCCTCAAGATTAGTAACCTGCAATGATTTATATGGATAGCAATACATTTTATTATTTTTAGGCACGTATCCATCTAAATCTGTGTAAGGTTTAGTGAACGCTTGTGATCTTTCAACTGGTAGTTCACCTGCATCAGTTATAAATGAATAAGGAACAACGGATATCCCAACAATACCATCTGACTGCCCACCTGTTGTTAAATCAACAAGCCACCCATCAAGTGTATCCACGCTACTTGTGTACAGATATTTCACGCCTGAGTATATACCACCGTATTCTGCTCCGTCCAATACTTGTGTCGGGGATGTTGGATCATATGTGGTAGCAAGGCAATACCAAAATCCATTAGAGCCAACATAACCAGATGAAGTAACGAACTCATACTTATAATCACCGCATGGTATTCCCTCATCAGCGATATTATCGCCAATTCCATCCCCTAATGTGTGTTGCCTTTCAACGTAGCATTGACCTAACTGAAACGCGCCCATCCATGTCATCATTACATCAATCTCGAACTCAATCTCAACCGTAACATTGTTCACATAGTTTACGCTAAGAATGAAAGCATAGAACCATTTATTCTCAAAAGACGTATTCTTAAACCGCATATAACAAGCGGGATAAAGCTGTGCCATTGTAGCTTCAACTCTGATAAAGCCACGCTCTTTTCTGGTGTAACTTTGTGCATTAAAAGTAGCTAACTTAGTTAGTCCACTAAAGTAACTATCTTTAGCACTTGTACTTGCAAAATACAATGTATCTTCCTGATTTGGTGCTAATGACACATCGCCAAAAATCTCTATTGTGCTGTTTGGTGCAATGTAAGCCACTTCCTCACCTCTCTATCTAAAAAGGGGCAACTCATATGAGTCACCCCTATAGGTTGACAGTTATACTTACCCGACTGTTATAGTGCAAGTATCACTCTTAGTGCTATCAAATGTTGATGTAGCAGTAACAGTGATTGTGTCGGCTGCAGTAGCATCAGCGTCAATGGTAACACTACCATAAATATCAACACTTGCAGGATCACCATCTGCTACGCTCCAAACTACTGTCTGAGGCGCAAAGTTAGCAGTAACAACTTCAGCAGTAAGGTTCACTTTCTGTCCTGCTCCTGCTGTCACTTCAGACGGTGTAACTGTCACACTGGTAACAGACGGAGCACCCGGAACAAATACCGCACTATTGGCAAACGGTGAAACACTAAGCGTTTTCCAGACGTGAAGCCAATAGTTCCAGTAGAGTCCCTGCCCATTATACTGGTCTGTGAACTCGAGCAGGTTATCAAGAATCATGAACCAGTCACGGTCAACCAGAACGGCAGGAATAGTATCAAGTGCCGCCATTTCATCAGCAGTCAGTTCAACATAATTTGGATCATCTGCGAACAGAAGCCCTAGTCTATCGTTATCAAGATTTCCGAACGAATCAACAAGAACTCTCCTGCCCATAAAATCAGCCTTATCCATGTTGAAAGCTGAAGCAAGCACTTCCACATCCATGATAGCATCAAAGTCAGATGTCAGGATGATATACTGGTCACGCTTATCTGAGTAAGTGTGTACACCTGCCTGATTGTACTGAGTGCCCATAAATTCCATACCATTGGAAACGGATTTGATAGTACCAACAATGCTCTTCATGTTTGCAACACTTGACGGGTCACTTACCTCAACTGCTTTCAGCCTACCGTTAAGGATATTGACTGCAACAAGATATTTCATAACAAGGAATTCATCGTAGTTCGCACCCGCGTACATAGAATTGATGATCTTTGTAATCAGGTCAGTCACACCGTCCCACGTAAGGAATGCCTGTCTAAGCTGCTCCCTCTGGACAGTAACCTTGTAGAACTTCTGATAGTTCAGGATGTGGAAAGCAGCTCGTACATCTGGAATCTCACGCTTAAATACTTCAGATTCAGCGGTTTCGGGATCATACTCAAACGGCTTGGCAATGTCAACGAATACCTCTTCCACCGTTTCACCAAATTCAAGCATACCACGCTTAAACATGTTCCACGGATTGTCATACATTTTGGATGTAACAAGTACACGCCCAATCCTGTTGACAAGGGCATTAAGGAACTCATTCTGAAGTGCAGGATAATTCATAAGGATTGTTCCGATAGCACGGACACTTTCCAGTGAATCATCAGCCTGTGGAATGTAATCCCTATAGTTGGCGCTTGCGTTGTTACGAATAGCATTCAGAATATCAACACTGGTAGCACTAAGTCTCTGTACATTTGGTCTAGTAGGCATAACATAATCTCCTTTCATTCAATGGTGAAAATCACTCAAACAAATCGTCATACGTGACTTCCTTTTTCTCTTCAACATCTTTTACATCTTCAATTACTCTGGATGAACCGCCTGAGAAGAATCGTTTCTTATACTTCTCTTTCCACGATTCGTCCAAATCATGATACCGCTGTTCCCAATCAGTACCATCACCATTTGCTCTTTCGTCCAGACTATTGTAGGTATCTGTCATATCCTCAATGAAAGTCAGGCTTTCATCTGTGGTATCTGTGCCAACAATTCTCTGAACTCGATCAAAAAATTCGTCTCTTGTGAGAACTGCCATATTGCTTACTCCTTTCATTTATTTTTAATAAGGTAGGCGTTTCAAAAACATCCATAGTGGGCGTTTTCTTCCTTTACCAGATGGGTCAGGATGTGGAGGATCAGGTGCAGGGGATGCTGTCAATCTATAGATGCTCACAAATGCGCTACCCTGTGTGATGTAGGAATTGATAGACACTTGATCAGCTAATGGCAGACTTGCTGAATGTGCACCCATGAACCTTGCTTGACCTGTACCGCCCTCATACACTACTTCGCAATGATCATCTCTGACAGCAATATCTCCGGGCTTAAGTTCACCGTTTTTGTCAACCTGTGTGAATCCCATTTTTGGTAACGCATCATACATGCCTAGCGTATTAAATGCATACTCTGGATTACCTATAGCTTCCATATCAAAGTCATTATGTTTTAATCCAAAGAATACAAACGATGAGCAATCGTAGTATGTTATACCACCGATGGTCTGTTCGTTCCTGTATGTTTGGGAATAGCCGACATCAGGGTCATTACATTTAGCTATACACCAGTTTACAAAACCGGATACATCACCTTTTGCTCCAGAACTAGGCGAATAACCCTCAAAATAGAAATACATACACATCACATTGTTTAGCATCTGGGCTTCTGATGTGTAGAAATTACCTGTCACCCATCTATAGGAACTAGGGTCATCATCTTTATGCTGTCTAATATGTGTCAACGCCTTGTTAGCAAACGTTAGTCTTTCCTGATAAGCATCTCCCGGAACTCCTTCCCAACTTGCAAGCCAATCCCAAACCAGATCATTTAAGTTTGTTGATGTAGATGCTACAAACTCATCGATGTTTCTGTATGAACCTCTTTGCTGAGAACTGTTGTACCAGACTCTTTCAACTGTCAATATGTATTCCATCTGAGCAGAGCCATCGTCCGGTGCTTTATTGTTCGCAACGCACCAAAGATAATAGTCACGACAACGCCATCCAATACCACCGCTCTCTTGCGTGTTTGTAAACTGCCCAAAACCGTATCCACCTATTCCATCACCTTGGTACACATGGTAGAAAGTATCAGATGGAACTATAAGGCTTTCCCATATTCCAGGGTTTACACCAGATTCACGCTTAAAGCATCCGCATATAGCCGCCACCACATAATCACTTACTGCCATAACGTGTCACCCATATTTGTCTAACAGTTTAACCAGATCGTTTACGCAAGACTGCACTTTATTGTAGTCATAACCATCTCGTTCAAGCGCTTTCCTGCGCTCTTCGTTGTTCCCATACTTACCAGTCAGCACTTCAAACGCAACTGATACAACTGTTGGCAATCTAAACATGATTGTTTCCATCACTCTTTATCCCCTTTAAGAATCTCACATAACCTTGTCAGCACTACAGTGTTGTTATTTACTGCTGTGGTCATGTCTGCCATTTCAGCTCTGTGCTGTTCGTTCAGTTTATCGACTTCTTCCCTGTTCCTGTCAGTCTGATATTTGACGTACCACATCATAGCACCACAACACACAATAGGAAAACCAACTGTTGTAATAGCTTGTAGGATAGCCTGTATATCCATACCGTTCCCCCTTTCTAAAGATGTTAGGCATACCCACCCACTAATATTATACCGTATTACTTGAACATAGTCAAGTTATGTGATACAATATCTGTATGAATACTAAATATTATGACGGAACTAAATTATTATCGATGCTTGATATAAACGGGCGTAAACCAGAAATTTATATGTGTACCACTAACAGAACAGGTGGCAAAACCACATATTTCTCTCGTTTACTGGTAAACCGTTTTCTGGACAAGGGGGAGAAGTTTGCCCTAATTTACAGGTACAATTATGAGCTTGACGATTGTGCTGACAAGTTCTTCAAGGATATCGGCAACCTGTTCTTTCAAGGAAAGACAATGGAAAGCAAAAGACGGGCGTCAGGAATCTTCCATGAGCTGTTCCTTGATAAAGTCTCTTGTGGTTATGCCATTTCACTTAATAGCTGCGATCAGTTGAAGAAGTATTCACACCTTTTCAGTGACGTTTACAGAATGCTGTTTGATGAATTTCAAAGTGAATCAAACCATTACTGTACAGATGAAATAAAGAAATTGCTTAGTGTACATACCAGTATAGCAAGAGGAAACGGTGAGCAGATTCGTTATGTTCCTGTGTTCATGCTCTCGAATCCTGTGAGCATTATCAATCCTTACTATGTTGAACTGGGGATATCCAACCGCCTACATGATGACACAAAATTCTTAAAAGGTGACGGTTATGTTTTGGAACAAGGCTTTATTGAAAGTGCGTCTGTTGCTCAACTTGACAGTGGTTTCAATCGTGCTTTTAAGCATAATTCTTACGTTGCGTATTCTGCTGAGTGCGTATATCTCAACGATAGTAAGGCATTTATTGATAAGCCTGTTGGGAGTAATAGGTACATTGGCACTTTGAAATATAATGGAACAGAATATGGCATTAGGGAATATGGCGAACTTGGTATAGTTTATTGTGATGACAGACCTGACACCTCGTTCAAATATAAGGTCACTGTCACAACTGCCGACCATCAGATAAATTATGTGATGCTTCGTAAAAACGATCAGTTCATAGCAAGCCTACGTTATTTCTTTGAACGTGGTGCATTTCGGTTCAAGGATATGCGCTGCAAGGATGCTGTGTTAAAAGCATTATCTTATTAACTTACGGTATCCGCATACGTATGTGCAACTGAACAGACAGGATTGCTCGGTTTGAACGTACCGCCTGTTATTCGTTTATCGGTAAAGCAGACCGCTTTTGCACTCCGTATGTTATGGATATAAAAGTGCCACCAGAAACGGATTTCTTAATCCTCTGGTGGCATTTAGTTTATTACATACTCTCAATCAGTTCTGTAATCTTATCGGTAAGATCTTTTCTGTATGTCATTAACAACTCGCATACTGTGCATTGTGTATCGTTCAAATCCTCATAGCATTTACAGTTTTCACACCCACCATGAATACCGCAATTCTCAAAATCATTTACGATTTCCCTAATCTCATCATAATCAAGATTCATTAGTCTACTCCTGTTGACCCTAAACCGCCACGGTCTGCGTTTCCTAGCGTCTTTACTCTGATAAAATCTACCTGTTCAGTTTTCTTAATCAAACGGAACTGGCATATCCTGTCATTCTTGTGTATGTGCGTTCTCCTGAGTGCAAAAACAGGTAAGCACCACTCATCATTATCTCCGCAATAACTTTCATCAATCACGCCAATCGAATTAGTCTGAATTATCCCCCATTTTTTGAACGTACTGGAACGGGGAGCAATGATAGCTGTGTAACCTTTAGGAATCTGCATACACACTCCTAACGGGATGTAAGCAAAATCAAGCGGTTCTAAGTCCATATCCTTAGCGGACCTGAGGTCAATCCAATCACCAACTTTGCTTACTTCAATCGGCTTAATATCTGTTACATATTTAATCTTGATTTCTAACATTACTCTTCCTCCTCTACTGTTCTAATAATTCCTTCATAGATCATTATTTCTTCCAAATCTATGCGATAATCATTCATATGCTTTAACTGTCTTTTAAGCAAGGCAACAGGGCAATCATGCTTTACATTATCACCGTTTTCAATCTTTGCAATAAAGGTAGACAACTTATTTATTCTTATGATTAGCTGTGAGTATTCTGCTTCAAACCTCTCACGGTAATCAGTGGATGCCATACCCTTAATAGTATCTATAAGTTCCATAATTTTTACCTCATTTCATACGTTGTTTCTACCAGAAGTGTACCGCCTCTTATCCTCTTTGGCATTAACTTTCCCGGCACTTTCAGCCCGACCTTAAAATCACTCAAGTCACGTTTAACCTTTAGAAACTCTTTTTCTTCCTCTGTGTACTTATCACCCTCTTTCTCTTCGTACCCACGCATTGACAATTCAAACAGGTCTTTACATTTCTTAGGCATACCTGCACATTTGATGTTATAGTATGGCTCTTCTATAGGCTCAAGGTTTTCGTGCGTGACATGCTCGATATATGTTTTCTGCCTTGCAAAGATTGCGACATCCCAACATGATTCTAGTTTCCAGTGACAGAAGTTTTTATCATGTACCGGAACTCCTACTATTTCATCAGGATTAAGGTCACAATGTATCGAGTCTGTGTCTGCGTAGATGAACCCTCTTTCGTTTACACCGTGATAGTTTTTCTGTGCTGCTCTTATGGTAAAGTTTCTGGCGTAACTGGTGATAGCTGAACCGACTGGAATGTAACCCGGCTTTTTATCAAACTCTTCTACAGGCAAGAACCCAATCACTTTGTCTGGTTTAACGTATGCGAGTTTGAATGATGAATCCATATTGCTTGCCATCTTACCATACAAATTATTCAAAAATAGTTTGGCTAATTCCCGCATTGCTCCGGTGCTTTCAATTTTGAGCTTTTTGTATTTCTCTATGTACTCATCAAAGATACCCTTTACTGCTGAAAAATAACAACCATCTAATATTTCAAAATCCAACACATTGTAGTGCTCCCTAAACAGTATATAGTCTGTCACTGTTAAGGTAAGAACTACTCTTGTATCATGTACTTCGCCATCTAAACCTGTGTAGTACGAACTATATTTACCAGTCTTTTTATTATAAACATCACTTGAATCAAGTGCTTCAGTTCCCTTGTAAAGCCAACTACCTTTTATCTGGATGAATGGCAACTTACCTTCTTTGATATAGAATCTTGTTTTTACTCTGACGAAGTAATACTTGTGATCTCCTGTCGCTTCATCAGGTATGAAATTTCCCTTCCAGAATGTAGGCTTACCTATTGGAAAAACATTTCCGCTTTCACTTGACATCATGGACGGGTAAAGTGAATTTACATCTGCTGTTGTTCCATTGTGATATAACTTGTTTTCCTTACCTTTTACCAGATAACACCAACCGCCTTTGTAACTGTGCCGTATATAGTCACCTGCATTTGGCTCTCCATATTCATTAGGATTTAATGCTATATCGTACACATCAGGGAACTGCATTTCATATATCTGCTTAGTTCTAATTGCTTTATATTCTGACAAACAACAACTTCCTATTGTAAGTTTGTTATGCCCCTCATTAAACATAAATTCGAGTGCTTCTTTAACAACTAATACGTCATTAGCTATGTACTCTCGCTCTTCATCAGTTATCTCACAACCTGCATATCTAAAACCTTCATATTCCATTTCCAGTTTCTTATGTTTGGTTTTGAATGATTCACCAATACATTTTACACTGAATGGTAACAGTTTAAGGGAATCCCTTATTTCAATGAAGTGATTATTCTTTTTGATTATGATTGTGTACCATTGTCCCCTATCTGAGATAGAGTATTTGAATGTATTATTCTTCATGAATCTGTCTTGAATCCACTCCACCTCGTTAGCTTCTTCCCCTATTTTCTCGCACGCTTGCGCCATTCCTAACTTGACTAATAAAAAGTCTAACCAGAATGAACCATCGAATTTTAGATTATGATAGAACGCTACTATGTTTTCATTTAGACCGACAAAATAATCATATTGTTCTTCAATGCTGTGAAATATATGTACATCCTCTGTGAACAACTCGACTGAAGCACTCGCCCATACCTCTGTGTTCGTCTGTCCCTCATAGACTGTAGTTTCAAAGTCACACATGAAGTATCTGAATTTTTTAATTCTCACAATTCATCATAGTCGGTCATTTCATCCATCACTTCACCTAACTCTTCGGCATAATCATCTATTATAGTTCCCATGATTGCTTCAAAGAACCTGATAAAAGCTGTGTGTATAGCGTCTGCACTTTCTTCATAATACAGGATGTCCTGAGCGGCTGCGATCACCTGTTCAGGTGCATTTGCCATTCCCTGTAGTACGGCATCCCTGCCGTATTTTGCTATTTCTTTTGATAACGCTTTGTCTAAAAATTTTGAACCCGGTGTAGGATAAGCGTCAATTAAATCATTAACCTGTTTGTGTATTACTTCACCTGCTTCTACCTGTTGAGCTTGTTCTTTATCCAATATATCCTGTTGACGCCTTTGCTCTTCCCATATTTCCTCTGGACTCTGTAGCTTTTTTTCGATAGACTCATCAAGTTCTTTATCAAGCTGTGCTTCAATATCATCCCAATCGGTATAAGATTCTGTTTCCCTTATATCTGGTTCATCCTGTTCCTGCCCGACCTGTGAAACGCTGTCACGTTCAATCTGTTTCTTTTTCTCTTCGATGAACTGTCTGTTTCTCTCAACCGCTCTGTTAAACCTACGAGTTATTGCAGCTTTAAGCGCTGATGCTCTACGCTTGATTCCCCTGAATTGATTTGCTGTGAAAATCTCACCAGTATCAACGTCTACTGCCGTTGACTGATTGTATAGCTTCTCATATTTGTTTTTTCTAAGTGAATTAAGTGTCTGATATTTCCCACTCTTTATTTTAGCCTTAGTCTCATCATCTATGATGTAACCACGCTTTTCCATTCTGCGTACTTGCTGCTGAACCAGTTTCCGCAACTTATCCGTTTTAGTTTGCCTACGTTTCGCCATAACGTATGTACCTCTCTGAACAAAAAAGTCCAGACCGTAGGTCTGTTATTTCCTACAGTCTGGACAACGATTAGATTATATCACACGATGGAGCAGGTGATAAAGTCCTTACCAGTGTAATTCTTTGACGGTGAGCGATATGCTCTGATTGCCCATTCCTCTGTCTCGCCCTGCATCTCTTTCCAGATATCATAGAATGTACTCCAGAATGACTCACTTCCTGTCACGTACTTTGTACCGTCCTTGTCAACCACAATGTAGTTGAAATAGTCAGGATTGCTTGACTTCTCATTGTGGATAGCCAATACTGCCCACATATCAGGATTGATGAGCACAGCCTCTTCCTGTGTAGCTGTGTCCAGTTTCACCGCTCCTGTTGTGTCCTTAAGTGCGATCCTCTGCTTTGCTGTAAGTTCTACGCTTGCTTCTCTGATTTCAACTGTATAACCTGTCATGATTAGTTCTCCTTTTAGTGTTTGTTTTGTAGTTAGTGTGATGTATCAGATTGGTGCTTTTATTTGCAATCAGTTTTCACTGTCTGCATCTGTTTCCTTTGTGCCACGCGGAGGAAGTACCTTTGCATACTTGATGAAGTCAGTTTCGAGCATTCCGTAAAGAGTCTCTTTGACTTCTGATCCTGTAATGGATACCGCCTTAATCGGTTCACCCTCAAGTGCCTTTTCCACCGCTTTCATCATGCTTCTTTCATCCTTATAGGTTCTCGGGAGCGTGATTGTCTGCTCAAACGTGGATTTGTCCTCAAGATTGACACAAAAGATTGTAGCAATCGTTGTCGGAATAGTTCGTGTAACCTGTGGTACTCTTGCCATAGCTTATTTTCTCCTTTCATTTGCTATCATTTGAACGTACCTGTTCCATGCCTGTTATCAGGCTAAGGGCAATAACTGGAGTCGAACCAGTGTAACATTTGTGTCGTTTTGCCGCACTAAACTATATTGCCCTGCCTGTCAGGTGGCGAGTCCTGACAGGCTTAAACCATCCATAGTGGGAAACGTATCTTCACCCTAGTATTGTATCATAGAAAATCGAGTTTTGCAATACTTTGACGTACTTTTATGATTTTTCTACCATTAACTCTTCATATACTAACATTCCAAATTTGTAAAGTGCCAACGCTTTAGATAACTCTGCCTTTGTTGGTTTTCTGTCTGGTAAAATTTCGACTATTACTTCTACCAATTTTTCTAATAACTGAACCGTACACAAATCTTCGCTCTTAATACTTTCATACAACACATACGAAAAAAGTGTAAAAGTGTTAAACCAATCTGGTTCAGCGGACATAAATGCAAAAGTGTCATGCCTTGACATTGCTTGTGATATTGCTTTTATCCATTCATCTTTAGTTACTTTCATGTTTCTGATTCTCCTTTTTAGTGGCGTTTTGTTGGATAGTAGATTGGGAATAACCCTAATGTCTTGATGCCCCTGTCATAGTCGTACATCGTAACTAATGACTCCTTGATTAACTTTATGTCGTTGTCTGTGAGGTCTACATCATTTCCGTATGCGTCCGTTCTGGCGATTAACAGGTTTCCGACCAATCTTGTTGAATCATCGGTGTTAAAAGCTGATGTATATTGCGGATTTCTAAACCGACCAATATCATCAATATAGATTGTGTATATCGGTGATTTATCTGTTCCAATGTGACGATATACTACGCTGAACATAATGCTGTTTACCGCCTTTTCGATATCCTTGTGAGTGCTATAATCGTACTCACTGATTTTCTGCTTTTCTGGTTTAAGTAGAAGTCCTATCATTTGTCGTGACCTCCCTCCTATAATAATCACGCATACTTCTCTTGCATATTGAACATGGCTTTTCCCATTCATCACGTGCTTCGTACGCACATTCTTGACAACCATCTTCCTCTAACAGTTGATTGATTATTGTTAGAATTTCAATCCTGTCTTGATTAGATATTCTCTTCATCCTCTTCTGTCCCCTCTGTAAGTACATACGGCATGAAGTAAGCAGGTAACATGATGAATAGTGCATAGACCACAACAATTTCCAGTGCATCCATGCGACTATATTTCAGTGCCAGCCAAAACCAGATAAGACCCGCTAAAATGCTTGTAAGTGTGCCCGTGTAGGCTTTCAAGATTTCAAGTTTTCTGTTCATGATTTTCTCCTGTTACTTGCGTCTGTAAATCCTGCAAAATGAGTCAGTGTACCGTTTCGCATCATGGAATTAAATACCTGCACCATGGTTTCCCATATGATCTCGGATTCTTCCTGATTGTCGGTGGATAAGCTCATTTTGTGCTTGCGTCCTCTTGCGTCTGAATATTCGTAGTCTATTGTGTACATTGCTTTACCTCACACATTCACCATATACAGACGATAGCCTTACCTTATTCGTTCTTCTATGGTCGATCTTTGTATTATCGTATTTACACAAGCAAGACCAACTACAGAAATACTTAGTTGTCTTTTTCCATGGTCTTCGGACATATACCCACGTGTCAGTGTAGCACCAAAACTTCTTGCCACATTGCGGACAGGTTTTCTCTCGAAAACATGAATCAGATACCAGTTTCATCATTTTCACCTCTTTTCTATGAATGGTTTGTGCTCCCTTTTGGGAAATTCCA
>AUXO010512316.1_pt1 | contig 17067 bp, 17 predicted proteins | sample 768731 | NCBI WGS metagenome assembly AUXO01 (sample SAMN02715735, study PRJNA202380) | gut metagenome | biome: sheep rumen | host: Ovis aries | place: New Zealand: Palmerston North
ACTACATCACACTTTTCGAGGATTTGCTGCGCGTGAAGCGGGTGTACGAGCCGTTCCTTGAAAAGATACACAGCCGCGAAGAATTCCTGACCAATGAAGAAATCGCGGAAATGCTTGACGAGTTCAATAGCGAAGCTAACAAAAAGTTGAACCCATACGACAAGCTTATTCCGTCGGGGACTATGACGCTTTCATACAAAGTCCTCAAACGCAAGAAAACCTCCGTACTTTGTGAGAATTATCACTTCTCGACGATCGGAGGATTCCTGTATATTGAATTGTTCAAGGGATTGCAACACCGCTACCTGCCCCGCAAGTGCGACTACTGCGGACGATACTTCGTGCTAGAGCGCGGCTTTTACTCAAACTACTGCAAGCGTCCGGTCAAAGGGCAGCCCGATAAAACTTGTCGCGACCTCGGACACCGGAAGAAGTTTAACGACAAGTTAAAGACCGACCCGATCTGGAACGTGTACCACAAGGGCTACAAGGCTCACTACGCCCGGTATCTCAAAAAGAAAATGTCGCAGGCGGAGTTTCAGAAGTGGGCTGACTATGCTATCGTGCTGAGGAACAAAGCGCTTGAAGGTGAGATCGAGTATGATGAGTATGTCCGGGAGATGAAGAAATAGACGACAAATCCCTTAAAGCACTTGATATTTCCGCTGAAAAGTAGTATAATAGTATAAAGACCATACGCAAAGGAGGCGCAATCTATGGCATACACAACAAGATATGGGAAGCCGAACATGGCTAACCTTCCGCCCAAGCTCGGTAAAGCTATAATTACACAGATACTCAATACTCCTGCGCCCGACCGCGATAAACTGCATGAACGCGCACGAAACCTTGAAAAAGAGATGGTTAAAATAAGGGAGAAGGAAAATGCTGAAGGGAATTCTGCAAAGTGATCTGTTCTTTTGCAACCACATAGGCGTGTCCGGAAACGATGAGGCTGATATCGCCGCTTTTACTGTTCGTGACGAAAAGGGCGAAGGGCTGCGGGAATATATTCAGAACTACGCAATATCAGACGAAAATGCCGGGACTATGAGAACATACATCGTCCGCGATAACTATTCATCCGAGCTGGTAGGTTATTTCTCACTGAAAGCCGGCTTGATCTCGATGAACGAACACGAAGAAGAGATACCGGACAGCGAAACAGGCTCCAGCACCACCGTCACGATGTTTGATACCGTACCGGGCGTGGAGCTCGCCAATTTCGCTGTAAATGACACCTATATCCGTAATCACCCTGCATTAAAAGGCGTAGGATTGGTAATATTCGAGCAGTTCATAATGCCGCTTATTGCGAGAGCATCGGAGATAATCGGCACAAAGGTACTTTACATATTCGCGCTGCCGTATGACGACCTGATAGCGCGATATATGGATTACGGCTTTATGCGGCTTGATGACCCGTATGAAGACGAGCTTCACAAGCGGCTCAAACCCAGCTACGATCAGAGCTGCATTTTTATGTATCAGATACTATAAATCTATTAGTTATTAAGTTTATATGAACATTTGTCACATGGGGTATAGTTTAACTTTCCGAAATACATACTGCTGTCTACATTGAATGACAATCGTACTTCTTTTTCCAATTTCTCTAATAAATCCCCAGTAAAGCGAGGACCTTTTGTAATTGTCATAGCGTTAATTAAATATTCGGGCACTTTAATAGAAACGCCTTTAAAGTCAATGTCGGAGGATAAATCCACTCTCAATCTTATTTCGTTCTCATAAGACCATGCCTCGTCTTTAACATATCCAACTAAGCTTCTATCACTAATGTCCTTTAGCAACTCATTTTTAGCATTTCCACATTGTAATCGCACTATATTCCCATTTGCACCAGTAGTTGAATAAGCTATTCTCGAAATAAATATTTTAAATTTATTGATTTGTACAAATTTGTCCATTATAGGTTGCTTACTACTTGTATCAGCATTATAAATGATGTTAGTATCAGTAACCCATTTTTTTATAATATTCGCCGGTATTGATATTTTCACTCCGTCCTCCCAAGGTTGAGCGTACATGCTCCACATTGCTATACTCTCTCTTTTTTCACTCATAAAGCTTGAAAAAAATACGCCTTTTTTCAATTCAGGAGACGACTCTAATTCAAGTCCATCATTCATATTCAAAGGGCTTCCTAAATACCAATATCCGCTTTTAATAATACTAATAACTGCTCTTATATTTGTATATTGACATAATAAATCATTATTATCTATTTTCTTTAAATTGCATAGATAAGAAATTAATTCGTTGGCATCACTAATTGTTGAAAAATCAGATTTGTTTACAGATTTATACTTACCAATTGAACGAGTTATTTCAGAGGTACCATATTTTAGATGTTCCGCCGATCCAATTTGTATGACACGATTTTCTTTCTTTAATTCAGTTAAATAATGCCTCGTACTTACTATAGATATACCTAGTATCTCAGATATATCCTTGGCTGACAATGGATTTACGCTATCATTTAGCAAATCAATAATATCCAGCATAATATTACTCATTTTAACAACACCTTTCATTTATTCATTTGTTTTATTATATATCTTATCCAGCGCAATATAATATTTGTCTTTTGGGTTTACTACTATAAACTCACCTTTCGTTTCTGTGTTGACATAATGAATATAGCTGTCACCTGCTTTTTTGCAAGACTTCTATAAACATCTCAACTGACACTTACTTCACGAAAAAATCCATCTCATACATCGAATGTATCAAACACACTATCCTCGAATGCGGTTATGAAAATAATTGCGAAATTTCAGCCGTTTTTACACATTTTTTCGATTTTCATACCGTTAAGTCCATCCGTGCCGATGTCGAAAAATATTATTACAATCCGTTCAGCACCACTTTATTATGCATTTTTATCAGCAAATAAATATACACATCGTCTGAATCCACAATAACTCTTCTGTTATAAAAAAACTCATACCCTCGGACAGTTTGACAGTATCGGTTCACGGTCAATCGCAGTATCAAGTATCATATATGTGATCCCCATATTCTCAAAAAACATATAAGATAAACCGTATCAATTATGGAACTTAATTATGGATTGATACGGTTTATCTTTTAATTTCGTCCGTTATTCAATCTTATTAAATATGTCCGCATAGAAATTTTCATAAATAGTCAAATTATTGTATATTGTTCCTATGCGGACTAATTCTAAACAAATGATATTAGGACTTTAAAAATTATTGATTGTCATACTATATGAATAATACATATTTATTACACTACAAAATGTTTACAACTTTTATATTATAATTGTTTTCTATAACATATGTAGTATTAAATATATTTATAGCACAACTTCAATCATATTGAATAAAATGCATGTAAAACTCATATATAAAACTCCTTTCATACTATTACATTGTTTAAAACCATGCTCAGACAATGATTCCAATATTTCTTTAACATCTCTTTGATGAAACACATCTGAAAGCTTTGTTTTGATATTCGAAATTCCAATTATTCTTTTAGGTTCGTCTTTGACACAAGCACTTTTCTTAATGTTTGTATCAGAAGACTTTTCAATTTCATTACCCACAAAACGAACAATTGAATAGTTCGATAATAACAGTGCTTCAAAAGAATGTTTAGAAAACAGCTTGTACATTAAACCTTTATTAATTTTTTCTCCATTCTGTGCAAACGGCATATTGGTTATGTCGAAATCATAAAAACGTGTAAAAACGCACTTCTTTTTCAATACTTTCGTAATCATTTCGGGAGTTTCAGATGCAAATTCAATTGTAGGCAGTGATAATAAAATCTTATTAATTTTTGTAAATATTGCATCAAATATTTGAAGTATAATGGGTCTAAGCTTATTTTTGCAAACATAAACACAATATGTCATTATCTTCTGTACACCTCCTTATAGTTTTGTCGTCTTTTTCGGATATAGTTTGCAAAAGGCTGCAAGCCGGTTTACTTATGACATGCAGCCGATCCTCTGCAAACAATATATAATCCGGTGAAGACGATTAATTATTGTTAGTACTTTCATCTTCGTCGATAGACAACATAGCCTCACGAACCGCATAATCCCTAAGCGCGTTAAAGTAATCAACTATCTGCTTAGGCTTTTCGTTAAGAAACTCATTAATGAGAGAGGTCATTTCTTCGTTTTCAAGAAATGCATTGATAAAAGCGCATATATATGCATCACCTATCTGATAAAAATCAGCCTCCAATGAATTAGCTTTGGCTATAACCATCTTAGGGAACCCAGTTTTTTCAAGTTTTTCGATGATATCATCAAGTTTGCTGTAAAAACTGTTTTCCACTTTTTTGACTAATTCGTCATTATCGACGATCTTGAGTACATGCATTACTATCATGTCTCCGCCGGAGGTTTCAATTTCGATGATTTTGTTCATCGTCGATTCCTCCATTTCCGAGAGCTTCAAGACGATTTTAACTTCTGTCAGCTCTCTTTACGTCACGGAAAACAATGGTGAATGTTTAATCAGTAGACGAAGCAACCGATGTACCACTCTTTTTTTCCTTTGATGATTTATCTTCCGTTGCTCCTATATCCATTTTCCTGATAATTACTGAACAGTTCTTATCGAAGAGCACAGCTCTCATCGATCTCGCCGCAATTCTCGGAAGACGTGTACAGTGACGGAATACATTCTCATCATTTGTAACGATCACATAGTTATTATCCGCAAGGTTCTTAAGTCTGTCATTCGCCGACATAGATTCAAGCAACAGCACCTGCACTCTTATCAATGTTTGCGTCTGTTCAGACGGTTCCATGCAAACAGCTGAGATACCAGTATATGTATCTCTGGTGTTTAATTCAAGCTCATACCAGTCTTTATGCAATTTCACGGTAAATACGCTTTCTAGAGAACTATCCGAAATGTATTTAATAACCATGCTCAACCCCAGTGCCGATGTATCTCTCCGACCTTCAAACACCATTTCCGTCAGCGAAGGGCGCTCTGCAGATTGTTCCTCCGAATGGTTGACATATCCTGCGGCATCAAGTACTTCATCAATATCCGCACTGAAACGAGTGTCAACCGTATTGGCATCAAAAAGCCTATACAGGGTGCTCTTAAGCGGCGGACTTTCGATGTTATTATTAAGTATCATTCCGATAGTATATCGATTGACATTTGTCAATTTGCTATATTCAACAATTGACCTTACACCAATTGCTTTTCTGAGCAGATTAGACAATCGCTGTTTATCGAAAGCGGCATGCTGAGCTTGAATTGTCTTATCTTTAATTTTTTTCATGGGCTAAGGCTCCTTTCCCTCAAAATATACAAAACAGCGGCAAGAAGCCGATCATCGCCCATCTTGGCAACCGATTTTCTCAGTTGAAATACACATCTGCTCACACATGTGCAAGAGAAACATATCAAACGCACGAAAACCGGTGCGGCGTTCGCAACATACATTCGCAAGCCTGCATTGTGACAAATAAGGGCTTGTCAGAGGTATGCACGGATCCGGTTGAAAGGCTGTTGTTTGTGTCATTCGCCTTTATCGGATCCATAGAGACAGGAAATCTTGCTCTGCCTCATTTCTGCCTTAAAAGTTATTCCGGCTGCGATAGCTATAAAGAAAGCCTTTGCCGAAGATGGCGGAAAAATTATATTCCTGTTCATTGGATTCTCCTCCTTTCCTGCACAGTCAAGCCTTGATATTCAGAATCTAACTTAACTGAAGCATATTCAGCACATCATTGTGTTAACAGACGCGCACCTGTCAATTAAGCATTGGAACTCATTGGCGTTCGTAACTGCTTAACTTAAAGTCATTATAGCATACTATTGAGGAGATGTCAATGCGAAATTGCCAATTTGTGGCAATTTCGGCAATTTTAACAATATTCACTTGGCATTTTCGCGTTAGTTGACGATAGGCGGTTACATAATGGTACGAGTATCAAGTAGATACCGTCGATGACCATAATAAAGATTGACTTGAACGCAAGGGAAATCAGACTCCACAGATAGTTCGTGACAATGTTACCGCATACGCGGTTTGTTATCCTTGCAAACGGTATCGGAGCTACTGAGCAGTACAAATTAATCTCGATCATACGGTTTAAGGAAACAAAGAAGTGACATTATTTAAACAAAGAACTGAATCACTTATCTGAAATAAAGAACATTCGCGCTCGTTTTTATTTCATTTTGCATTGACATTTTGAAACAAATGAAGTATAATATTATATATATTTCAATTTAATTGGAGATAACAGTATGACTAATCGTGCAGGAACCTACAGAAAAAACTTGACCGGCGATGCCGAATATAAATCCTTTGTTCCGAATCCTCTACCTCCCGACCCACCTGTTGAATTTGACGAGGATATGGTAGCAATGCTTGTAAAGGCTAATCGCTCGATTGCCGCTCTCGACAGTATTTCCACAAGAATACCGGATATGGATCTTTTCGTGTCTATGTATGTAAGAAAAGAAGCACTGATGTCTTCGCAGATAGAAGGAACACAAGCAACCCTCGAAGATGTGCTTGACCCTATGATTGAAGCAAATACCAACCGAAATGTTGCCGATGTTGTTAATTATATAAAAGCCACAGAGTACGCCATATCAAGACTTAATACTCTGCCGCTGTGCAACAGGCTTATAAAAGAGACCCATGCTGTGCTTATGGAAGGCGTGAGAGGTCAGGAAAGATCACCGGGAGAGTTTCGCCGTTCACAGAACTGGATAGGCGGGCAGGACAGCACACTCCGTACTGCAAGATATATACCGCCGTGTCCGGAAGATATGGACAACGCAATATCAGACCTCGAAAAGTATATCAACAGTGATGATGACAATGACCCATTGGTACGAGCAGCCCTTCTACACTACCAGTTTGAAACTATCCACCCTTTCCTTGACGGCAACGGAAGAGTCGGGCGTTTGCTGATAACGCTGTTTTTAATGGAAAATAAGGTGCTTTCAACTCCCTCACTGTATATATCGTATTTTCTGAAAAAGAACCGAATCGAATACTACGACCGAATGACAGAAGTAAGAAGCAAGGGCAACTACGAGCAATGGGTAAAGTTTTTCCTTACTGCGATATATGAGTGCTCACAAGATGCTATCCAAACCATAGATAAGCTGACGGCGCTCCACGAGAAGAATGAGAAAAAAGTATCAGAAATGAAACGAGCAGCCAAGAACACAATGTCTGTATTCCGCTATCTTGAAAAGAATCCGATTATAGACATAGGAAAAACTTCAGAAGCGCTTGACCTGTCCTTTAATACCGTATCTTCTGCAATAAACAGGCTTATAGACTCAGGTATAGTTATTCAAACGGAGAACGCGGCACGAAACCGCACATTCGCTTATGAGGAGTATTTGCAGATATTGCGGAACGGAACATGACAACAACTTTGAGGTTACGGAGATTATATGATAACAGTTTCAATATGCGATGATGATAAGGAATTTTTGAAAAAGTTGTCGGGAAAGGTCAAGCAGTACCTTAATTCCTATGGTACGGAATGTGAAATAAAAACATACACAGATGACACAATCATTGTCGAAAAAATTGCGGAAACGGATATTGTATTTCTTGATATTGATATGCCGAAAATAAATGGATTTGAGATAGCAGAGGGTATCTACAAAGGCGACAGACCGCTTATAATTTTTGTCACAATGCACGACGAGCTTGTATATTCTTCTATAAAGTTCCGCCCATTCAGATTTATCCGCAAGACCCACATTGACGAGGAGCTTTCCGAAGCAGTCGGGTCTGGCGTAAAACTTATCACAAATCAAAGTGCGGTGCAGAAGCTGACTGTTCCCACAGGTGACAGCGAAACGGCGGTAAATATCAACAACATCACATACCTCGAAGTCCTCGGTCACGATGTGCTTATCCACCTTGCGGACGGCAAGCAGCCAATGAAAAGCTACGGAACGCTGCTGTCCTTTGAAGATCAGCTTGCCGACAGAGGATTTATACGGGCGCACAAGAGCTTTCTTGTCAATCTGAAATACATTTACTCGATAGACAGCAAGGACATCATTCTTGACGATAAAACAGTGATACCGATGAGCAGATACAAGGCGGAGTCGGTAAAGAAGAAATGGGGCGAATACTTACGGAAGGGTATATGAAGCTTTTTGAGGTGTTCGCGTCACTTCTCGAAAGTCTGATCGTGGCGCGGTTCTGCTGCAAATTTCTCGAATACAGAAAGCCAAAGCTGACGGTTCCGGCATCTTTGGGAATGTTTGTGTTGCTTGCCGTCGATAACGCCGTATTGAGCAACCTCGCAGGATCTGAGAATCTGTCGATAATTCTGATGCTGGCGATAATACTCGCACATCAGATGATATTTATGAAAGGTACGCTGTTTGAGAAAATACTGATAGCAATTTCTCCGACTGTGATAATAATGCCTGTGTCACTGATAACGGCATACGGCATTCCCATTCTGTTCGGCGGTAACGCCAGCGTAGAAATGAAGCGTCTGCTCGTCCTTACATCAAGCAAGTTTATCGCATTTCTGATATACGAGATTATATTAAGACTGAGAAAAGGAAAGTCGTACTCTCTTTCTGTTTTCCAATGGTGCATAATGCTGTGTTGCTTTATTCTGTCGTTTCTTATAGCGACTATCTTATGGAACTATATGAGAGCAAACGCTGAAATGGTGTCGGGTGCAATTGTTATCTATATTCTGCTGATAGTGCTGAATTGTATGCTGTATCTGCTCTTGAACAGAATGCAGCGTGACAATATCGAGAAGCAGGAGCTTTCCGCAGTAAAGACAAGGCTTGAATTTCAGGAACAGACGGCAGTCCAAACAGCAAGGCGATACGAGGAAATGCGAACGCTCCGGCATGATATGAAGCATTATCTGTCCGCTGCCGCCGAGCTTATCGCAGAAAACAAGTCCGCACAGGCAAAGGAATACATCGAAAGCATTATCGGCAGTAAGGTAGAAAGCGGCAGTATTCCCGCCCGCACAGACAGCGCTATGATAGACGCGGTCCTGAGCAGCAAGCAGGCTGTATGCGCGGAAAAACATATAGTTATGAAAGCAATGATCGATACGAGTTTCGGTAAAATATCCGAGCTTGATATGTCTGTGCTGCTGGCGAACCTGCTTGACAACGCAATCAATGGAACGCCGGAAAACGGCAGTATAACGCTGAACATTGAAAGAAAGAAGTCAATGATGTTTATCAAGGTCAGCAATAATATAAAGCAGTCAGTTCTCGGCTCAAATCCCGCTTTGCAGACAGATAAGCCGGATAAGGAGCTGCACGGTTTCGGAATAAAGTCTATGAGAGCGATTGCCGACAAGTACGACGGTGCTGTTGATTTCAGTGAGAACGACGATATTTTCAAGGCGGAAATTTCACTTAAAGCGGAGTAAACGCTTAATTCAGCAGTACCTCCTTGTTTCAGTCAATGCTGTAAATATAGCTTTTCTTTGTGATACAGCTTTCGGTATCGCCATAGCGTCTGCCGTTTATGTTGTCAGAATGCCGTTCGTGTTAAACCTATTGCAATTTATACTTTCTTCGGTTATAATGTGGTCAGTGACAGAGATCACATTATAACCGATTTATTATTAGGAAAGGAAATGATATTATGAGAAAACCGGTAATACAAATAAGTGCAATACTTTTAGCGATGACTACTTTATTTTTGTCAGGCTGCAAAGGCGATACAAGCACTACGACTAATGATACAGAAAAGACAGATACATCGGCAAGCTTAACCGAGCCGGTCGCGACCACACCTGTCAGCAGCACTGCTGAAACTTCTATCTCCGAAGAAAGGCAAATATCCGACGAATTGTTACAGTTAATTGAAGCATATCCCGTCAGTGAGATAACCGCACCTGACGGAAAAACTCTTTCAAAATATGATGCAGTCAATATTATAGACAACATTATAATGTTCGACTGCGCATATGTACGGTATGCAAACCCGCTTTTTGACAATACCGACATCTCGCCGGAGCTTTTTAACTGGGAAACCTATGAGTTTAACACCAATATCACAATATCGGATAACACAGGATATTTTCAATTAAAACAAGGCGATAAGCTTGATAACGGTCTGACAGTAACAAAAACCGAAACTGCCTTTTCCATTATGAATGTTGCGGACGAAAACGGTGATGTTCGTCAGGAAGCAATGGTGCTGAGTTCTTCGGCAGAGTTCGCGGGTGAAGCGACAATTGAGGGAATTTTGTACTGTTTTCCCGGTATTCCTGAGTATATTGATGTGCAGGGCGATCTTAAACTATACCCGAATCCGACCGTTGATAACAAGATCTTTGTTCCCTATAACACGGTGCAAATGCCTGTACGAGTTGTTGACCCTAATCGTGAATACGCATTGATCTTTGACGGCTGTGCGTATAATTTAGGCAATATAGATACTATTTCACTGAATATCAAGGATTGGTTTGAAACGACTGATTATGTTCCCTGCAAAGTCACAATAAGCAATATTCAATTGATATACGATGATAACCGTATGGGACAAATGTGCAAGGGCGAAATAAAACAGGTTGAGAAAATATAATAAAGGTGAGTGGAGAGTATGAGCACAAAAGAAGAAAGAATAATAAAAGCAATAGGAAATATAAAAAACAGCGATATTGAAATAGCTGTCGGAGAGGATCATGATAACATAAACGATCAGCCATTAAAACCAAACAACATCAGCTCTATACTGACATTATCGTCTGACAAAATGACAGATGATGAGTAATATAACCCCCTACACCACCACCCGTGCATGCTTCGGCTTGTGCGGGTGATGCGTTTCAGTCTGAATACGGCTTTGCGCTGCCGTTTATGTTGTCAGAATGCCGTTCGTGTCAAACCTATTGAAAGGCACAAGAATATTGGTTATAATGTGGTTACTGATAAAAATAATATCTGTGACAAAACGCCCTTATCAATCGTTTTTTATAGATATATTAAACCACAAGGAGAATATGATCATGAAACCAAAACATTTAATTCCCGTTATTGCAGCAATAATGCTTGCGTCGTGCGCGAAAAATGAACCGACAGCAACCGAAAGCATCACATTTGAGGTATCCACCGATATACCTACAGAAACTAATGATACCTCTTCCGAAAGTAAGCTGCGTATTCAGAACTATGTGCTGGGTATCAAAAGCAGCACTGATAACCTTGAATATCACGGTGAGCCGCTTAATATCGACTTTTCGATTGAGAATATCGGAACCGATCTTGAAGTCGGATTTATGATAGTTTCGGGAGGTGTGCCGGTAGAAAGCGAAATAAACGGCGAGCGTTCATTGCTGCATATTATTTCTGTAAAAGAAAAAGAAACTTTTGACTTTAGTGCCGCCTTTGATGTTTACGGAAACGGTGATACATATTTTCACCCACTCTGTATTTTGGAACCGAACACGAGAATAAATAATGTAAACAAACATTTCGGAAACTCGTTTCGTATAGTAACAACAGCACCAATAAAAGTTACATCTGACAGCACAAGCAGCACGAAAACTAAACTGGCAAGATCATCAAAGTTTATTACTGCCGATGAAAGTAATCTGAAAAAGTATAGATTAGAAGATACCGACACAAGAATGATAATTCTTGAACAAACTGAACCGAAACATATTACCGCTGTTATTTCCGGCACACAGATCGAGACCGAAAGCAGTCTGTTTTTCAGTGTGAACGGTGTTCCGACAACAGTAAACGGCGGTAACAATGCAATTCTTGTAAGCGAGAAAAAAGGCGGTCTCGCGGTTGTTGACGCTGTCTTTGATACGGAACCGAATGACGGTGATGTAGTTACGGCAATACTTGCGCCGACAAATGATAATTATGAAATTCCAAGCACCTACTTGTTTGGAGCCGATCCAATTTCCTATGACAATTCTGTTGCTTTCACCGCTGAAACTACAGCATCTACTACAACAGCGATAGAGGATAAACCGGCATTGTTTGTTTCAGATACAGAACAGACTACCTCTGCCACTTCATCGCAGACTGCCGAAGTACAGCCGCAGGAGGTATCTGCAAACACTTCCGGCGAATACTACAACGGTGACTGCATAGGCGAAACAAGCAACGGAAATCTGATAGCGGCGGGATATACCGAGCTTGCACTGCTTTCTCCGAACGGAGAAATACTGAAAACCGAAAATGCGTCCGGTCTATCACAATTTGAGCTGATAATGAACAGCGGCAGAACCTTCTCCGGAGTTGCTGCCGGAAAACCATATAATGCGGTCATCTATCCCGGCGAACCGGAATCATACAAGGTATATCTGTATGATGAAGGCCTCGGACTTGCCGAGACGATAGCTGTTGATAAATGCAGCTATGCCGCCGTCGGCACAGAACACATAGCCACTGTATCATTCGGAGAGAATGCCATTATGAAAATATATAATATTTCGGGCGTTACTCCAACCAAAGAGATCACCTTCCCACAGGATATTTCTATGATAGGTGCGGCGGCATTCTCCGAAGATGACAGGTATATTGCATTTGTCGGAAATATTGCCGAAAGTGGAGAAAGCGGAGATGCGATCGGTGTAGTTGATACCGTGAGCGGTGATGTGAATTTTATCAGAACAAGCAATATGGAAGGCAAAGTTATACCTACAAAAGCGGGTTTTCTTATAAGACCCAAGTTCGACAGCGGGAAGGCAGTATTACTGCACAATGATCATACCACAACAGAGCTTGACTTTCTTTCCGGCAAAGAGGCTACCTTTTGCAATATTTCAGCCAACGGCGAATACACGGTTGCGGTCAAAGACAGTAATGTTACGTTGTATGAAACTGCTACAGGAACACTCCTGAGCGAATGGAAAACAGGCTCTCAATTCGTAGTTTCGGTATTCGTTACGAACGAAGGTAAAGTTTATTTCAGAGATACGAACGGAGTGAGACCTATACAATGAATATTGAAATAAAGCGGCTTTGCAAAAGCTATGACGGACATACGGTCTTGTCGGATATAGACATTGAGCTGCACAACGGAATATACGGACTTCTCGGTCAGAACGGTGTCGGAAAGACTACTCTGATAAAAATACTGATGAAGCTGATCGTGGACTATAAGGGTGATATTCTCACGGACAGCGTGAATATCCGAAAGTACAAGGATGAATATTTTCATAAGATCGGATATCTTCCGCAATATCCGCAATTCTATAAAAATTTCACGGCGCAGGAGCTTATTCTTTATATCGGCACGCTGAAAGGCATGGACAGGCATACCGTACTTGACCGCATGGAAGAGCTTTTCGAGAAAACAAACATCTCACGGTACAGACATCAGAAGATAGGCGGCTTTTCCGGTGGTATGCGGCAGCGGCTCGGAATATGTCAGGCACTGCTGAATGACCCTGAGCTTGTGATATTTGACGAGCCGACGGCAGGACTTGACCCGATAGAGCGTATGAATTTCAAAAACCTTATCTCCGGCATTTCGGAAAACAAGATCGTTATTCTTTCAACGCACATCGTTGAAGATCTGACGGCTATTGCGTCCGAAATAATATTGCTGAGTAACGGCAAGGTCGCAATTTCCGGGGCTCCCGATGTGCTTACCAAAAGTATCAGAGGTCATGTGAATGAACAGGAGATCGCTTATTCGGAATATGACGAATTTATGAGCAGGACTGCAAATATCAGCTCCGTTGTGAACAACGGAAGCGGCTACACGCTCCGATACGTGACGAATAACGGCGACAATGACACGAATATAATTCCCAATATGGACGAGGTGTTCATCTATTACGCAATGATGCGGAAGCAGAGGTAATGCAATGATATATGAGATACGAAAAAGCTGTCGGAATATCGCTGTAATACTCACTCTTCTGCTTTGTGTGGTCGCGGACATATACAAAATAAACGAGTATTACACGCTGAATTATGCGTTTGCGGGCAAAGGCGCTGAGCTTGCGGATAGTGCATATAAAACGCTTTCGGAGGAATACTCCGGCTTGATAACGCAGGAAAAAGTGAACAGGATTACAGCTCGTTTCGCTCCAATGGAAAATGACTTTCTCAACCATAATTTCGATATGGAATACAATGAAAACTACATTACCGGATATTTCAGCCGCGACTACATTCTTTACAGGAGATATATCTACAATGAAATGCGCCGGAACGCTGAGTATTCCAGCTTTGCGGAAAGTATCACAAACTTGGCGCACGATAATATTTTGTTCTATACGAAATACGACAATACCTACGAAATTGCAAAGAACGAACTTATAGCTGACATATATGACAACAGACAAGTTGCGGGATTTTATGACACTATGGGCTGGGCGGCGTTCTTCGACTATGAGTTTTCGTCGCTTATGATGCTTTGCATAATTCTTCTCTGTGTTCCGCTGATATTCTCGGCGGAGGAAAGCAGCGGTATGATCGACATCAACAACACCACTGTTCTCGGCAGAAGCAGACTTATACTGCGAAAGATCGGCGCTTGCATTATTGTTGTAATTGCGGATTGTGTTTTGTTCTTCGCTGTTGATATTGCGGGATTTGCGGTAAAATACGGGTTGACAAACCCTTTCGCACCGCTTTACAGTATCGGCAGTATGGTGAATACCCCGTTTACTGTCATTATTCTCGGTGGTGCGATGCTGACGCTGATGTTCAGAATGATCGGCGCACTTCTCGCAGCATTTATTACAGCTCTTGCAACTGTTATTATCAGAAAGCCGCTGTATTCCTATATAGCTTCGGGAGCGTGTATAATCATATTTATAGTGAGCAGTCAGTATTTTTCGCTCTCTCCGGCAAACCTGATACTGTCGAATGACCTGCTGCGGGAATTCGGAGCTGTCGATTTCGGAGGCAGAGCTGTTCTCTCACCTGTTTTTATGGCAATTGAAGGTGCTGTCATTATCGTTATAATGGTGGCAATAATGATAATCACGGACAGGAGGCGAATAGTAAAATGCACGAAATAATAAAAGCCGAGATCAGAAAAGATCTGCTGTCAGCACCGAAAATCGCAGTGTTTATTTCACTTCTTATTTTGCAATTTCTGATAGCCTTGATCAGATTTATGCCGTCTCCCGTACAGTCATTTTATAAGGAGATCGCTAACATCATAGACGGAAAATATTCTTCCCAAAACGAAGAATTTATCGAGCAGCAATTGCAGTCGGCATACAGCGCACAGCAAAAAATAATCGAACTGGACACACAGCTTGTAAATAACAAAATAACTGACAGTGAGTATCTGACGGCTTTAACGGTATATTCAGATGAGGCTGCAAAAGCAAGTAAACTTGAGGATATTTACAGCAAGTACCAACAGATCAAAAAATCACCCGATACGAAGTATATGCTGTGTACGGATAATTGGGGCAAATTCTTATTTCGGGAGGATATTGATTACATTCTCGTTATAGCTGTTCTTTTCTTTGCGGTCAGTATTTACGAATACGACATATCTTCGGGAATGCACAGTATTCTTATTACGACTTCTTACGGCAGGAACAAACTTTTTGTCGCTAAAACCGTGCTTTGTGTTTGCGCCTGTGCCTGTCTTGCACTGATGTTTGGAATTTCGGAATTTGCCGGATATGCTGCCGGAAATGGTCTGCACGGAGCCGATTACCCGATAAGAAGTCTTTCTTTGTTTTCCGATTACGGAAAGGACATCACGATCATTCAAGCAGTGATACTCACAATTGCTGTAAGACTTATCGGAGCTTGTCAATTCGGCGCAATATGCGGACTGGCATTTATGTTCAGCAAAAATACCGTAATAACATTTTTCACCGGAATTCTGACCGGAGTGCTGCCATTCTGGTTCTTTACCGGAAAAACAAAGTATCTGTTTCCGCTGCCGAGCGGACTTCTGACCGGAACAGGTATGATACTACCATCATACAGCAGGCACACAATGGGAACAGACGGCGAGATGATAATTCCCGTTACCACTGAGCTTACAACTTCTGAAATACTGACAGTCGTAGGTATCATTATTCTGACGATAATTGTTATCATTTCCGTTCAGCACAAAAGATACCTGCAGATCGGAGCAGACCAATGAAGAAACCGTTAATTATCTTAATTTTATCTATCGCACTCGTTCTCTGCGGGTGTTCGGCAGAACAGGAGCTTGACGCAAGCCGTTCCGATCAGATCATTTCCGATGCGGGTAAATATGTTATATCTACGGAAGGAAAAGTCATCATAAATACTGATACCGGAGAAGAAACAGCAATACTGCATAACATATTCAATACCGACAGGATCAGCAAGGTGTGTGCGAACGGTAGCAAAATATACTGCCTCACCGAAGGCTCGAAGACAGCAATTACCGAAATTGATACGACTGACTTTTCAGAAAATGTGATCTATGAGCGGTCAAATGAAACATACAACTTCTTTGGAGTTCAGTCGGTAAGCTATTCCGTCGAAACTTTTATTAATGAGCACATTGATTATTTTGCGGTAGGCGAAAACAGCGTGTACTTCTACAATAATATAAACAAGACAGTTAAGCGGTATGACAAGTTCACTAAAACCGAAAGTATATTGCTCTCTGACATTACCGATCCGGTGTTCTCAGGAGATGCTATCTATTTTATTTCAAGCGGCAGACTGCTGTCATGTTACAAATTTTCGACAGATACAACAACCGTTATTGCACCCGATATAGCTGTTTCTCAAATACTATTTGACGGTGAACGGATATGGTTTCGACAGGTAGCGTCTGACAGCAATATCGAATATATTAACGATAATGGTGAGCCTGTTATGACAGATGTAAGTGCAAATTCGTTCTGTGCGCTTAAAGGTACACTGTACTACATTGGTGATGACGGCTATGTTTACAGAACAAGCGAAAACTCTACATACGAAAGATTCACGGATTTAAAACCAATAATCATCAAAGCACTGCCTGAAGCTAACTGCTTATATTTCTACTGCTTTAACCAGTCGGGTAAAATTTACATTGTTTCAGCTGATAAAGGCGATATTATAAAAGAAATTGAATTATAATAAGGTAATCAAAATG
>AUXO010327444.1_pt1 | contig 17060 bp, 14 predicted proteins | sample 768731 | NCBI WGS metagenome assembly AUXO01 (sample SAMN02715735, study PRJNA202380) | gut metagenome | biome: sheep rumen | host: Ovis aries | place: New Zealand: Palmerston North
ATCTTTAATTTATTGAGATCTGTAAAAAGACGTGCAGTTGGAAGCCCACGGTGAGCCGTAATAACTGTATGTGTACCTTTACCCCCGATTGGAAGGCTAGTTCCTTCAAGGTGACCTGCACCTTTTTGTAAAACATTTTCACTAGTTCCTGCTCTAATAGGGAGTTTTTGATTGATTTTAGGAATAGTAATGTAACCAATTTTTTCTTGTAATTGAATCATTCGAGCATATTCAGCAATCCCAGCTTTTTCTTTATTTGTAAATGGGTCACCTAATTTTGCAGGTGAAAGAGTTCGATTATAAGCTTTAGCTAATTCAATACGGTGTCGTATTTCATAAGGATTTACTTTTTTACACTCTTCTTCAAATTGATTTGTCTCTTGTTTAGAAATATATTGATAGTAGGTTTGACTTGCGAAAGGAAAAAAAATAGTAAATAAGCCAATGGTGATTAAAAGACGATAAAGAAATTTTCCGAATTTAATTGGTTGCTTCATGCCATCCTCCTATCTTTTGCTGATAGTCTTTTTAATTTCATTTTAAAAAGAAGAAATGAGAGGATAAGAATAATAAAACTAATAGCAAAATATAGTATTGGAATATTAAAAATTGCTGTTCTTAAATTCGCTTCCTTATCTTTTGGATGATAAGGAACACGGTGTCCTCTAACGAGAAGGCGATGAGAATTAATCATGTAAGGTGTGCAAGTTAAGAGAGTTACATAGTCTTTCCCGGGTATGATAGCTAATTTATCAATTTGTGTAGGTTTAATTACGGTGATAGAATCAACTTGATATGCTATGACTTCCTTAATATTAGTAATAAAAAACTTATTACCTATTTTTACTTTGTTTAAATCTGTAAATAAACGATTTTTGGGAAGCCCTGTATGTGCAGTTAAGACAGCATGAGTATTTTTACCACCGATTGGAAGACTAGTTCCTTCAAGATGACCGACACCTTTTTGAAGAACATTTTCAGAGGTACCTGCAAAAATCGGAAGATTAACACCAATAGCTGGAATAGAAATACTTCCAATTTTTTCATTGATTTCTAGCATTCTAGCATATTCTTTTAGTCCTTTTTCTATCTTTTCTCTAGTATATGGATCTGTAATGGTAATGTTTCGTAAAGATTTATTATAGTCTCTTGCTAAGGCAATACGATTAGAAATTTCTGATTCTGATAAAGCCTTAGAGCCAGAATTGAAGTCAATGATTTCTTGTTTGTTAATAATATTATAGTAAATTTGGCTAACAACAGGATAACAGATGATTAATATACCAAGAATAATGATAAACGATGTTAAAACCCTTATAATCTTTTTCACTTTTATACCTCCTCGTCAACTCCTATCTTCACACCTCATTCTATAAAAAATGATATAGAAAAACAAATAAAATAATGAAATAGGGTGTTTTTAAAAAGAAAATGTAGGTAAAAAAATAAAAAAGCATAACTTTTATGAAATTTTCAGAAAATAATTGGTGAATTAATGAAAATGAATAAATAATAAAAGAAAGTTGTGGTTTTAGTTTTCTTTTTTTTAAAAAAGTATTACAATATAGCTAGGAGTTGAAGGATAATACCATAAGGAGGTTGAAAATGAAAGAGAGAGTGAGCGTTTGTAAATTTACTTATTTAAGTTTTTTTTTAAAAAAAATATTAGTTAGCAAACAAATAGTTGTATCGGGTTTTCTTTCGATTATTTTAATTTCTTCCGTTCTGTTATGTCCTATTGTATATGCAATAGATAGTAGCATGGGATTGTCTCAATCAGAAAATGTGGTTCAACAAGAAAAATCACAAGAAAAGGAAGTTGCAATTTTCTTAAAAAATAAAAAAACAGATGAAAATATCAATAATGTAGGTATTGAGATTCGAGAAAGGGATAGTAATGATATTGTTGAAAAATGGGCGACAAGTGATGAAATTAAAAATATTAATCTAAAGATTAACAAAGAGTATCTTATTAAAGTTAATAGTGTTAAAGGATATGATGCTTTTGATGATAAAATATTTAAGATTGATGAGAACGGTGATGTTTTTGTTTTATCGGATGGTAATCAGTGGGATAAAGAAGAAAAATCCGGGACTTTGATTTTGTCAATGATACCAAGTATAGATTCTGGAAACGATAAAACGACGAATGATGATTCATCGGACAAAGAAAATACACTTAAGGCTGAAGAAAAGAAGATTTTAACTGTTACTCTTCCTAAGATAAATGTTTATGATGCTGAGGATAATACAAAAGATTGGTATCCTGCTTCCTTTATGTTTTATAAGGAGAGTGAACCTGAAATAACATTGGCAAGTTGGGTAAGTGCAGAAGACTCTCCGACACTTGATTTAGAAGTTGGAGTAGTTTATGATTTGAAAGAATCTGATGTCTATCAATTTCAAGATAATGATAAAGCTATAAAAATTAGAATCACTGCAAATGGTAAGTTTGAACAGTATATAGATGATAGTTGGAAAGAAGTAGATGTTATCAATATTGCTATCAAAAAGTTAAAACGTTCTAAACTATTACGTGCTTCACGTAGTATCACCCAGCCTGAAACAATTACAGAAGGTGACATTGCCCCTTTTAATAATATGCAGATTATTAAAAATATGCCATCAACTTCTAGAGTAGAAATTATAGATGTTGGTAGTCAAGTTGACAGCTATGTTCGTGTATCGGGAGGTAATCAAACACAGACAAATAATAGAGTTCATGGTGGTGATTATAGGATTGAAGATACTGGCTATGGACTTGATCCTAATATTAGAAAGGCCATGGATAATAGTTCCAGAACAGCGATGTTAGTGAGATTTAAACCTTCAAATTGGTCTGATAGAGGGTATCAAACAGATCCAAATTCTGGTTGGAGCGAATCTGATTTGTCGTTAGATACAACAGGAATGTGGGTTAAAGTTAGATACACTGATGCAGCTTATTATGACGGACAGTTGGTAGATGCAATTGCTACAATTAAGGTTACACCCTATAAAAACAGAACAATCAATATTAACAATGGTAGTGAGTATTACTCTGCTTATTCACAGTATTATCCACTTATTGAAATTAGTGACTTGTTATTTGGTGGTTGGGTTTGGCAGAATGTTAATAAATTTCAGGTTGACTTGCAGTTTGTTCCAAGAGGTGGTGACGAAAGTCAAGCTATACTTATGCCTGAGGGTGATTTAAATAGTAAAAATGCTGCTTATTACACTATCAATTCGTTGGATCCTCAACGTGAGCCTTCTTGGGATTATCCGAATCCAGCAGCTTATGGGCCTGAATCAGTTGTACCAGCTGAGGGAACTGTATCTGGTGCTTATGTAGTTCCAAATTCTAATATTGTTACATCATATGCAGGTGGACCAAATGGTAATCAAACTGCCTATAACGGGGGTACTACACCTTGGGGAACAGTTGCCGGACGTGAGTCGATTGATGATGTTCCTGGATCCGATACGTGGTCGCTTAACTCTGTACTTTTCACAACTTCAGCAACGACACATGTCACTGTAACTCTTGGAAATCTTGAAAGGAGTCCAGTTAGTCAGCGCGTTCCACGTACGAATTATGTATGGGCAACAATTAGTACGGAGGCCTTTACTAATAATTTCGTTAAGTATATTGATATTCCAATTCAAAAAGTTTGGCAAGACGAAGAAAATAGCCATGAATCAGTGACTATTGATTTGTATGCAGTCTGGACTGCAGATGGAAAAAAAGCAGAAACACTTATTCAATCTCAAACATTGAGTGATGAGAATAATTGGAATACAGTCTTCAAGCAGGTACCAGATCAAGAATCTTTGGAAAAGATAATTCGTCAAAACTTTACTCAGGATGCAAGAGAAATCCATTATGATGTTCGGGAACGTGAGATTTCCTCTGATTATCAGGCCTCTTATAGCGGAGATTCAAGTGAGGAGACTGGTTTTACGGTAACAAATAAAAAAGTCAAAACTGGCCTAACTATTACTAAAAAATGGCAAGAAAATGGCGCTGCTATTGATAATGAATCTACAAAGGATTTTGGTAAGATAAAAGTGACTTTAAAGCGTAAAGTTGGTAATTTAGTTGATGCTACTTTTCAACAAGATGTTGAACTCTTATATGATACTGATGGTACTAAATCTTGGAAGAAGTCAATTGATGGGCTACCAATAGCAAATGAAAATGGTGTAAAATATACCTATTTTATTGAAGAAGATATGAGTACCATTCCTGATTTCTTCTATATTAAGGATTATTTAAACAATGGTATTGAATTATCACAAACAAAGGATAATAATCATTTGGGTGTAACAAATAATCGTGAGAGCAGTCAATTAATTATTCAAAAAAAATGGTACAACAAAGATGGAAAAGAAATAAGTAATGAAAAATTACCAGAATCTTTGAGCGTAAAACTTTACCGAACAACAGATGGCTCAACTAATAATGGTGAGTTATATAAAGAAGTAAGATTGAAACGTCAAAAAAATGACGGAAAATATACCTGGAGAATAACTGAATCAGTACCAGTTCGTGATAGTGGTGGAAGTTATTACACTTACTACATCGAAGAAGATGTTCCAAAAGAGTATTTGGAAATCAGTGATGATAATGATAAATTTATAAAATATTCAGATGATAATGCTACATCCGATGTAACATTGACTCTCAAGAATAAAGTGAATCCTACCTACCCTGTAACGGGTGGTATCGGTATATTACCATTTATCTCGATTGGGTTAGTTATATTATTAATGGCAGTAATGTTATATTACATGCAAAATAGAAAGGAAATTTAGGAGGAAGGAAAAATGAAAAAGATTACCCAACTCTTGTTTACAACTTTTGCAGCTCTAAGTTTGGTATTTTCAGCACTTGGATCTGTGACTGCCTTTGCCCAGGATAATGCACCTGGTACTGACGACAAATACGATGTTGTTTTGACTAAAGTTAAAATGTCCAACTTAGATGGTTGGCCAAAACAAACTGGTAATGATGGTACAGCATACACTGGTCAAAAACTTGATAGAGGGGCTTATTTTGGAACTACCGATACTGTTCAAGGCGCTTATTTTGAAGTGCATAAAGGCAGTGTTAATGGCGAAGTTATCAAAGAAGGTCTCACAGACGCAGATGGCAACATCACATTCACCGATCTAGCTGCAGGTAAATACTTTATTGTTGAAAATAAAGAAAAATCTGAAGTATCTGGTGATGAAGAGCTTGCTAATTCTGCTGCTGTACCAGTTGAAATTGAACTTCCAGTTTTTAAAGCTGACGGAGGATGGTATACAACTGGAGAAGATGCTGTTCATGTTTATCCAAAGAATACTGTTGATAAACCAACAATTAATAAAGTTGTCAATGAAACTGACAAACATGATACAGCACTAATTGGTGAAACAAAAACTTTTAAAGTTTCTTCAGTAATGCCCGAAGGAATTGCTGAATATAAAGTTTTGAAATTTGATGACGAATTTTCAAAGGGATTAAGCTATCAAGGAAATCTTAAAGTCAAACTGAATGGTGCAGATATTGATACAAACAACTATACTCTTACAGCTCCATCTGTAGGAACAAAAAAAGCAAAAATTACAGTCGCATTCACTAATGATTACATTGCTACTCTAAAAGCTGGTGATGAAATTACTATTTCATACGATGCAACAATTAATGAAGATGCTGTACTCGGAGCGGAAAATCCTAATGATGTAAAAATAATTTATGGTACAAATCCTTCAGAGGATAAACAAAAAGAAGATACTCCAGATGAAAACCCTGAGCTTCATACAGGTGGTAAACGTTTTGAAAAAGTGGATAAAGCAACAAGCGAAAAGCTATCTGGTGCTGAATTTGTTGTAACAAACGAAGTTGGAGATAGATATTTGAAACAGACTGTTTCAAATGGTGCGGTTATTAAGAACGAATGGATATCGTCTAAAGATAATGCAACTGTCTTCAAGTCAGATGAAAATGGTTATTTCGAAGTTATTGGATTACCTTATGGAAATGCTAATCAATCTGCAAAAGATGGTGAAACAACTTATAAGATTGTTGAAACAAAGGCTCCAAAAGATTATGCGCTTTTACAACAACCAATTGAATTTGTAGTGAACTCTTCTTCTTATTATGAAGATCCAACAGCTGTTGAGCTTAAAAAATCTGATTCTCAAGAAGTAAAGAATAATAAAGTTACTATTCCACAGACTGGTGGTATTGGTTCGATTATTGTTGTTGCGGTGGGGGTTGTTCTAGCAGTTGTAGGTTTATTTGTAAAACGTCGTGTTACTAAATAAACTGTTTTAGAAAACATGAGGTAGGCAAGATTTTCTTGCCTCTTCAGTAAAGCGTTCAATTGTTGAACGCTTTACTGAAGAAGAGAAAAGGAGAGATGTTAGGTATGAAACTGCAATCTTGTCTGAAGAATTTTGTTTTTTGTTTATTATCCTTGATAGTGATTTTTCACGTTTTTACTATTCCAGTACATGCTCAAGATGATACTAATGCTGCTATTACTATAATAAAATTAAAAAATAGTGAAGACTCAAGTCAGGCTGTTCCTATTTCTGGGAGTTCTTATAGTTTATTTAAGATAGCTCCTACCGAAGAGTTAAGTGTAGATAATCAAAAAGCTTTAGTTCTTAAGTATGCTGATAAAACTATTGAAGAGTTGAAGTCTATGGCCTATGACGGAGAATTTTATAATAGTGAAGTGACGGATTTGAATGGTTCAACAACAGTTTCGAATATGACGCCAGGTGTTTATTATGTTGTGGAGGTTAATCAATCCTCGAATATTCAGCAGCTTTGGAAGAGTGTACCTTTTGTTGTACTGCTCTTACCTAATCAACCTACTACAGTTTATCCTAAAACAGAAGAAAATAATTTACCAGCAATGGCGACTTATACGGTCAAAAAAAAATGGGTCGGAAAGGAACTTAGTAGTGTAATTGTTAGATTAAAAAAATCTGGAAGAATCGTTGATACTGCAGAGTTAAATAGTAGTAATAATTGGTCATTTACTTTTTCAAATTTACTTGTTGACGCTACATATTCTGTTGAAGAAGTTGTTCCCCAAGGATATGCAGCAACTTACACAAAAATGTCAAAAAAACACGGTATGATAATTACTAATACTGAATTAACAAAAAATCAAATACCGATTATTAAAACAGGAACTTTTGGAATTTATTTATTGATTGGGACTGCTTTAGTTCTTATTGCTTTGGGTTATCGATTTTATAAATCAAATAAATTTTAATAGTGTTATTGTTAGTTAATCAGTTTAGGTATAGTAAATAATGAGAGGAGATTAATTAAATCTCCTCTTTTTTATGCGATTAAAGTAGACTATTTTAAATTTCAATGTTATAAAGATTTAATTATAATATTTTTTTAGATATCAATAAGCTGCCCTGGGGCAATCTTTTTATAACATGATTAGCTAAATAGAATTATTCGAATCGTTTTTCTAGAGGTGTTAGGTATTTTATAAGAATTTTATCTGATTTGGTTGTACCATACATAGGTAAATTCGTTTATAACTTGTTTCAATTCCTCGATAGTATCATATCAGTATTGGCTAAATTAATGAATTGTAATACCATTCTATTGTGGTGTGTCACATGGAGTACCTGACGACTCATATTTTGTGAAATGCATAATGATGAAGAAATTCTTTTGAACTAAACATATTTATCAGAACTTTGATTGGTCACAAGGTTGCTTTGCTAAAGGGGAAATAGCTAAATCAGCCGTAATTTTCTTCACATTTTTACTTGCAACTACACTACGGTCATATAAATCAATGATTGTACAGTTATATTGAACAGTTCTGCTATACATCACATGTAATTAGGTTCAGTTGAGGCAAAGATTCACTTGAGGAGTTTTAGAAAGACTCTATGAATGTTACCTTTCTATAGTTCGATTTCCTTCTTCGAGAAATACTTACTAAGTTTAGTAATTTATTCATATATTTGTGAACGGTAGTTTTAGAAAGATAGATATCTCGTCTTTCTAGAAAAACTTTCATGAATCTGTGAGCGATATTTCCATTGTACTCATGATAAATAATTTGAATTGGACTAAGAAGAGTTTGCTCTTATCAATGATAGTCGCTTGTTTCTTTCTTGAGATAATTGTAATGATCGTTAGAATGAATGTTCATATGTAGAAATAGACATCTCAAGACTTATTTTTCTTTATAATTATCAATAAAATGATATGTCTCTATTCGATTCTCTTTGCAAAGAATGACACAGTTTTTTAAGAAGTCATTTGCTATTTCTGATTCAGTTTTTTTCTGGTGTAATTTGCGAACTTTTTTCATAAGTTCAAGATTTGATTTTTTCATTTAGGTTTGACTGGTATTCTTTACGATAAGGACGTACCTGATTCGAGATTGAGGCTGAAGATATACCATATTTAGTAGCTAAGCTCTTTAACGTTTAATCAAATATAAAGTTAAACAGTCTTTTGATGAACTTCATTTGGATAGTGTTTTGTGCCACTTTTCCTATTTTAACTCATTAAGTAATAGTGTTACCAATTTACTACACCAGAACAATCTCATTAATTACTGCTTTTTTTGTAAAAATAGTGTAAAATAGTAGGGAATGATTTAAAAGGTTTGAAAGCCTTTAATTAGATATTATGAGGAGCGCTAAAATGATTTTAGTTACAGGTGCCAATGGGCAATTAGGAACAGAATTACGTTATCTTTTGGATGAACGTGGTGAGGAGTATGTAGCGGTTGACGTTGCAGAAATGGACATCACTAATGCTGAAAAAGTTGATGAAGTGTTTGCACAAGTCAAACCAACACTTGTATACCACTGTGCAGCTTACACTGCGGTTGATGCTGCTGAAGATGAAGGTAAAGAACTTGATTACGCGATTAACGTAACAGGTACTGAAATCGTGGCTAAAGCTGCAGCAAAATATGGTGCAACTCTTGTTTACATTTCAACTGACTATGTTTTTGATGGTAAAAAACCAGTTGGTCAAGAATGGGAAGTTGATGATACTCCAGATCCTCAAACTGAATACGGTCGTACAAAACGTTTGGGTGAAGAAGCTGTCGAAAAATACGCTGAAAAATTCTACATCATCCGTACAGCTTGGGTATTTGGTAACTATGGTAAAAACTTTGTTTTCACAATGCAAAACCTTGCCAAAACTCATGACACATTGACAGTTGTTAATGACCAACACGGTCGTCCAACTTGGACTCGTACTTTGGCTGAATTCATGACTTACTTGACAGAAAACCAAAAAGAATTTGGTTACTACCACTTGTCAAATGATGCTGCTGAAGATACAACTTGGTATGACTTTGCTGTTGAAATCTTGAAAGATACTGACGTTGTGGTTAAACCAGTTGATTCAAGTCAATTCCCAGCAAAAGCAAAACGTCCACTTAACTCAACAATGAGTCTTAAAAAAGCAAAAGCTACAGGCTTTGTTATCCCAACATGGCAAGAAGCTTTGAAAGAATTCTACAAACAAGACGTTAAAAAATAATCTTGATAAATAGAAGAAGCTGAGTTACGACTCGGTTTCTTTTTTTAGTCTTTCAAAATATCGTTCGGTTTTTCTTTTTATTCTCAGGCTTCTTGTCTTTTTTTCGTTGTTCTTTTGCTTATTATATGATATATTAGTAGTAAAAGATTGTAATAAAAATGTAATATAAATTGTAAGGTGAGTGTGATGGTAGTGAAGAAAGATATGAACTCAAATGGACATCGTTTATTAATTCAAAAATTACTTGTCAGCATTCATTACCTAACACTTTTCAGAGATGAGATTGTTTTGGTTGAGAAGACCCCATCTTTATTGGGGGCTTCTTTTTCGCCAAATGTTGTGCAATCAGAGTTAGGTGAAATTTTAGCTTCTGTGGATGCGCTTTCTAAGCAAGAGAAGTTAATTAAGTCAACATTTTGGTATGATGAACCATCGTTTAGGTTGATGAATCATTCTTTGGATATTGTAGGTAGCTGGGTTCGCGGGATTGATCATGTTTTAGAAATTTGTGAATCAAAATCAGTATTTCAAGCAATTTTGGGTGATAATCGTCAACGTGTTTTTGGGGTATTGATTGATGTTTTCACCTCTCTTCGAGTGACTAATTTGTCAATCAAAGAAGAATCTGAATATCCGATTTTGGTGGATCCTCTCCAAGTTGTTGAATACAAAAAAAGAGAAATCAATAAGGCAGAGTTGATGGCTAAAATCGATGCTTTGGTGCCTAGAAAGTCTCAAGAAGAATATCATGAACCTGAAGAAGAAAAAGCTGAGACAATTCCAGAGCTTCTTGAAAAAGAATTAGCTAAAAGACAAGAGTTTGCTGAGTTATCTGAATCTACTGATAACGTTGATAACAAAGATGTATCAGCGGAAGAGGTTGAAGAGTCTCAAGGACAATCTGAAGCAACTAATCTTGCTGATAAAACACTTGGTAGCCAAGAATTACCTGATCACGAACTTGGTGAGGCAGTCGAAGTTGAGGAGACATCTCTTGAGGAAGAATCTGCTTTGGAAGATAGTAGGCTTGAGGAAGTCAAAGAGGACGAAGAATCAGCAACTGATGGCAGTGAAGAACTAGAAGATAATCATCAGCTTGAACCGGAAAGTGATGAAAGTGTTGATTCTGAAGCTGAGGATTTAATTGAAGAGGTAGAACTTGCTGAAAATCCTGAAAAATCAAGTCTAGAGTCAGAAGATGAAGTAGCTGAAGAAGTAGTTTCTGAAGCAACTAGCCTTGATGAAGATGCGGAATCTGCGCTTGAGGTAGCTGATCATCAAGTAGAGAAAGCTCAAGAAGATGAAGAACTTGATAATCTTGACATTGAACAAGAGGAAGAGGTTAATAATGCTTCTGAGCCTAACTTGCCAGAGATTAATCCTAAGGATGCTGTGAAGCAGTTCCGTCATTATCTTTTCGATCACAAGGGAATGGTCTACGTCATCGATGCTGGCGAAGATTTGAAGCGTGAAATCAAGTTTTATAACCCATTTGATCGATTTGAAGGCGCCTCTGATGATGTGACTGCGTCTTTAGTCATCTTGGAAGAAATTTTAGATGATTTGCGTAGTCGTAAAAAAGAAATCTTTGGTGCTGAAGGGAACTTGATTAGCGAAGCGACTGAACCAATTCATTTAATGGTTTATGGTCAAAATGTTTTGATGCAAGATAGTCGTTTTGAAACCTTGATGTCTGAAATTGCTCCTTTTACTGGCCGTTCAGACTTACACATTCATTCTTATCAAGCTTATAAATAATGAAAAACTTATTTCTTGACAATTTTTTCCGATAACGTGTTACAACACATTTAACGCTAAAGTTTGAAGATACTTATAGCACAACGCAAAAAAGACAGTAGCTGCAACTACTGTCTTTAATTTTGTTTTCAAAGAAAACTCAGGTTAATGGTTGTTGCGTTTGTTTTGAATGTGTTGCTTAAATAATCTGGGAGATTGTTTAAGGTTGGGGATAAGAGAAGCGAAGTTTCTCTTACATTTCGAAAGTTTTAGGAATTCCTTAGTTTCCTAAAATATTGAAGCTACCGTTGGCACCACATAAGGTAAGTATCACGAGAATAAAAAGGATCTTCACTTGCTACAAAAAATAATTGACAAGCAAATGAAAACGCGTTATAATATTTAAAATTTGAAAACCTTTAATTAAGTTCAGAGAGACTTTCAAGGTTACTGTAAAAAAGAGTTTTATCTCTAATAAAAAGTGTGAGTATGCTTTGGTGTGCTCTGCTTATTTTGCTGTAACCTTGCCTTCTGGCGAGGTTTTTTTGTGTGAAAGGAACACTATGCATTCAAGTTGTAAAGACAAAACGTCTGTATTGAAAGAAAACTTATTGATTGTTAGTCAACGAGAGATTGCTCCTCGTATTTTTGAGATGAAGCTTTCTGGTGAGATGGTCATGGACATGGCTCCTGGTCAGTTTTTGCATCTTCGAGTACCTGATCCAAGTAAATTATTACGTCGTCCGATTTCGATTTGCCAGATTGATAAAGTTAATAAAGTCGCAACCATTGTTTATCGTGTGGAACGCGCTGGGACAGCTATTTTATCTCAGTTGAAAGCTGGTGATCGTGTCGATACTATGGGACCTCAGGGAAATGGTTTTGATCTTTCTGTGGTTTCTGCAGGGCAAAAAGCTTTGTTAATCGGAGGGGGAATCGGTGTTCCGCCTTTGGTTGAAACAGCTAAGCAATTAGCTGCTAAAGGTGTTGAAGTGATTTCTGTTCTTGGTTTTGCGAATAAAGATGCTGTTATCCTAGAAGAGGCCTTGTCAGCATATGGTAAGGTTTATGTCACCACTGATGATGGATCATATGGAACTAAAGGATATGTATCAACGGTTGTTGATGAGCTTACAAAAGAATATTCTTTTGATGCTATTTACTCGTGTGGCGCACCAGGAATGTTGAAATACGTTGACCAAAAATTTGAAAACCATCCACATGCTTATCTGTCTATGGAATCTCGTATGGCATGTGGTATGGGGGCTTGTTATGCTTGTGTAGTGCATTTGAAAAACGCCCAAGATGCTGCCAATCAACGTGTTTGTGAAGATGGACCGGTTTTTGAAACTGGAAAAATCATCTTGTAAGGAGGTTTATTTATGTCAGAAAATCGTTTAGCTGTTAGCCTTCCAGGACTTGATTTGAAAAATCCGATTATTCCTGCATCAGGTTGCTTCGGTTTTGGCCAAGAGTATGCCAAATATTATGATTTGGATAAGTTAGGTTCAATTATGATTAAAGCGACAACTAAGGATGCTCGTTTTGGGAATCCAACGCCACGTGTGGCAGAAACACCTTCAGGCATGTTAAATGCTATTGGGCTTCAAAATCCAGGTGTTGATGTGGTGCTTTCTGAAAAATTACCTTGGTTGCAAGAACACTTCCCAGAATTACCAATTATTGCTAATGTAGCTGGTTTTTCAAACGAAGAGTATGCTTATGTGTCTGAAAAGATTTCAAAAGCAGCAAATGTTAAAGCTATCGAACTTAATATCTCTTGTCCTAATGTTGACCATGGAAATCATGGCTTGTTGATTGGACAAGTGCCAGAGCTAGCTTATGCAGCTGTGAAAGCTAGTGTTGAGCATTCAGATGTGCCAGTTTATGTTAAATTAACACCGAGCGTGGCTGATATCACAGCAGTTGCTAAGGCAGTTGAAGAAGCTGGAGCAACTGGCTTTACCATGATTAATACTTTGGTTGGTATGCGTTTTGACTTGAAGACTCGTAAACCAATCATTGCTAATGGTACAGGTGGCATGAGTGGACCTGCAGTTTTTCCTGTAGCGCTTAAATTAATTCGTCAGGTAGCTCAAAGTACAGATCTTCCAATCATTGGTATGGGGGGGATAGATTCAGCAGAAGCAGCTATTGAAATGATGATTGCTGGAGCATCAGCTATTGGAGTTGGAACAGCTAATTTTGCAGATCCTTATGCCTGTCCTAATATTATTGACCGTTTACCTGAGGTTATGGATCAATATGGCATCAAAGATCTTGAAACGTTACGACGTGAAGTTCGCCAAGAATTGCGTGGCAAGTAAGTTTTGCTATTTTATTAAAAAAGTCAGTAAGTTTTTGACTTTGATATTAAAAAAAGATATAATAATAACAACTGAATAACCTTTAATTGAGTCCAGAGAGGCGAGAAAGGTTCGTGAAAAAAGAAGATATCATCTTTGAATAATGGGTGCTTGCTGCCCTACTTTTCGTGTAACCTCGCCCTTGGGCGGGGTTTTCTTTGTAGAAAAAGGAGAAAAAATGCACGAAAGTCGTCCGATTATTGCTCTTGATTTTCCGTCATTTGATGATGTGAAATCATTTCTTGCTTTGTTTCCTGCTGATGAAAAGCTCTATGTCAAAATTGGTATGGAACTTTATTATGCTGAAGGGCCAGAGATTGTTCGTTATGTGAAATCTCTTGGACACTCAGTTTTCCTAGATTTGAAATTGCATGACATTCCAAATACGGTTAAGTCAGCCATGCGTGTGCTTTCAAATCTTGGTGTTGACATGACTAATGTTCATGCGGCAGGTGGTGTTGAGATGATGAAAGCTGCGCGTGAAGGTCTTGGACAAGGTCCAAAATTAATCGCGGTAACACAGTTGACATCAACATCAGAAGAGCAAATGAAAGAAGATCAAAATATCCAGACAAGTCTTGTTCAATCTGTTATGCATTACGCGAAAAAAGCAGAAGAAGCTAGACTTGATGGGGTTGTCTGTTCTGCTTGTGAGGTTGCTGTCATCAAAGAGGCAACGTCAGAAGATTTTGTTTGCTTGACACCTGGTATCCGTCCGGCAGGAGCTGCTGTTGGTGATCAAAAACGCGTGATGACACCAAGCCAAGCAAGCGCCATTGGCTCAAGCTATATTGTTGTTGGACGCCCAATTACAAAAGCGGATGATCCTGTTGCGGCTTACAAAGCCATTTACGATGAATGGAATGCTTAGTATTGGAATACTAAAATTATTTTAGAGTTGGTATGGAGTTAACAATGAGGAAATCTTACACAGCGGTTATTGATAGACCAATCGGTTATCAAGATAGATACGGGAATAACTATCCAATCAATTATGGTTACATTCCAAATTTGATTGGAGGTGATGGTGAGTGGCAAGATGTCTATATTATTTCAGAGAGTGTCTCAGCTCCCCTAGAAGTATTCGAAGGGGAATTAGTAGCCATTATTCATCGTGCTGATGATGTGGAGACTAAATGGATTTTAACAACCGCTGGTGAAATAGTTACTTATGACCAAATAAAACAAGCAACCCATTTTTTAGAACAATATTTTACATCAACCATTGAGTTATTATAGAAAAGAGGAATATTATGACTTTAGCATCACAAATTGCATCAGATTTGCTTGAAATTCAAGCGGTTTACTTGAAACCAAATGATCCGTTTACTTGGGCATCTGGGATTAAATCACCAATCTATACAGATAATCGTGTGACACTTTCATATCCTGAAACACGTACATTGATTGAAAATGGATTTGTAGAAAAAATCAAAGAAGAATTTCCAGAAGTGGAAGTTATTGCAGGTACAGCAACAGCAGGTGTTCCTCATGGAGCTATTATTGCTGACAAAATGAATCTTCCATTTGCTTATATTCGTAGCAAACCAAAAGATCATGGTGCAGGTAACCAAATTGAAGGTCGTGTGAGAAAAGGTCAAAAAATGGTCGTCGTTGAAGACCTTATCTCAACTGGTGGTTCTGTGCTAGAAGCAGTTGCCGCAGCTGAACGTGAAGGCGCTGATGTTATCGGTGTTGTGGCAATCTTTACTTACGAATTGCCTAAAGCAACTGAAAACTTTGACAAAGCAGGTGTGAAATTGGTGACACTTTCTAACTATACAGAGCTTATCAAAGTAGCTAAGGTGCAAGGTTACATCACTGCAGATGATTTGACTTTGCTACACAAATTTAAAGAAAACCAAGAAACTTGGCGTGACTAATAAAATTTAGTATTTGGCTACTAAGGATAAAACTTTAGTGGCCTTCTTGGTTTAAAGCTTGAAAGGAGTTATAATGAAACTATTATCAACATTTGAAAATAATGTTTTGCCTGATGCATACGCTAAAAAAGCAAGTGTTCAGGTTAGGGGAAATGCAGTCATCTCTTTCCCGTTTACGATTGAGGATGCTCCTGAAGGTACGAAAACATTTGCTTGGACATTCGTCGACTATGATTCTATCCCAGTCTGTGGTTTTGCTTATATTCACTGGGTAGTTGCTAATGTTCCAGCTGATGTTCCAGCTGATGTAAAAGCTATTTCAGAAGATTTTTCTCGTTTAGATACTAATCATACTCATGGTAAAAATAGCTTAGTTAGTAAGTTTCTAAATGAGGATAACTCAGATATTTATGATGGCTATATGGGGCCATATCCACCGGATAGAGACCATATTTATACCCTAACAGTCTATGCTTTGGATTGTGAATTGCCATTAACAGATGGTTTTTACATGAATGATTTGCTTCATGCCATGGAAGGGCATGTCTTGGCAAAAGAAAAGCTAGATTTAGTAGGGAAATACTAAAGCTACAGAGGAGTGAACATGCAACATTCAACATGGCATGAGTTAATTAAAAATGAATTACCAGAGCATTACTTTGGTCGCATTAATCAATTTATGGATGCTGTTTATCAGCAAGAATTGGTATATCCGCCACGTGAGAAAGTCTTTAATGCTATTCAAACAACAGCATTAGAAGATGTTAAAGTAGTGATTATTGGTCAAGATCCTTATCATGGTCCGAATCAAGCGCAAGGACTATCATTTTCAGTACCAGAGAATATTCCAGCACCACCATCTCTTCAAAATATTCTTAAAGAATTGGCTGATGATTTAGGTCAACGCGATCACCACGATTTAACCCCATGGGCACAGCAAGGTGTGCTTTTGCTAAATGCTTGCTTAACAGTTCCTGCAGGTCGTGCCAATGGTCATGCTGGACAAATTTGGGAACCATTTACCGATGCGATTATCAAAGTGGTTAATCAAAAAGAGACACCGGTTGTCTTTATTCTCTGGGGTGGGTATGCTCGTAAGAAAAAAGCTTTGATTACGAATCCAATTCATCATGTCATCGAAAGTGCGCATCCAAGTCCACTCTCAGCTTATCGCGGATTTTTCGGCAGCCGTCCTTTCTCACAAGCTAATGCTTACCTCAGTCAGGATGGCCTAGAACCAATTGATTGGTTGAAATGATAGGAGTTTAACATGTTACTTATTAAAAATGGTCGTGTCGTTGATCCAAAGTCTGGTTTTGATCAGGTTGCGGACGTTCTTGTTGATGGAAAAAAAGTTGTTAAAATTGCTGACTCAATCGAAGAAGCAAATGCAGAGGTCATTGATGCTAGTGGTCTTGTTGTAGCTCCTGGTTTGGTTGATATTCACGTGCATTTTCGTGAACCTGGTCAAACTCACAAAGAAGATATTCATACAGGAGCTCTTGCAGCAGCAGCTGGTGGTTTTACATCAGTTGTTATGATGGCAAATAC
>AUXO010818632.1_pt1 | contig 17050 bp, 19 predicted proteins | sample 768731 | NCBI WGS metagenome assembly AUXO01 (sample SAMN02715735, study PRJNA202380) | gut metagenome | biome: sheep rumen | host: Ovis aries | place: New Zealand: Palmerston North
GAACCCGCAACCTTCAGAATCGGAATCTGACACTCTATCCTATTGAGCTACGGGCGCACAACAGTATTATAACATACTCTATATTGAATGCATGACGAAAAGTATGATATAAATACACATGGAAGTTTCAAAAGGAGAGAAAAAATGGCGAAACGTATTATTCAAGTTCAAGAAAAAGTTCCTTTTCGTTTATTAGCACCATTGAGTCTGCAACATATGTTTGCGATGTTTGGTGCTTCGGTATTGGTTCCCTTTGTCTTAGGAATCAATCCAGCTGTTGTGCTATTGATGAATGGAATTGGGACCCTATTGTTTATTTTGATCACAAAAGGAAAAGCTCCTGCTTATTTAGGAAGTAGTTTTGCGTTTTTAGGCCCTGCCTCGATTGTCATCGCAAAATTTGGTTTTCCTTATGCCCAAGGTGGTTTTGTCGTCACTGGTCTTTGTGGATGTATTCTTGCCTTTATTATCTACAAAGTAGGAACCAAATGGATCGACATTGTCTTACCAAGTGCAGCGATGGGACCGGTTGTCGCTTTGATTGGTTTGGAGCTTTCGAGCAATGCCGCTTCGAATGCCGGCTTGTTAGATAAAGTGATTGATCCTGCCAATGTGATCGTATTTGCGGTAACGTTAGGTGTAGCCGTAGTTGGATCGGTTTGTTTCCGTAAATTCTTAAGCGTTATTCCAATTTTGATTGCGATCATATGCGGTTATATTGCGGCCATCTGTGTGGGCATCGTTGATATGACTCCAGTAAAAGAAGCATCCTTCTTTATGTTGCCACAATTTCAAGCACCGAAATTTGATATCCATGCGATCTTGATGATCTTACCTGTACTATTGGTCATTACTTCGGAGCACATTGGTCACCAAATTGTAACCAGTGAAGTCGTTGGTCGTGATTTATTAAAAGATCCGGGCTTGCATCGCTCTTTGTTTGCGGATAATTTTTCCAGTGCCTTGAGTGGATTGGTTGGATCGGTTCCTACCACAACCTATGGCGAAAACATTGGGGTCATGGCCATTACGGGTGTCTATAGTGTCCAAGTCATTGGTGGTGCTGCTGTCTTATCCATTATTTGTTCGTTTATTGGTCCATTATCGGCTTTGATTCAAACCATTCCGGGACCGGTCATTGGTGGTATTAGTTTCTTATTGTATGGAATGATTGGAACGTCTGGATTACGTATTTTGGTCGATAATCATGTTGATTACTCCAAAAGTATCAATATGATCTTAACATCCGTTGTCTTTGTGACCGGTTTATCCGGTGTTACGATCCATTTAGGAACGGTTGAATTAACCGGTATGGTCTTGGCCTGTGTCGTAGCCATGCTTCTGAGTTTATTATTCTATCTTTTTGATAAACTCCATTTATTGAATCCAGAAGAATAAGTGCTTGTGATTAATCAAGCACTTTCTTTGTATTTATGATAGAATTGTCTATATATTATGGAGGAGAAGAAATGGAAAAAGAAACCAATAGTAAGAACTTTATTGAACGAATTATCGATGAAGATCTTGCTGCCGGAACATATACAAAAGTCGTTACGCGATTTCCACCAGAACCCAATGGCTATTTACACATTGGTCATGCGAAATCCATCTTACTAAATTATGGACTTGCCCAAGAATATCATGGCGATTTCCATTTACGTTTTGATGATACCAACCCAATGAAAGAAAACAATGAATTCGTAGAATCCATTGTCAAAGATGTGGAGTGGTTAGGTGCCAAATATGTAGGAGGCGTACGATTCGCATCCAACTATTTTGATCAGATGTATGAGATTGCCATAAAATACATCAAAAAAGGCGTTGCCTATGTAGATGATTTATCAGCTGAAGAAATTCATGCCTATCGTGGCACATTGACGGAACCTGGTAAAGAATCCCCTTATCGTAATCGTTCGGTTGAAGAAAACTTAGACTTATTTGAACGAATGAAAAATGGGGAATTTGAAGATGGTTCAAAAACATTACGTGCAAAGATCGATATGGCCAGTCCCAATATCAATATGCGTGATCCCATTCTTTATCGTGTAGCCCGTATGACCCATCATAATACGGGTGATAAATGGTGCATTTACCCAATGTATGATTTTGCCCATCCAATTGAAGATGCCATCGAAGGTGTTACGCATTCTATTTGTACATTGGAATTTGAAGATCATCGGCCTCTTTATAATTGGGTCGTTGAACAAGCCGAATTTCCAAATCCACCAAAACAAATTGAGTTTGCGAAGATGTATTTGACCAATGTCATTACCGGAAAGCGTTACATCAAACGTTTGGTTGACCAAGGCATCGTGGATGGTTGGGATGATCCTCGTTTAGTCACGATTGCGGCTTTGCGTCGTCGTGGATTTACCCCTGAATCCATTCGTAATTTTATGGAAGCAGCCGGTGTATCCAAGAGCAATTCCAGTGTGGATTATGCGATGCTGGAACACTTTGTACGTGATGATCTAAAACCAAAAGCGCCTCGCTTAATGGCCGTCTTAGATCCAATTAAATTGGTCATTGATAACTATCCAGAAGGACAAGTGGAATATTTGGATGCCCCATTAAATATGGAAAATCCAGAATTAGGCAATAAGAAAGTACCATTCTCTAGAGAAGTATGGATCGAACGAGATGACTTTATGGAAGAACCACCAAAGAAATACCGTCGTTTCTTTGTGGGCAACGAAGTGCGTTTGATGAATGCTTATTTTGTGAAGTGTACCGGTTTTGAAAAAGATGAAGATGGAAAAGTGACAGTCGTTCATGGAACCTATGATCCAGAAACCAAATCAGGCACGGGATTTACAGGACGAAAAGTCAAAGGTACCATTCATTGGGTAGATTGTGGACATGCCGTACCAGCAACCGTTCGCTTGTATGAAAACTTAGTGGATGAAGAAAAAGGTGTCTACAATGAAGATGGATCGGTCAATTTGAATCCAAATTCATTGACGATCTTGAATCCATGTTATGTGGAAGAAACCATCAAGAATTACACCAATGGGGATCGTTTCCAATTCGTTCGTTCAGGTTACTATAATTTGGATCCAAAAGATAGTAAAGACGATGCATTGGTATTCAATCGAATTGTTTCTTTGAAGAGTTCCTTCAAGTTGCCAAAAAAATAAGTCAAGTCGAAAGACTTGGCTTTTTTCATGGTACAATGAAAGTAACAAAAACATCGATAGAAAGGAGGATCTATATGAATCTCGATGTAATGAAAAAACTAACGTATGGTTTATTTGTGTTGACGGCAAGAGATGGCCAAAAAGATAATGGTTGTATCATTAATACAGCCGTGCAAGTGGCCAGTGAACCCAATACCATTTCTATTTCGGTCAATAAAGCGAATTATACCCATGATATGATTCTAAAGACAGGAAAATTCAATGTATCGATCTTAAGCGAAGAAGCAAAGTTTGATACCTTTAAACATTTTGGTTTCCAAAGTGGACGAGATGTGGATAAGTTTGCCGAAGTTGAAATTTCTCGAGCTGACAATGGCATTGCGATCATTCATAATGAGCAGACAAATGGGTATCTTTCCGGAAAAGTCATTCAATCCATTGATTTAGGTAGTCATACCTTATTTATTGCTACTGTAGAAGATGGAGAAGTATGGAGTGATACACCTTCGACAACGTATGCGTATTATTTTGCGAACATTAAGCCAAAACCGCAACCAAAACCGAAACAAAAAGGTTGGATCTGTACCATTTGTGGCTATATCTATGAAGGCGAAGTCTTACCGGATGATTTTATTTGTCCCGTTTGTAAGCATCCTGCATCGGATTTTCGACCATTATAAAACAAAACAGGAGCTAAACTCCTGTTTTAATTTTGTAGATCTTTTTCCAATCGATCAATTCCCACTTGAATACGACGAAGACTTTCTTCTTTACCTAATACATACGCAATCTCAAAAGCACCACCTGGTGTTGCACGTTTACCCGATAGAGCCGTACGAATAGGCCATAAGACTACGCCATTTTTGACTTCCAATTGAGTTGGTAATTTCATCATTTCTTCACCAATCGCATCCACATTATCCCATTGATCAAAGTCTTTTAATAAATCATAAGCAGCTTTTAAGGAAACGAGGGATTTTTCTTTGGTCGATTTTTGACGTTTATGTTTGTACATCTCCAAATCATAATCTTCTGGTAGTTCTTCAAAGAAATCAATCTTTTCCGTGATTTCCTCTTGATCAAACCGATCAATGCGGGATTGGATCAATTCGGCAATATATGGAAGATCTAAATCTTTGGTGATGACTTTCTTTAAATATGGTTCTACCTTTTGATAGAAGACATCCTTTGGCATGGCTTTGATATATTCACTATTCATCCAAGTCAATTTATCGATATCAAAAATGGCTGGACGTTTCGAGATACGATGGGTATCAAATACTTGGATCAATTCATCCATACTGAAGATTTCTTGATCATTTTCTGGTGACCATCCCAAAAGGGCAATGTAGTTGATGATCGCATCGGGTAAATATCCCTTGGCAACTAGGTCTTGGAACGAGGCATCGCCATTTCGTTTGGATAATTTATGATGTTCATCTTTCATAACAGGTGGAACATGTACGTAAATTGGACGTTCCCAACCAAACGCATCATATAAAAGATTGTATTTTGGGGTGGATGATAAGTACTCATTACCACGAACAACATGGCTGATTTCCATTTGATGATCATCAATGACATTCGCAAAGTTATATGTAGGGAAACCATCGGATTTGATCAATACTTGTTCATCCAATAAATCGCCATCTACTTCAATATGACCATAGACTTCATCGTCAAAATCTTGGGAACCCACATGATCAATCGTTTGACGGATGACGTAGGGTTCACCGGCATCTAATTTGGCTTGAATTTCTTCTGGTGTCAAATTCTTACATGGATCATGAAAAACAAAGGATTCACCTTGTTCTTGGCGTTGTTTTTCGATTTCTTCTTCACTGCAGAAACAATAATGGGCTTTGCCTAATTTGATCAATTCTTCGGCATACCCTTTATACATTGGCAATCGTTCGCTTTGAATATAAGGACCATAATTACCACCAATATCTGGACCTTCATCCCAATTCATACCTACACTTTTTAAGGTATTATAGATAATTTCGGTTGCTCCTTCGACTTGTCGAACTTGATCTGTATCTTCAATTCGAAGAATAAAATCACCATTGTCATGTTTGGCAATTAAATATTCAAATAAAGCGGTTCGTAAATTACCAATATGCATATATCCTGTTGGACTGGGAGCAAATCGTGTACGCGTTTTTTTCATATCTTTTTCATCCTCTCAACGTTTCTATTCTACTCTAGAAGATGGTTTCTTTCAATATGACTGAATTTGATTTATAATAGAAATCATGGATAGAACAAAACATACGATCAATGAATTATTAGTGGGACTTTTTAACTATATTACCTTTATTGAAGAGCGAAACTTGCAAGCCAAAGGTGTACCTTTATCTATGAATGAAGTGCACTTGTTAGAAAATATCGACAAAGCCAGTGACAATACGATGTCTCATATTGCCAAACGTTGTATGGTGACACAAGGCACTTTGACGACCAATGCACGGAAATTGATACAAAAGGGATATGTGGAACGGTATCGAGACGATAAAGATGGTCGCATTGTGCGTTTGCGCGTGACCGATAAATCGCGTCCCATATTAAACATTCATAATCAGTTTCACGAAGAAATGATTGATAAAGTGGTTGCGGATCTGCATTTAGAAGACAATGCCATCTTAATGAAATCGTTAGATAACTTGATGGATTTTTTTACAGAAGAATATGCCAAAGAATTAGCCAAACGAGACTAATTCTTTTTTTATGTTAAATACTTTGAGTATCAAACTATTTACTTTGATACTCAAAGTATGTATAATAATAAAGAACTTTGATACTCAAAGTAGTAAGGAGAGATTAATTATGTTAGAAAAAATCAAATCTGTATTGGTTGAAGCGATTAATGTAGATGAAGATGCCATTGTGCCAACGGCACGTCTAGAGGAAGATCTCGATATTGATTCTTTGGCGGCTGTTGAACTCGCCATGGAATTGGAAACTGCATTTGACATTGAAATTGCTGATGAAGAATTAGCCAAATTAAAAACGATCCAAGATATCATGGATCTGATTGCGAAAAAACAATAAACATTACGAAAGGAGACATTTCAATGGATACAACGAAAATCAAACAAGTCGTTGAGATTTTTGAAAAATCCACAGTCTCAACCATGGATCTTGAAACTAAAGATCTAAAGATCAAGTTAGAAAAAAAGGATGGGGAAGTGGTATCTAGTATGCCTCAAACAGAGCCTGTATCATCACCAATACAAACCGTGCGCTCTTTTTTGGTGGGCACTTTCTATGCCGCTAGTTCGCCAGATCAGCCACCATTTGTGCAAGTGGGACAACATATCAACAAAGGAGATACCCTGTGCATCATTGAGGCTATGAAAGTCATGAATGAGATGAAAGCACCGCAATCGGGTACGATTCAAAAGGTATTGGTTACAGATGGCGATATGGTCGAATACGATCAGCCATTGTTTGAATTGGGTGATGGATATGATTCAAAAAATATTGATTGCGAATCGCGCTGAGATAGCCGTGCGGATCATCCGTACTTGCAAGAAAATGGGCATACAAACAGTAGCTGTTTATTCAACGGCGGATACCAATGCGTATCATGTGCAACTCGCTGATCAAGCGGTTTGTATCGGTAAGCCTGCCTCGCAATTTAGCTATCTACATATGAACAACTTAATCGAAGCCGCATGTTCTACTGGATGTGATGCCATTCATCCAGGTTTTGGATTTTTGAGTGAGAATGCTCGTTTTGCACGATTGGTCCAACAATGTGGGCTTATCTGGATTGGACCAAAGCCAGAAATTATTGAAAAACTGGGAAATAAAACAGCGGCGAAAAAAACAATGCAACAAGCCGGTATTCCCATTATTCAGGGCAGTGATGGCAGTGTATCGATGAAAGATGGTAAAGCATTGGCAGACGCTTTGGGCTATCCTGTCATCATTAAAGCAGTAAATGGTGGTGGTGGCCGTGGCATGCGCATCGTTAACGAGAGTCCGGCTTTTGAAACGTCCTATGCACAAGCCCAAAGAGAAGCCACAGCTTGTTTTGGAAATGGGGATCTTTATGTTGAAAAGTTCATTGCAGATCCAAAACATATTGAAGTTCAAATTGCAGGGGATGCCTATGGGCATTGCGTTCATTTTTTTGAGCGGGATTGTTCTTTTCAGATCCGTAACCAAAAAATGATTGAAGAAGCTCCCTATGAGCAATTGCCATCAGCAACTCGTCAGGATTTGTATGAAGCTGCTTTACGTGCTTGTCGTATGGTTGGCTATGACTCCATTGGTACTGTTGAATTTTTGTTGGAAAATCCGAACCAGTTTTATTTCATGGAAATGAATACCCGAATTCAAGTGGAACATCCCATTACAGAAATGATCACGGGCATTGATTTGGTTGAGTTACAGATTACCTTGGCAGATAAGAAACCAATGCCCTATACACAACAAGATATTCACTGTTATGGACATGCGATGGAATGTCGAATCAATGCAGAAGATATGCAAAAAGATTTAGCCCCGAGTCCGGGAAAAATCACTTTCTGCAATTTGCCGGGTGGACGGGGGGTTCGTATCGATAGTGCCATGTACACAGGATATGTGATTCCACCATTTTATGATTCGATGATTTGTAAGTTGATCACGTATGGAAAAAATCGCAAAGAATGTATCGATACGATGCGACTGGCCCTGGAAGAAACCATTGTTGAAGGGGTACCTACCAATGTTTGGTTTCATTATCAAGTTTTACATGATAACGTATTTCTTTCCGGAACCTACACAACCAAATTTGCGACTGCTTTTTTAGAACAATGTCAGGAGAAATGATATGAACATCTTCGAAAAACGCCATGAACGACTCCGCTTGTTTCATAATTTCGACACCCATCATCAGCGGAAAGAAATTCCAGAGCACGTATTTGAAACTTGTCCGCATTGTCATTCCAGTATTCCTTATCGTGATTTGATCGCCAATCAATATGTTTGCCCGGCCTGTACGTATCATTTAAAGATCAGTGCTCGTGAGCGCATTCGACAATTGTGTGATCTTGACTCCTTTAAAGAAATGGACAAACATTTGACGACCAAAAATGTAGATGACTTCGGTGGTTATGATCAAAAATTAGATAAAGCTAGAGCATCTTGTGGAATGTATGAAGCCGTGATTTGTGGAACTGCCAAAATGGAAGGCATTCCCCTAGCCATAGGTGTGATGGATTCGCATTTCATGATGGGGAGCATGGGGGTTGTCGTGGGTGAAAAAATCACCCGTTTGATTGCGATGGCGCATCGCAAACATTTGCCTTTGTTGATTTTTTGTGCCTCTGGTGGCGCACGCATGCAAGAAGGCATGCAATCGCTGGTCCAAATGGCCAAGACATCCAGTCAGTTGAAACAGTTTGATGGTTTATACATCAGTATATTGACGCACCCAACAACCGGAGGAGTTTCCGCTAGTTTTGCGATGCTTGGTGACATTATTTTAGCAGAACCACATGCTTTGGTTGGCTTTGCAGGTCGACGTGTGATTGAAGATACAATCAAAGAAAAATTGCCAGATGATTTTCAACAGGCTGAATTTGTCTTGCAACATGGATTCATTGATGACATTGTAGACCGTCGAGTCATGAAAAACTATTTGGTTTCACTTTTACAACTACATGGAGGAAAAGCCGATGCACATGCTTGAATCAGAACGACAAATTCGTAGCTTCCTATCCAAACGCGAAACAATGGATCCGGAATCCGATGATTATATTCGTATACAAGAAAAGATAGACGACTTGATGCGTAAGACGTATACGAATTTGACACCTTATGAACGTGTCATGATGGACCGTGCTATCGAACGCCCGAAGTCACAAGCGTATATTCAATCTTTGTTCACTGATTTCAAAGAATTTCATGGTGATCGATATTATGGTGACGATGCAGCCATTATTGGTGGTATTGGTTGGTTTGAAGATTTGGCTGTGACCGTATTAGCCCAAGCCAAAGGGAGAAACACCTCAGAAAATGTCCGACGTAATTTTGGCATGGTGAGTCCGGAAGGATATCGAAAAGTCTTGCGTCTGGCTAAGCAAGCTGAAAAATTTCATCGTCCGATCATCCAACTTGTGGATACGTCGGGGGCGTATCCAGGCAAAGGGGCGGAGGAAAGAGGCCAAGCACAAGCTATTGCTCAATGTTTGTATACTTTTTCGGATTTGCGCACACCCATTATTACGATTGTGATCAGTGAAGGGGGTTCTGGTGGAGCTTTAGCTATGAGTGTTGCGGATTCAATCTACATGCTCGAGAATGCGGTGTATTCGATTTTATCGCCGGAAGGCTTTGCATCCATCTTGTGGAAAGATGGATCACGTGTCGAAGAAGCTGCACAAGCAATGAAAATGACCAGTAATGATCTGCAAAAGAAAGGGATTGTTGATGTGATCATCCGTGAACCCTTAGGTGGAGCACAAAAACTATTTCCAGTGGTGATTGATCAAATTAAAACACAATTGGACGTCGATCTTAAGCGATTGGTCAAACAGCGTCCAGCTCGTTTGGTACATCGCCGACAAATCAAATATCGAAAGTTAGGAGCTATTTCATGGAAATGACAAAAATCATAGGGACAGGCTATGCGCGTGCCGAACATTGCATCACAAATGCACAATTATCTTGCGTGGTCGATACCAATGATGAATGGATATCCAGTCGAACCGGAATTCATACGCGGTATGTTTCGAGTACCGAGAACACTTCAGATCTAGCCTTTCGGGCGGCAAAACAAGCTATCCAAGATGCCAAGATTGATCCATCTTCTATTGATTTGGTGATTGTGGCTACAGCGACACCCGATGATGTGACGCCGAATGTAGCTTGTATGCTGCAAGCACGCTTGCATCTAGCCAAAGCATGTTTAGCATTTGACTTAAATGCGGCTTGTAGTGGATATATCTTTGCCATTCAAGTGGCAGCTGCTTTATTAAAGCAATATCACTGTGCTTTGATCGTAGGAGCCGAAGTGTTAAGCAAGATCATCGATTGGACTGATCGGAATACATGTGTGTTATTTGGTGATGGTGCCGGAGCTTGTATCTTAGTTCCCTCCCAACGACCGATGTATTTTTTTGCTCGCACGCAAGGTGATCTCAAAGGTGTGTTGCAAGCCCAGGGCAGACCCTTGCATCCACCATTGATCAATGCAAGGAAAACGTATGGATATCTCCAAATGGATGGGAAAGAAATTTTTCGCTTTGCCGTCCAGGCCATGCAAGAAGGAATTAATCATGTATGTCAACAAGCCCAAATAGAACCAAAAGATATTGATTGGATCATTCCCCATCAAGCGAATGCTCGCATCATTGATCATGTCGCAAGGCGAATGCAATTGGATCTTTCTATGTTTTATAAAAATGTAAATGAGTTTGGTAATACATCAGCGGCTAGTATTGCGATTGCTTTAGCTTGTGCCAAAGCCGAAGGAAAATTAAAACCAGGGATGAAAATTGTGCTCAGTGGTTTTGGTGGGGGTTTAAGCTATGGAGCAATTTATTTAGAATGGTAGGTAGACAGATGTTACTCAATGAACGATTAGGAATTCGTTATCCCATTATTCAGGGAGCCATGGCAAACATTGCGAATGCTCAATTTGCCGCTTGTGTATCCAATCATGGTGCTTTGGGCGTGATTGCAACGGGAGGCATGAGTGTGGAACGTGCCCGCGAAGAAATTCGGACATGTAAGCAACGTACCAAACAACCATTTGGCGTCAATGTCATGTTGATGCATCCAGATGTGCAAGCCATGATTGACATGATTTGTGAAGAACAGGTGGCCGTTGTCACTTGTGGAGCAGGCAATCCAGGTAAATATGTAAAACAACTCAAAGCCTCACATGCCTTGGTATTTCCAGTTGTGCCCAGTGTGGCTATGGCCAAACGATTGGAACGCAGTGGCGTAGATGGTGTGATTGTTGAAGGCGGCGAGTCCGGTGGCCATGTAGGGGAACAGACGACGATGGCTTTGGTTCCGCAAGTTTGTGATGCCATCGATATTCCGGTCGTAGCGGCTGGTGGTATTGCGGATGGTCGTGGCTTTATAGCGGCCCTGGCTTTAGGTGCAATTGGAATACAGATTGGGACATGTCTATTGGTAGCGGATGAATGCCCTATTCATGAAAACTATAAACAAGCAGTGATTCGTGCCAAAGATACCGATACGATCGTGACAGGTAGAAGCCAAAAGACACCTGTTCGCATCTTGAAAAATGCGATGAGTCGAGAATACCTTAAATTGGAACGAGAAGCCGCTGATCGCGAGGCTTTAGAAAAATTGACCTTGGGTGGATTGCGTCGAGCCGTTATCGAAGGGAACATGAAAACCGGATCGGTCATGATGGGGCAAATTGCTGGCTTGGTTCATGAAACCAAACCGCTTGCTCGTATTTTGGATGATCTTATGCGTGATGCGCATGATCAATATCAGATATTGCAGGACAAAATGGAGAATTTGCCATGTTCGAGCCATTGATCAAGCCCATCATTCAAGGCGGTATGGGGATTGGTATTTCCTTAGGCAATCTTGCAGGAGCTGTTATGGCAGAAGGTGGCATGGGTGTCATCAGTGCAGCGCATCCTGGCTATCGTGAACCTGATTTTTGGCAAAATAGTTGTGAGGCAAATTGTCGTGCTCTTCAAAAAGAGGTTCAAAAGGCGCGTGTTCGTTCACAAGGCAAAGGACTATTGGCTATCAATATTATGAGTATTTCGACAGACTATGTGAAATATGTAAAGGCCAGTGTCAAAGCAAAAGTGGATGCGATCATATCAGGGGCTGGTTTGCCATTATCCTTACCCAAATGGGTCCCTCATGATATTTTATTGGCTCCTATTGTATCCAGTGGTAAAGCTTGTGATCTAATTTGTAAGGTATGGGAAAAACGATACCATCGTTTGCCCGATTTTGTGGTCATTGAAGGCTATCAAGCCGGTGGGCATCTTGGTTTTGATCAAGAAGATCTACAAGCAGATACATGTCCATCCAATGTCAAGATCTTACAAGATGTGTTAACGGTTTTAGGGACATATGATGATACAATACCGGTTTTTGTTGCGGGTGGCATCTATGATCGAGATGATATTGAAGCCATTCGTAAACAAGGCGCTTACGGCGTCCAATTGGGAACGCGCTTCATTGCAACGTATGAATGCGATGCCCATATACGTTTTAAACAAGCCGTCATTCAGTGCAAAAAAGCGGATATACGCATCATCAAAAGTCCTACCGGATTTCCGGGACGAGCGCTCAACACACCATTTGTCCAAAATCATACAGGGTATATGAGTGTAACGCATTGTTTACATTGTTTGCGATCGTGTGATCCGCAGCATACACCTTATTGTATTTCACGGGCTTTGATCAATGCGGTAAAAGGAGATATTGAGCATGGGGTGGTTTTTGTGAGTGCGCAAGCCGATCGGATCGATCATATCGTATCGGTCCATGAATTAATGGAGGAACTTCTATGATTGGATATCTATTTGCCGGTCAAGGCACACAATATGTAGGTATGGGAAAGGATTTTTATGAAAAAAATAACTTTGCCAAACATTTATATGACAGTATGACTATGGATTTTTCCATTCCCAATGTGTGTTTTTATGGTCCGGAAACTACTTTGAATGATACGGCATATACACAAAGTTGTATTTTAGCCACTTCATTTGTGATCAGTAGCTTGCTCAAAGATGCTGGTTATGGTGCCGATATTGCGGCTGGGCTTTCTTTAGGTGAATATAGCGCATTGACCTATGCTCAAGCAATCAAGCTCCCTGATGCACTTGAAATTGTCCGTCAACGAGGACAAATCATGGCGCACGCTTTACCTCCAAAAACGACCAAAATGGCTGCGGTCTTGCATTGTGATATAGCGACGATCCAAACGGTTTGTGAAGCTGTTAGTCATGATGGACAAATTTGTACGATTGCGAATGATAACTGTCCAGGCCAAATCGTGATTTCAGGTACCAACCAAGCGGTTGATGAAGCATGTGCACAATTGCCAGCCCGATGTGTTCCTTTGAAGGTCAGTGGTGCTTTTCATTCACCTTTATTGGCTTGTGCAGCTTCGGAATTGCACAAAGTTTTACAAAGATATACATTTGCTGAGCCTAAAATTCCCATTGTCTATAATGGAACAGGACAAGTGGGTTGTGATGATTTAGTTGATACTTTGACCCGTCAAATCAAACAAACGGTACAATTTCGAACGTCCATTGAAACCATGATGCAATATGGCGTACAGACTTGGATCGAGATCGGACCAGGACATGTGCTATCAAAATTTGTGAAACGCATCGATCCAGATGCGAAAGTTTTCAGCATTGATTCATATGATGACTTTTTGGAGGTTGTACATGGAAAATAAAGTAGTATGTATTACTGGTAGCTCTGGGGGTATTGGGCAGGCCATGGCCCTAGCGTTTGGCCAAGCTGGGTATTGTGTCATTATTCATTATTGGGGCCATGAAGCGAAGGCAAAAGTGTTGCATGACCAAATTCCAGGATCTTGTATGTATCGGGCAGATGTTCGCGATGCTACCGCTGTGAAAGCTATGTTTGCGTGGATCAAAGAGACCTATGGTCGTTTGGATGTATTGATCAATAATGCGGGTATGACCAAAGATGGCTTGATGCTACGTATGTCCGAAGCGGATTTTATGGATGTGATCGAACTCAATCTAAAAGGTACATTTTTGTGTTCCCAACAAGCCATCCAGATCATGATGCGACAAAAGTTTGGATCCATTATCAATATTACTAGTGTCGTTGGTTTGCATGGCAATGTCGGACAGACCAATTATGCTGCAAGTAAAGCGGGTGTTATTGGTTTGACGAAATCATTGGCGCAAGAAATGGGATCACGAAATATTCGAATCAATGCGATTGCACCAGGTCTGATCCAAACAGCGATGACCGATAAGCTATCGGATCAACAAAGGCAAGCTATCGTCAGACAAATTCCTTTGCGACACATGGGTACAGGCAAAGATGTGGCAAAAGCCGCTTTGTTTTTGGCAAGTGAGGATAGTGCGTATATTTCAGGGCAAGTGCTGTCAGTGGATGGCGGCTTGTCCATGTAGGAGGTTGTATGCAACGAGTTGTCGTAACGGGCATGGGATGTGTTTGCCCAATTGGAAATACTGTACAAGAAATGTGGCAGGGGATTGAGCGTCATCGATGTGGAATTGGTCCCATTACACACTTTGATGCGAAAGATCATAAAGTGAAAGTAGCGGCTGAAGTGAAAGATTTGGATACACAAGCTTACTTTAGCCCTCGTGATTTGAAATTCAATGACCGCTTTACGCAATTAGCACGTATCAGTGCCAAACAGGCGATGATCGATAGTCAAGTTTCCATCAAGGATCCTTCTCGCTTTGGGGTCTTGCTTGGCTCTGGTATTGGTGGCATTGAAACCATCACATCGAGTGCCAAGCGCATGATGATGCATGGACCACAACGAGTATCGCCTTATTTTATTCCCATGTCCTTGATCAATCTGGCAGCTGGACAAGTGGCCATCGATTGGCATGCACAAGGCTATTGTACGAGTGTTGTCAGTGCTTGTGCAGCTGGTGCCAATGCGATTGGTGATGCCTTTCATTTGATTCGCGAGGGCAAGCAAGATGTGATGTTAGCGGGTGGCACCGAAGCAGCCATCACTTCTTTGGCAATGGCTGGTTTTCAAAGTATGCGAGCTTTGTATACGGGTAGTGATCCACAACGTGCTTCCATTCCCTTTGATGCCGATCGTTCAGGTTTTGTGATGGGCGAAGGGGCAGGCATGCTGGTCTTGGAGTCTTATGAACACGCCAAGGCACGACAGGCGAAGATCTATGCTGAAATTTGTGGATATGGCTTGCGTTGTGATGCGCATCATATTACGGCTCCATTAGAAGATGGCTCTGGCGCAGCATTGGCGATGCAAACGGCATTGGCGGATGCACGTATTCATGCATCCGATATCGATTACATCAATGCGCATGGAACCAGTACGCCACTCAATGATAAAGCTGAAACCAAAGCTATTCATACCTTGTTTCGGAATATTGCGGTTTCTTCGACGAAATCAAATATGGGCCATTTATTGGGGGCATCTGGAGCAGTTGAATCCATTGTGTGTATTGAAGCGTTGCTGCATCAAATGATACCAGCCACCATTCATTATCAAGTGTATGATCCGACTTGTGATCTGGATATTGTTCCTAATGAAAATCGCAAAGCGACATTAAATTATGTGATGACCAATTCATTGGGATTTGGTGGACATAATGTATCCTTGATTTTTAAAAAGGGGGAATAGATATGATTTATGATTCCAATCAAATCCAAACAATCTTACCACATCGGTATCCATTTTTATTGGTCGATCGGATCGAATCAATGAGTGATAATCATATTATAGGTCGAAAATGTATATCTGCTAATGAAATGCAGTTTTTGGGGCATTTTCCTCATCATCATGTGTTACCAGGCGTCTTGATTGTTGAAGCTCTGGCACAAACTGGGGCCGTATTGTTATTGGCAAGACCAGAAAATAAAGGAAAGATTGCTTACTTTGCGGGGATTGAGAAGATGCGGTTTTTAAAACGAGTCATACCAGGAGATGTATTGACTTTAGATGTCACGTTTACCAAAGCAAAAGCAGGAATTTATTTTGCGGACGTGAAAGCCTTTGTAGACGATGTGCTTGTGGCAAAAGGATCCATCACAAGTACCTTGGGAGATCAAGCATGATCGTTGGTATCGGATGTGATGTTGTATCGGTGAATCGTTGCCGAGCTCCTTTAGCGAACAGGATCCTTTCTCCATCGGAGTTGGAACGATATGCATCTTTACAGGGATGTCGCCAACAAGAATTTTTGGCTGGTCGGTTTGCAATTAAAGAAGCTTTGATCAAAGCATTGGAGAAGCCGTTGCCTATGGCCGATATGGATATTCAATATGAGCATCAAAAACCCGTGATCCATTTACCCGGACTGATCATTCATCTTTCCATTTCTCATGAAAAGGAAATAGCGATTGGTTTTGCAGTCGTAGAAAGGGATATGATATGAGAATGTATCCAACCATTCGAGCCTTGCCATTATTGCCAGGCGCTTGGATTGCTTCGTTGCGATCCATGGATCTAGATACCGCCTATGGAAGGAGTCAACGTTGGTCTAAGCGAGTGATTCAATGGCTGGGATATCGTATCGAAGTCAAAGGACAGGATCAGATCCATGGTATCCACGGCGCTTATTTTGTATGTAATCATCAAGGAACTCTAGATCCAGTACCCATTTTGGCAACATGTGGTGTACCGCTTTCGTTTATTTCTAAAAAAGAAAATGCGAATTTACCTATTATGGGGCGATGGGCCAAAAAATTGGGATGTATTCATTTTGATCGATCGAGTAGAGAAGGGAATATTCACATGTTGCGTGAAGCGGTGCGTATTCTAAAGCAAGATCGCAATCTCTTGATTTTTCCTGAAGGAACTCGTTCCAAAGGAGATGCGATGCATCCTTTCATGGTTAAATCGTTACAGCCTGCCCGAATAGCCAAAGCCCCTATCGTACCTGTGACGATATCGCATTGTTATGGGTTGGATGTACCGTGTAAAGATCCTGTCATCTATGTGATCTATGGAAAGCCACTTTTGTATGAAGACTATAAAAATCTTGATATGAATGAGGTATCCAATCAATTGTATGCACAAATTCAAGCGAACATCGTATAATAAAAACATGAGACCAAATAAAACAGCTTCCTTCATTTTAGGCTTTGCATCAACACTATTAGTGATTGCCTTTTTTATTATTACCTATACACATGATCAAAAAGTAAATGATCATACAGCCAATTCATTTCGCTTTGAAAAAGAA
>AUXO014498262.1_pt1 | contig 17045 bp, 14 predicted proteins | sample 768731 | NCBI WGS metagenome assembly AUXO01 (sample SAMN02715735, study PRJNA202380) | gut metagenome | biome: sheep rumen | host: Ovis aries | place: New Zealand: Palmerston North
TTTTTATCAATGAAAATTATCATGTAATACATTAAGCTTGCCATTATGGCTAGCAATATAATTCCAGTCATTACTAAGTTTAAGTTAAATACCTGTGAGCCATACATTATAAGATAGCCAACTCCAGCTTTAGAAACTAAAAATTCTCCCATAATTACACCAATAAATACAAGTCCAATATTTACTTTAAAAGTATTTATTAAGTTGTTAAAATTGTTAGGTAAAATTAATTTGAAAAAAATTTGACTAGGTGATGCTTTAAAACTTTTGAGAAGTCTTATTTTATTTTTGTTGGTTTCTTTAAAGGCTTGATGCATATCTATGATGGTAATAATAACAGAAATAAATAGAGCCATAATTATTATTGATTTAGTGCTGGCTCCAGCAATAATTATGATAATCGGACCTAGAGATACTTTGGGCATACTATTTAATATGGTTAAATAGGGGTCAACAACTTTAAAGAGAAAGCTGAACCTCCAAAGGATGGTAGCAATTATTAGGCCTAGAGATGTGCCTAATAAGAAACTTATAATAACTTCATAGAAAGTTATCCAAATATGGTGGAAAAGTGAACCATCTTTATATAGCTTAATAATAGTTTTAATAATGTTTTTTGGACTTGATGAAATAAAGGTGTTAATCCAACCTTTATCGGCAGCAAGCTGCCAAGTGAATAATATTACAGTTATTATCAATATTTGAACTATTTTAACTAGTAGTTTATCTCGCTTTAGTTTTTTTAGATATGCTTTATGTTCACTAGACATGGTAATCGATATCCTTCCAGATTAGGTCGTAGTAATATGCGAAATTTTTATCTTTTCTATTTTCTATTGGTGTTGTTTTGTTTTCTAGGTTTATGTCATATATATGTTTGATTGTACTTGGCCTATTTGATAGAACGATAACTTTATCGGCCATACTGATGGCTTCTGATATATCATGAGTAACCATAATCGCGCTTTTACCTTCTTTTTTTATTATTTTATATACGTCATCTGATACGGCGAGCCTTGTTTGATAGTCTAAGGCTGAAAAGGGTTCATCTAAGAATAGAATATCTGGTTTGGTAGCTAGTGTTCTTATTAAAGATACTCTTTGTCTCATTCCTCCTGATAGATGAGATGGGTGTGTATCTTTAAATTCCCATAAACCGTATGTCTTTAAAAGTTTATTAACGTAATTTTTGTTTTCTAAATTATTTTGTATTTCAAGACCCAATAAACAGTTTTTATAAATAGTACGCCATTCAAATAAGTTATCGCCTTGAAGCATATATCCGAATTTTAGGGTTTTATCATATTTAATTTCCCCAGATGATGGGTTATCTAAGCCACAAAGTATGGAAAGAATTGTACTTTTACCGCATCCGCTTGGCCCAACGATGGCGACAAATTCACCTTTTTTAAGGTTGAAAGAAAAATTATCTACAGCTAAAAACTCATTTTTTTCAGTGTGGTAAATTTTCTTTAGATTTTTGACTTTTAAAATATCCATTATTCGTGAGAATATTTATTAAGTACTAGTTTAGAGTAAGGTGCTTCTTTGTCTAATTTGCCAGCGTTTTTTACTATTTCTTCTATGTGTTTAAAGTCTTTTTCACTTATGTATGTTGTTTTGTTCCATGAATCGATTTCTTTATATCTTTGGACAATATCTTCTAAATCTTTTATATCTGTATCTGGAAAGTATTTTTTGATAGCTTTAGCAATTTCTTTACTTGTGTGATTATGCACGTAATCTAAGCCTTTTTTTGTTGCTTTAGTAAAACCTTTGATTATATTTTCATTTTTTTCGATATAGCTTTTTCTTGCGATATAAGAGGTATAAGGGACGTTTCCACCAAGCTTTCCGATAGAAGCAACGATGTGTCCGTATCCTTTCTTTTCAAGTTCTGAAGCAGTTGGTTCAAATAATGATACGTAGTCACCTGTTCCACTAATGAAGGCTCCAGATGTTGCCGCAAAATCGATACTAGTATCTAGGTTAACTTCATTACTTTTAACACCGTTAGTATTTAAGGCGTATTCTAGTGTCATGGCTGGCATTCCACCTTCTCTTCCGGCTATTATATGTTTTCCTTTTAAATTAGTTATTTTGAAATCTTTTTCTTTATTTCGTGATACTAGGAAACTACCATCTTTTTGAGTTAATCCAGCAAAGTTAACTAGGTAGTCTTTTTCACCACCGTTATAGATATATATGGTAGATTCACTACCGCAGAAACCGATTTGAACGTCTCCACTTAAAACAGCAGATGTAACTTTATCGGCTCCTGGTGTTAGAAGTATTTCGACATCTAATCCTTCTTCCTTAAAATATCCTAGTGAGTGAGCGACGTACTGTGGTGCGTAAAATACGCTGTGGGTTACTTCTCCAACTTTGACTTTAGTTAAGGCTTCATCTTTATTATTATCAGTAAAGATGAAAAATCCGGCAAATATTAAACCTAACAATATTAAAGCAATAATAATTTTTTTCAAAAAATCTTCTCCTTTCTTTTTTCATATTATTATATTCTAGAAGTTTTAAAAGGTTTTAGGTAATTGTACTTAGAAATGTGCTAAAATAGTATTGGTGATGGAAAATGGATGCAAAGGATTATAAAGTTATAATAATAAGTCCAGAAGATAAAGATAATAATTTTAATGGTGGCCAGACAGTTTTTTTAGGAAAAATAGAGGAGAATATTTCGCACAGTGAAATAATGATAAACTATGGTTTAAAAACATATGGAGATAATTCTATTTTTGGCATTCTTAATCAGGGTTATTATTTGCCTATTTATCCTGCATTTTTTTTAACAGAGTATCAAGGTAATATAGTTTTTTTAAATATTTCTAGTAGAAAAAGTAGTAAGCAAGGACTTTTATATTTACCTAATGATTTAAGTGATATACAAATAAATGTTTTAAATAATTTGGCCAAAGAGTTAAAAGGGTTTAATATTGAGATAAATAAAAACTTATTTCTTGATGATGGCCTTGTTGATGGCACTCAAAGTTATATAGTTTGTGATGGTGCTGATATAATTTCTAAAAAGAATAGTAAAAAAAGGCTTTAAGCCTTTTTTAGTTTTCCTTCTTTGATAAGTTTTAATAGTTTTACATTTTGATCATATGAACCGTGATAATTAGTAATATCGTTAGCAGTAGCCAGTTTTTTTCGGTATGAGTATGAGCTGTCAATGTTAATTTCTTTTAGGGCGTCAACGATAGAACCATTTTTGTAAGTAGAATTATTTAAATATTCATGGTTTTGGGTGGTATTTTGAGCTTTATTTGAAGTGTCTTTTTTGTTAAGATATTTTTCTTCTTTTACTTCTTGTTTGTTTTCTTTTATGTTTTCGGTCACTGGTTCTTCGCTAGGCGCAACTTCTGTGTCTTGTGGTATAGGTTTTGTTTGTTCATTTAGCGAAATTAACGGGTTTTCTTTGATGCCGTTTTCGTTTTTTATTTCTAGGTGCAAGTGATTACCATAAGCGTTTCCCGTGCTACCCATAGTTCCAATAATTGCTCCTTTTTCTATAAAGTCACCTATATTTACGTTTATGCTTCCATATTTCATATGGGCATATAAAGCGGTTTTGCCGTTTGTCTGTTTTATTTTTACATAGTTTCCATATGTTGCTAGACCTTTTGTGTTATGGTTAGTGTTTGTAACGTTTTTAACAACTGTTTCAACGATGCCACTTTCTAAAGCAATGACATCACTTTGGGTATGATCACTACTAACGATGTCTAAAGCTTGATGTTCGGAATCATAATTATTACTAATTACTTCATTTGCATTTTGTAAGACGTGTCCAATTATTTTTATCACCTCCTCATTTATTAATATACTGGATAAAAGGTCCATTTCCTTTTTTTGCTTTAATTTTTTAAAATTTGTCTAAATTTGTATGTTATAATTAATGATAGGTGGTAAATATGGAACTTACAGGATTAAATGATAAACAAATGGAAGCTGTTAAGCATCCTGGTGGGCCACTTTTAGTACTAGCTGGTGCAGGAAGTGGTAAAACACGGGTTTTAACAACGAAAGTTGCTTATTTAGTTAATGATATGAATATAAATCCTTATAATATTTTAGCTATTACTTTTACAAATAAAGCGGCTAAAGAAATGAAGGAGAGAGTAGTTGGTATGTTAGGTTCTGAAGCTTACAAAATTCAAATATCAACATTTCACTCTTTGGGTCTTCTTTTAGTGAGGGAAAATTATGAAAAGTTAGGGTTTGATAAGAATTTCACGATTTTAGATAGTGATGATAGTCTTACAATAATTAAGAAAATACTTAAGGATATGAATTTAGATCCAAAGATATATAATCCTAGAGGGATTAGAAATAAAATAAGTGGGGCTAAAAATGAACTTATGGATTCTAATTATTATAGTAGGTTTGCTAACAATGAGTATGAGGAAATAGTTTTATCTGTTTTTGAAAAATATGAAAAGAGACTTAAGAAAAATAATTCTCTTGATTTTGATGATTTACTGTTATTTCCAATTAAATTATTTAAAGAAAATCCGGATATTTTGGAAAGGTATCAAGAAAGATTTAAATATATTTTAGTTGATGAGTATCAAGATACAAATGAAGCTCAGTATAGATTGATTAAGATGTTAGGAACTAAATATAGAAATATATGTGTAGTAGGTGATTTGGATCAATCTATTTATGGATTTAGAGGAGCCAATTATAGAAATATTTTGAATTTTGAAAAGGATTATCCTGATGCGATGGTTATTCCGCTTGAAGAAAATTATAGGTCGACTGGAAATATCTTAAATGTGGCTAATGATATTATTAAAAATAATAAGCACCGAAAAGAAAAAAATCTATGGACTAAAAATGGTGAAGGTCCTAAAATTCGTTATCATAGAGCTTATGATGAACAGGATGAAGCTTGTTTTGTGATGAATGAGATTAAAAAGTTAATTATAAGCGGTGTTAGTAAAGATAATATTGCGGTTTTGTATAGGACTAATGCGCAGTCACGTAATATGGAAGAGGTTTTGCTTAGAGAAAACATTCCTTATAAGGTTGTCGGTAGTTTTTATTTCTATAATCGAAAAGAGATAAAAGACTTAATTAGCTATTTAAAATTAATTTATAATTCAAATGACGATGTAAGTCTAATGAGAATTATAAATGTTCCCAAGAGACAAATTGGTCCTAAAACTGTGGAAAATTTATCAATGAAGGCAATAGAAAATGGAACATCAATTTATCAGGTTATTGAGTCTGGTAAGGAGTTTGAGTTTAAAAAGATTATAGAAGAAATAAAGAAAGCCAGTGAAGAGTTGTCACTAACAGAGCTTGTTGATTTGGTATTGGACAAGTCTGGAATGAAGGCCGAACTTGAAAATGCGAAGACAATGGAATCAGAAATTAGACTTGAAAATTTAGAAGAATTTAAATCTATTACTAAAAATTTTGAAGAAAATAATGGTGTTATTTCTCTAGAGGAATTTTTACTTGAGATATCTTTAGTTTCTGATATAGAGGAACACAAGAATAGTACTGATGTAGTTACTTTAATGACTATTCATTCAGCTAAAGGTTTAGAGTTTGATCATGTATTTTTAATTGGTCTAGAAGAAGGCCTTTTTCCACACAATAATTCTATGGACAGTCCTGATGAAATAGAAGAGGAAAGAAGACTTTGTTATGTGGCAGTAACAAGAGCTAAAAAAACGCTTACTTTAGTAAATGCGAAAAGAAGAATGCTTTATGGTAATACTAATTATAACTTACCTAGTAGGTTTATAGATGAAATAAGTGATGATTATTTGGACAAAGATCAGGAAGAAGATGTGCCAAGGTTTAATAAACGTAATATGATTGATGAGGCGGCCGAATATAATGTTGGGGATAAAGTTATTCATGATATTTATGGTGAGGGTATTATTGTTTCTGCCAGCAGTATTTTAACAATCGCATTTAATCATAAATTTGGCATAAAGAAAATTATGAAAGGTCATAAAAGTATTAGAAAGGTATAGGTGTATGATTTTATCAATACTAGATAGATTAAATAGATGGATAGAACCATTTAGAAGATGGGTAATTGGTAATCATGACAATCCAATGATGTGGTTAGGTTTTGCCTTAATTGGAATTATTATTTTCTCGGTTACATTTGGTATTCTTCATGGAAGTGATGATTAAAATTATTTTTAAGTTAGTGCAAAAAAAATCCAAGAGTTATAACTTTTGGATTTTTAAGTTTATTAATTTTTTGTTTTCATTTTCTTTTTAATATCACTTACTTTTATAGTGTACATATATAATATATTTGTACTACTTGGGATAATGAAGAATACGCTTTTCTTTTCAACGTTTTCTACCATTAATATTGGTTGATTTAGTGTATCTCTAATTTCGAGCATGTCTGTAAAATTATCGACTTTTAATAGTTGGTAATTATTTAAGTCAATATTATTATTGATTTTTTGGATGTAAGAATGGTAGTTGTTTAATATTTTTTTGAGTTCTTTTTGATATATATCTTCAGCTGTTCTTGATTTTATTATATATTTTATCATAGTTACGATATAAAATATTGAATTTATTAATGATGCGATTACGATAATTATAAACATAAATACGTTTTTGTTTTGACTACATACTATTATATTATCTTTAGATTCTACTAAGTCACTACTTAATTCGACTGCCATTGTTTTTGTTGTAAGTGGAATTATTAGACTTATTACTTTTTCGTTACTTGCATCTTCTTTAAAGTCTGTGCAAGAACCGATGATATCTACATACATGCTTATTGTTAATGTGTTTTCGGAATCGTTTAAACCGTATGTATTTACAAAACTTTTTACAATGTCGTTAAAATGGTTGTAATCTATGTTGATGTTTTCTTCTATTGTAACTTTATCTTGATTAGTAACTTTTTCCTCTTTTGTTTCTAATAATTCTTCATTAAAATTATATAGTGAGTTATTTTTACCTTTGACGTTTACTTCGGCGTTTATTTTGTATTTATATGTGAAGTCGGCATCTTTATTATCTAGAGCCATTTCATATTTAAATGTAGCATTAATATAGTTTATTAGGCTGGCTATATATTCGTTATTTTTGCCCAAGTAATTTTCTTTAAAGAAGTTATTTTCTTTTAAATATACTTTATAGTCTATATTACTATTTTCACTATAATTAACATTGTAATTTTTTGTGTTTTCTATATAAAGGAAGGAAAAATGAACCGCTAAAGCGGAGAAAAATATGATAAAGCATAGATAAATTATTATTGTTTTTCTGCGCTTTGCTTGATGTACTAAAATGTTATCGACATTTCTTTTTTTCATAATTTCCCTCCTTTCTTTTACTTATTAAATAAATCTCTAAACCATAATGTTGGTTTTCCTATATATTTTATTTTATATCTAACTAGGCCTATAATGCTATTTTTCGTAATATAGCCTTCGTCGTTACTTTTGTTGGCATCGCCTTTAGTATAGTAATGAATTTCACCATTTACTTTTCGTATTTCGACAATTCTATGGATTGTTTTTATATTTCCGTAGTTAAATATTATTACTTGTCCTTTTTTTATGTTTGCACCATCATATCTTTCATATAATACGGCGTCGCCTTTATCTATTGTGCCGGTCATACTGCCTGATCCAATTACAATTATGCCATATTTAAATCTACATGATATGAGCATTACTAATAGTGAAAGAACAATTAGTGAAATTGTTGTGAAGACAATATTTCTTTTTTTATCTTTATAGGCAATGGCAAAGTTTGTTTTTGAATATGTTTCTTCCATTACCATAAAAATTATAAATGGGTAAATCATCCTTATAAATGATCTTAAAAACAGATGCATTTCAGGAATTATTGGAATTATGTATAGAAATAAGGTTGTGATTAATCTATATGTGATAATTGCTTTTGGTGAAAACCTTATAGCTAAATAATTATATAATAAATTGCACGAAATAGATGCGAATAGGACAAAACCTACTGCCATTAGAAAATCGTCTATATTTGTTAGGTCATAAATTCCAGTATAAAGTAGTAAATCGATTATAACCATGGCTATAAAGATTAAAACTATCGATATGTTTATTTTGTGACCTCTAATATTTATTATAGCATTTTGCGATAATAAAATTTTTCTGATAATTTCTGATGAAATAATTATTACACTAATTGGAATTATAAATGTATATGTAGACCATAGGGATAATAAAACTTTTGATCGTGCGTATCCAAAATATAATCCAGATGCGTAAAAGGCAATTACATAAATAATGGCAAATATAAGCATCATTATAAATACTTGTTTTTCGTAGGCTGAATCTATACTTCTTTTTTTTAAGATAAGCCTAGTAAAAATAGAGATTATTAAAAGAAATATAGATAATATAAATCTATTTATAATATTTGGTGCAAAGAGGGCAAAGAAGAGAAACGCTGTAAGTAACGCTTCCAGAATATATAGTTTTAATTTGTCTTTTTTCATATTATTCCTTCTTTACCTACCTTCCACCTAATATTATGATGGTTGTACAGCTGCAGCATCTAGTTTTACTTCGATGTTAGCAGTAGCGTCAGCTGCTTCAAGTGGGATTTTTTTAAGTCTAACGGTTACGTCAACTGTAGTTGTCCCTTTTGGTTGTGCTGTAACAGTAGTTGAGTCTACTGAAGTTGTAACTTCAAAATATTCATTACTAGCTGGAGTAATTGATTTTTTAGAAATTTCAGCGGCAACATCGTCTTCGTTATTTGTGATTGTATAAGTTACAGTTTGTGTTTCACCAACTTTTTTCATATTGGCAACGTGGATTGTTGCATTTAAATCATTTGGGTTGCTAACAGTACCATAAACATCTTTAGTAGTATCGTTAGGATTTGCAGCGCTTATTACCACATCTAGATCTTTAGTTTCAGTTGAGGCAGAACCTGAAATAGTTAGGGTAACACCTGAAATAACGGCGTAACCTACACCTAAAACTAAAACCATGGCGATTAAAGCTAGTGCGAACATAGATTTCTTCTTTTTCATATTCTCACCTCCATTCCAACAAAAAACCAAAGTAGCAAACTTACTATTTTTCTACTTTATTGTTATTATAACACGAGTTGACAAAAAAAGTCTATATCTTTAATTTTTTTTTTTTTAAAAATGTGTTAAAATATTTATAGAATAGGAGGCGTATATGAAAAAATGGTTATTTTTTAGGAGATTTTTTATGTTTTTAATTTTTGGTGCTTCTATTTTTATGAGTGTTGGCTATGCGGTTATTAATAATGTAACTTTGGATATTACAGGAATGGCATCAGTGGCTGAGAATGGGGATATTAAGATAACTAATGTTAGCTATATAGCCTCTAGAAGTCAAAATTTGTCAAAGGTGTCTACTCCAACATGGACTGATGATAGTGTAAATTTTGATATTACTATTAATCCTAGAACCAGAAATGATGTTGAAAATAAAGAGTATGTTGCCACATATGAGGTGACTATTGTTAATGACTCTTTGCATGATCATGCAGTTACTTCTACTAACTTTAATCCTACTGTTGTTTCTGGTGATTCGGATAATATAACTGTTACTTATAGTTTGGAAACTGAGGATGGACAAGTTGGGCTTAATTCAGAGATACCGGCTAAATCTACGATGAAATTTTATGTAGTAATAAACTTATATCCTACTTATACTGGAACATTTAATGTAACTGGTTCTTCTGAAGTTGGGACTGAAGAAAAGGATGATGGGGATTTCTTAGGTACTATACCTTCTGGCCTTTCTGGTGATGTTAGAGGCAATGTGACTACAGCCAAGTTTACTGCGACTATACTAAATTCTTATAAAGATTCTAAAAATTATACACTTTCAATAGTTAATGATAGTTTTGAAATAGTTGATGAAAATGGTAATGCGTTTGGTACTTTAACTATTGGTGGTAATGAAACTATTAATGTTGATTTTTATATTAGAAGAAAAGCAGGCGTTAAATTTGCGGTAGATGAGGTAAATATGAATGTTTACTTCGAGGAAGTTGGCGTTAGCCGAAATAGTATGGGTATTGTTAAAATGCTTGTTGATAAGGATGAAACTATTCATGATTATGATGCACCTACAATTAGTGGTGTGGCGGCAGCTTTCAATAGTGAAGTTGGAACGGTTGATCTTTCTTGGCAAGGTACTGATGATGTTGCTGGTGTTGATTATTATACTGTTGAGGTTTACAAAGTTAGTGGTAATACTTCATCAATGGTAGGTGAGGCTAGAAATACTACTGCTGATGAGACACAAATGCAGATAACTGGTCTTGAAGATAATGTTACTTATTTCTTTAAAGTTTATGGTACAGATTTGACTGGTAAAACAGCTACAGCAGAAGAGATATCTTCTTGTTCTACTGATGCGGGGACTTGTTCTAGGAGTTCTAATGTGTCTTATGATTGGCACTTCACAGTTACATTTAGGCTTACTAATGCTAGTTCTTCTGAAGGTAATAGTGTAACTGTTGATTATATGGGAACTGTTTCGACTACTTTAAGTGGAACTGGCAGTTATAGTAGACCAAATTCAATAACTTCTGTCAAAAAAAGTAGTGGCGGTAATGTTGGTACTTCTTCCAGCACTACTGATCCTTACTATGTTTATAACTCTAGTAATGGTAGTTTTTCGATTTATAATGTTAATGAGGATATTACAGTTACTGCTTCTGGTTATGGTGGTGGATGTTTTGCTAAAGGAACTAAAATATTACTTGCTAATGGTAAATATAAAAATGTAGAAGATATTGGGTATGATGATTTGCTTGCGGTTTGGAATTACGATACTGGTAAAATTACTTATGAATATCCGCTTTGGATTGAAAATGAGCATGAGTCTAGTTCTATTATAAGAGTGAGCTTTTCAGATGGTACGTCTATTGATTTTGTTAATAATCATGCTATTTATAGTACTGATATAAATTTGTTTGTAGATATTAATGATAGTGATAATTTTCATGTTGGCACGCATGTAGCTAAGATAAATAATGGTAAGTTTAAAGAAGCGACTGTTTCTAATATCGAGTATATAAATAAGCAAGTTAAGTTTTATTTTGTTGGTACTACTACTTATTATAATGTGATTGCTAATAGTATACTTACGACTGATGAAAACTTATTAATATCTAATTTATATGGATTTGAAGATGGGGCTAAATGGCCAAATTTAAAGGAAAAAGTAGTTAATAATTCAGAAAATTTACTTGATTATTCTTATTTTTCTGATGTTCTTCCATTATATTTATATAAAGGATTTAGAGTTCGTGAAGCTGGTTTTTTAGTAAATAGTGGTATGACTAATTTAGAAAGTTTTAAAGAGTATATCACAAAACTTATAATTAATCCGTATATGATAAAAAAACCTATTAGTAAAAATGGTAATAATTATTGGATGGTAACTACTAGTAAGGATAAAGTTATTGATTCTAACAAGAAAAAGTATTTATATAAAGAGGGTACTTACTATCAGCTTCCTAAAAAGAAAGGTGTTAAGTACTGGTATTTAACTTCTGATAATAAAATGTATAAGCCAGGCGATAAAGTTAAAATATATCATGGAATGCATTTTGTGGCTAATTGAAGAAACTAGTTTGTGCTAGTTTTTTCTTTTAAAATTATTTCTTATAAGGTATAATAATAGTGGTGATTAATGTGATTGATGAGAGAATAGATGAACTTATAAAAATAATAAATAAAGCTAATGTAGATTATTATGCTTATGATAATCCGACTCTTTCAGATCAGGAGTATGATAGATATATGGAAGAGCTTCAAAGGCTTGAGGAGAAGTATCCTGATAAAAAAAGGAGTGACTCTCCAACATCTAGAGTTGGTACGGAGGTAATAAGTTCTTTTAAAAAAGTTACTCATGAAAAGCCAATGCTTTCTTTAGGCGATATTTTTAATGAAGATGAAGTTATTTCTTTTGATGATAGAATAAAGAAAGTCGTTAAAAATCCCAAATATGTAGCAGAGCTTAAGATAGATGGTTTATCCGTGTCCCTTCTGTATGAAAAAGGAAAACTTGTCAGGGCGGCAACTCGCGGCGATGGAAGAGTTGGCGAGGATATTACTCATAATGCAAGAACTATAAAAGATATTCCTTTAACTATTAATAAACCCATTGATATTGAGGTTAGAGGTGAAATTTATATGAGTAAGGCTTCATTTAACAAATTAAATGAAGAAGGAAATAATTTCGCGAATCCACGTAATGCGGCAGCCGGCAGTGTTAGGCAGTTAGATTCTTCTGTTGCTGCTAAGAGAAATTTGTCTTGTTTTATTTATCATTTACCTAACCCAGAAGATTACAATATTTATACTCATGCGGATGCTTTAAAATTCATGAAGGAACTTGGATTTGTCGTTAATCCTAATAATAAAAGGGTAGATAATATAAATGAGCTTATGGAGTATATTGATTATTGGACTAAGCATAGGCCTAGTTTGCCTTATGAAATCGATGGCATTGTTATTAAAGTTAATGATTTAAATGATCAAGAAAAGTTGGGGTTTACTGCTAGGACTCCTAAGTGGGCAATTGCTTATAAGTTTCCGCCAGAGGAGGTTTTAACTAGGGTTAAAAAAATAGTATTTACGGTTGGGCGAACTGGACAGGTTACACCATCGGCTGATTTAGAGCCGGTCCGCGTGATGGGCTCTTTAATTGCAAGAGCTACTTTGCATAACGAAGATTATGTCAAAGAAAAAGATATTAGGGAAGGTGATATTGTCTCTATTAAAAAAGCTGGTGATGTTATTCCGGAAATAGTGAAAGTGATTTTTGATAGAAGAGAGGGAGATTTAAAGCCGTTTAAAATGATTGATATTTGTCCAATGTGCAGGACAGTTTTAAGTAAAAAGGATGGAGAGAGCGCATATTATTGTCATAATGAAGAGTGTCCATCTAGGATGCAGGAACGTTTAGTTCATTTTACATCTCGTCATGCGATGAATATAACTGGTTTTGGGGAAGCTATTATCGAAGATTTTTATAATAGAGGTTATTTAAAGAGTGTGATTGACTTTTATCATTTGGATAAATACAAAGAAGAACTTATGGAACTTGAAGGTTTTGGAAGCAAGTCAATAAACAATTTACTTGAGGAGATAGAAAATAGTAAAAATAATTCTTTAGAAAGGCTTTTGTTTGGCCTTTCTATAAGGCATGTTGGAGAGAAGACAGCAGATATACTTGGTGCCAGTTTTAAAAATATTGATAGTTTAATGGGTGCTTCTTACGAAGATGTTGCCAGTATTCGTGATATTGGTCCGACAATTGCAGAAAGTGTGGTTAATTATTTTAGTAATGAAGAAAATATCAAACTTATAGATGCTTTAAAAAATGAAGGAGTAAATACAGTTTATTTGAAGAAAATTAATAATTTGGAAACTATGTTTACTAATAAAATCTTTGTTTTAACTGGGTCTCTTGAAAGGTTTACTCGTGATGAAGCTAAAGAGAAAATTGAAGCTTTAGGTGGTAAAGTAAGCTCTAGCGTAAGTAAAAAAACTAGTGTGGTAATAGCTGGAAGTGAGGCTGGATCTAAACTTGCAAAAGCACGGGAATTTGGGATAACTGTTTGGAATGAAGAAGAATTTGTAAACAATTTATCTAAATATTAATTATTTATAGTATAATGTTATTAGAGAGGTAATGGTATGAATAAAAATAAGAGGTTTTCTATTATGGCTTTATGCGTTATTATTTTTGTTATATATTTTATAGTTTCTATTTTATTTAGCGCAGGTAAGGGTATTTATAATAGTTTAGCGGGAGATACTTTTAGGATACTTTCTAGTTCAGAGAATAGAGATATAGAACCAATTATAAAAAAGTATTTTAAAAATAAAAAAATAAAAGTTGATATTGATTATGCTGGTACGATTGAAATTATGGATAAGATGAATAATAATGAGGATTATAATGCTATTTGGGCATCTAATTCTATATGGCTTTATATGCTTAATGATTCATCTAAGGTTATAGATTCTAAGTCTACTTCAATAAATCCAGTAGTGTTTGGTATAAAAAAATCTGTTGCTGAAAAATTAGATTTTATAGATAAGGAAGTTTATACAAAGGATATATTAGACGCTATAAAAAAAGGTGAGTTAAAGTTTGTGATGTCTTCAGCTACACAAACTAATACAGGTGCTTCAGCATATTTAGGGTTTTTACAAACTTTTGCTGGCAATCCAGAAGTTTTAACTGAAGAACATTTGAAAGATGAAAATTTAACTTCAGATATTACTAATTTTTTAAATGGCGTTTCAAGAACTAGTGGTAGTGATGAATTTTTGAAAGAGGCTTTAAAAAAAGGTGATTATGATGCAGCTATATCTTATGAATCATCACTAATCAATTTGAACAAATCTCTTATAAAAGATGGGAAAGAACCTTATTATATTGTTTATCCAGTAGATGGGGTTACTATTTCTGATTCACCTCTTGCATATGTTAAAGATGGCGATGAGGAAAAAGAAAAGATTTTCTTAGATTTTCAAAAGTATATTTTAAGTAAAGATATTCAAAAAGAGCTTGAGGGTTATGGCAGAAGAACTTGGTATGGTGGAGTTAATGAAAAAGCGTCTTCTAAAGTGTTTAATAAAGATTGGGGAATAGATACTTCAAAATATATTTCACCGATTAAATATCCATCTTCTAGTATAATTAAAGAGGCGTTAATTTTATATCAAACGGAGTTTAGGAAACCAACTCATACGGTATTTTGTTTAGATTATTCTGGAAGTATGTATGGAGATGGTAATAGGCAATTAATAGACGCGATGGATTATATTTTATCTTTAGACAAGGCTTCTGAAAATTTAGTCCAATTTTCTAAAAATGATAAAATAAGTGTGATTACTTTCGATAGTAAAATTATTGATGAATTTAGTACTGATAGTGGTACTGATACAGAGCAGCTTCTTTCAGATATCAAGAATGCGGAAGTTGGTGGAAGCACTAACTTGTATGCGCCAGTTATTAGGGCTTTAAATATTCTTTCTAAGGAAGATGCTGATAAATATAATTTATCTATTATATTAATGACTGATGGAGAAGGTAATAGAGGTTATTTTTCAGACTATAAAAAAGCTTATAATAAGATAAATAAGGAAATCCCTGTTTATGCAATAATGTTTGGATCAGCGCAAAGATATCAACTTGAAGAAATTACCGAACTGGCTAATGGAAAAGTATTTGATGGTAGAAACAATTTGCTTGGAGCATTTAAAGAAGTAAGAGGGTATAATTAATGAATAGTAAGTATATTTTATCAGGAGCTATTGGAGGTGCATTTTTTGCGGTACCTTATCTAGTATTAAATGTTGGAATTTTACCTTCTTTGGCTTTTGGGGTTGCTGCTTTTGGGGCATCCGCGCTTGCTACTAAGGAAAGTGAAATAGATAAACTTGGCAAAAAAAATTTGGGTGTTTATAAAAAGCTTTTAGAGGAAAATATAGAGTATCTAAAATCATTAAAAAAACTTACTAAAATGGTAAATGATGAGGCTATTAAAAAAGATGTTATAGAGATAACTAATACTTCACAAAAAATAATTAATAGGCTTGAGAAAACGCCCGAAAAGATTAGTCAGGCAACAAATTTTTTGAATTATTATTTACAGGTAACTTTAAAAATTATGCGTAAGTATGAGGAAATAGAAAATGAAAATTTAACTAGCAAGGAAGTTAAGAATTTTAAAATTAGAATTACTAATTTGCTTACAAATATAAAAAGTGCGTTTAATATGCAACTTAACAACTTATATAGCACAGATATGATTGACATAGACGCTGAAATGAAGGTTTTTGAATCAGTTTTAAAATCAGATGGTTTACTTGGAGAAACTATAAAGAAGGATGGTGATAAGGATGAACAGTAAAAAGATAGGAGCCGGTATACTTGTATTTTTAGGAGTTATTTTAGGAGTAGTAATACTTAAAAATGTTATTACAAATAATATTAGTGGCCGTAATTTAACGACAGTTTATGGAGCCGTTGGTGGCGGCAAGGAAAATTTACTTGCGGATAAGGATTTTATAAATATACTTCATAAAAAGTATAAGATTAATGTGGTTAATGATACCTGGAGTAATGGTAAACTTGTCGTCAATGATGTCGTTAGGGAAGATGGTAATAAATATGATTTTATATTCTTCTCAGATCAAAGATTTTATGATTATTATAAGCTTGCTCCTAACAGTGAGAAGGGTGAGGCTAAAAGATATACTGTGGAAAAAGGAAGCCTTACTTTGAATACTCCGGTTGTTATATATAGCTGGGATACAGTTACGGATGCTTTAATTAAAGAGGGAATAGTAACAGAAAAAGATGGTGTTTATTTTATTACGGATATGAATAAACTTTTGAATTATATTTTAGAAGGTAAATCTTGGAAAGATATTGGACTTGATTTATATGGTAAAATAAATATTGATTCCACTGATCCGGTCACATCTAGTCCTGGCGCTACTTATTATGGGCTTCTTGCTTCTATAATGGGGGGTGGTGATGTCAATGATGAAAACATTGATGAAATTTTGCCTAAATTAAAGGAGTTTTATAAAAAATCTGGTTATATGAATAATACTCCAGCAGATTTGTTTCAACTTTATTTAAAAACTGGTGTTGGGGCAAAACCGATGATAGTTGATTATGAAAAGAGTATAATAGATTTCGCTAATGCTGATCCTGAAGGATATAATAGTGTTAAAGATAAGATTAGAATTTTATATCCTAGTCCAACTATTTGGAATTCACACTGTATAGCATCTTTATCAGATAATGGTAATATTTATTATAATGTATTTGAAAATAAAGCTGTGCAAGAACTTGCATGGGAAAAATATGGATTTAGAACAGGGGTTACTGGTGGAAACTATGATGTTTCTAAAGTTATTGTCAAAGGTATTCCTCAAAGCATTGATGGTGCAGTATCAAGCTTAAAGATGAATATATATGAAAAAATGATAGAAAGTTTAAAAAATTAGAGGTGAA
>AUXO014641582.1_pt1 | contig 17043 bp, 18 predicted proteins | sample 768731 | NCBI WGS metagenome assembly AUXO01 (sample SAMN02715735, study PRJNA202380) | gut metagenome | biome: sheep rumen | host: Ovis aries | place: New Zealand: Palmerston North
ATATCAGGCTTACCTTTAGAAGTAGAGTCTGTCAAAGAAGAAGACCACATACCATCAAAGCGGTGGATTCCGTCTGCCTTTTCAACTTCAGCGTTTTCTACAATCAATCCGCTCAAACCGCTGTGAGCTTCCATAATGCGGACGATTTTCTTTGCGGCAATAAGACGGCGCAATGTAGCGCGGCGTACATCCGGTGTAGTTCCGATTGAAGAAGCGTTATCAGCAAGGGCAGAAGAGTTGATTCCCTGTGTGTAAGGAATTTCAACAACCTGGCCGCCCCATTCCTTCATAACTGCAAAAACTTCGTCACGGATGTGGTTCAGGTAATTTGTTTTCCAGTCATCGCCGTGAATGATATAGTCAGGCTTATATTTTTTCAGGTTAGGAACATAGCTCCAGTCTTCCTGAGGAACAACGCGGGCTACTCCCTTGATGTTTTCTACTACAGTTTTGCGCTGGTCGTAAGTAAGGTAAGGAAGGCGTTTGTGGCTTACGATTGCGCTGTCTGTAAGAAGTCCAACTGTAAGTTCTCCAAGTTTTGCACCTTCATTGATGATATTGATGATTCCTGGGTGAATGATATCCCCTGTAATCCCCAAATAAACTGTTTTTGCCATTTAAAACCTCTTCAAAATAGTATTTTAATCTAATTCATCAATTCATTATAAATTTTAGCCATATTACAAATAACAGTTTTTATATCGTACTTTTTTGCTTCATAAACATTATTTTTTCGCATTTCATTGCGTAAATTAGGGTTTTCATATAAAAAATTAATTTCATCTAACATCTCTTTATCTGATTTAGGATTAAAAATTAAACCATTCTTTTTATTTATTATTAAAGAACGGTGCCCCCTATTATCACTGCAAACAACTGGTATTCCACATGCCATTGCCTCAATAATATTTACCGGTAATCCTTCTCTAAGACTAGCAGAAAAAGCGATATCACTTATCATTGTAAGTTTATCAACATCGTTTCTATATCCTAAAAATTGAATCGTGTTATTCAATCCTTCTTTTTCAACAAAATTACGAACTATTGGCAAAGTTTCTTTGCCTATCAATAATATTTTCAGACTTGGAATATTCAAAAGTAATTCTTTTACATTTCTGATTAGCATTATCTGATTTTTATTCTTATTAAGTTCTGCAACAATGGTAATTATAAAATCTGATTTTGCATATCCAAGTATAGAGCGAATCTTATGCTTTTCTTCATTACTACAATAATGAAAACGCTTTAAATCAACTCCAACACCATCAATTTTATAAATATTAATTCTTTTTTTATGCTGCATAGCTAATCTCCGAGTCATATGCAGCAGGTTGTAAAATTGAATAGTCGGAAACTACTCTACACTTGTTCCCCCCTTCCCTTTGACTTGCAGAAAAGACGACATCTGCTATAGCGAAAAATTTATCAACGTCTTTTCTATACCCAAGAAAAGTAACAATATTCTCATAGTTATTGTTAACTACAAAGTTTCGTGGTTCAGAAATATTTTCTTTTCCGGCAAATATAATTCTTAGGTTTGGCATTATTTTTAACAATTCAGGAATACTTTTTAAGAGCATTATTTGATTTTTATTATGATTGATTTCTGCTACATTCAGAATTATGAAATCATGTTCTTCAAAACCTAGCTCTTTTCTGAGTTCTTGTTTCTTCAAATCATTAGCTGGAGAAAAACGATTTAAGTCTATGCCGACTCCATCTATTTTATAAATTCTAGAATGATTGTTTTGCTTTTTCATAATCTTCCTCATTTATAGTTACTAAAATATCCGTAAATCTTGAAAGCCATTTTTCCATTGGATAATATAAAATCCAATTCAAAAGTGGAGCACCTTTGTAAAAATGAAAACCATGTGCTGTATAAATAACCTTTATTTCCCCTTTTTTCCATAAAGATTTTGCTGCAAGACGTCCAATAACTCCGCCCATAGGAGTATGACAATGCAGAATATCATAATGATTTTCAATAAGAAGTTGTTTTAGTTGCCTGTAGGCTTCGATATTTTTTAAACTGAATGGACTTCTGGCAATAGAAATTGTGTATTGATTATCACAATCTAATACATTTTCTTCACCAGCAGAGCAGTAATCAACTTGCCATCCCTGTTCCTTAAACCAACGCATAAAAGGACGGTTAAATTTTGAAAAATTCGCCGTGTTTGAGAGAAAAAGAATTTTTTTCATGATAGATTCCTGATATATTAAAATGTAAGGATTATTTCAGAACAGTTTTAACAATTCTTAAAAAGTATTTTATTAATGAGAAACCAGTTGCAAGAATAAACATAAATATATTTATATGACTATTTTTTATTAAATATATATAATTTTCAAGTTCATTCCTTTCCATCTTCCATAGATTTTTTGAAAGTCCTGATTCTCCAAAAGCTTTTTTATCATCACAATTACTTACGTCTTTAATTGGTAAAAATATTATTTTTTTGTTTTCCGCTGCCAGACGAAGCCACAAATCATAATCCTCAGAATATCTTTTGCCTTTTCTAAACTGTGTATCCAATAACATCTGCTTTTTTGCCAATAGTGTAGAGGATTGTATATAACACCTAAAAAGAAGCTTTTTTAATGTAACAGTAAACTGCTTCGTCATATTTATAGTTTTAGTAGTACAAACCAAATCAATATCGTTTTTATCAAAAAAATCTACAAGTGTCGAAAGGTGTGTTTTTTCCCATACATCATCTGAATCTAAAAATGCCACTAAAACAGATTCAGAATTTTGTATTGCAAGATTTCTAGCAGCTCCAGGACCGGCATTCTCCTGCGAAAAAATGCGATAATTCTTAAATTTCTTTTTTTCCAAATATTTGTTTATTACATCTACCGAGTTATCGTTAGAGCCGTCATTTGCAAATACTATTTCATAATCTTTGTAAGTCTGTCTTAAGATGGAATCTATACAAGATTCTATCGTTCTCTCAGAATTAAAAACAGGAACTATTATACTAATCTTTGACATGTTTATTTAATCCTATAAATTAACATTCAAACATATTGAAAGAAGAATAATCAGGTTGTAAGCCTTTTTCTGGGAATTTATATAAATAGTCTTTTAATCTTTTTCTAATTGTATCAATTTCTTCGTTATTTATATTTTTTAATCTTTTTAAGACTTGTGTATTATTTACGCTTTTTTTTGGATCAAAAAACTTATATTGTTTACAAGCCTCGTAACCTTTAAGCCCAACGAATTCTAATATTTTATTACGAGTCTCTTCATATTTGTAGATTAAATCTTCAAATTGAAGACGCATTACACAATCAGGAGTTTCATATGCAGTTGATTGATTTCTTGTCCATAAATACCATTCACAATACTTATTTACGTCATATACAGGGATAACATTGTTATTATTAAAGTATTTTTCCAATAAAAACAAATCTATTGGATCTCTATCTACAATAAAACACTTTACTTCAATATCATCTGGAATATATTTTAAATAGCGTCCAACATTTGAAGGTGGAAAAAACTGGTCGATTAAAACATAATTATTATTTGATATATTAGTTAAAAGATTTCTCACATAATCTTTTGTTGAATTAAGGAATTTATTCTGATTCATTGTTCCTGCATAAGCAACTTCTTTCGTTGAAATCAAACTTTTCCTTATATAGGAAGGGGGCATCCCATTTTTAAATACGATTCTAATTAGTTTTTGATAACAACGGTTTATAAACCAGAATAATTTCCCTCTGTTATAGGAATCTCCATAATATTCTCCATAGTACTTAAATTCAGAAATCGAATCTATATAATTATAAGATAGTTGTTTAAATTGCCCATGAAATGCTTTTTCGTAATGATGATCAAGAAGTGAATTTGAATAAAAATCAACAAATCTTTTAAATCTTTTAATTGCATTGCTGGTATTATGCCTATGAGAATTCTCAACTAGATTATATTCCAAGTCACTTATACAATCTGAATCATATAAAATTCGCACTTCATAAGTACTTGTATCTTGAAAAAGATTATACTCACTGAGAATATGAATAACAGCACTACTTCCTGTATTGAAAAAACCCGTACTAGTAATTAGTTTCATGATTCTATCCTATTAGTAAAACTAAATTTGATTCTTTTATTGAAAAAAACAAAAACCCCATCAGGAAATATAAGAATAGAAGTTTTCTATTCTTTATGTATTTTAAAGCTTCTGGTGCGAAAATTAGTAATCCGACATAAACAAAATCTCTTAATCTGCTCCCAATTTCTCCCATAATCATCACACCAAAAAAATGAAAAACAATAGAAAAAGATATAAATATTAATGAGATTCTACAGACTCGGGATATTTTTCCAATATTGAGATATTTTAGAAAATAATAATAAATAATAAACAAAAATATTGATTTTAATGAAAACAATTGTAAATAATAAATTCCACTTGTGTAATAACTATATAATTTTTCCAGTATGTAATTATTTGGAAGTATTTTTGAAAATATAATATTCATTATAGGCGCCCCTATAATAATCGCAAAAAAGGCGTATAACGAAAATCTTTTAAGCTGTTTTTTATTCTTTATTCTTTTTTCTAACGGTAATATTACTAAAAACCAGCACACGGAATAATGAAATAATGTAGCAATAAGAATTTTTACAAAAGCTTTTTTTCTTTTTTGTTCAGCAATATCATATAAACTAGAAAAACAAATTAAATATGCTACACTAGCCCGCATAAGAGTGCACATAAACCAATTATAAAAAGCTAAATAAAAAATAAGGAAACATAATAAAGGCGATTTTGACTTTTTAAATATTTTTAGTAAAATATAGGCATCAATTATTGCATATATTGATATTAACAATCTAAAACCTATAACATCGTGAGCTATTTTATAACAAATTTTACTTATCAAATAAAATGATGGCTCTATTAAACATATATTTTCTTGTGCTAACAAATAATGTATATGATAAGTAAATGTATCACCCCGTAATGGCCGTAGAATACATTTTATAATTAAGAAAATGAAAAAAAAGAAAAATAAATATACAATAGGTAAGTTTTTTTTAGTAACTTTCATACTTTTATGGTAACCTTAGTAGTAACAATATATAATGCTTAATAGAAATCTAAAAGGAATTGTAATTCCCCAGCAAAGATAGTAAATAATAGAATATATAATTAATAGTAATGTGCATTTTACCCCAGTATATCTTTTTTTTAACCAATCTTTCTGAATTGCAGGAATAAATGTATTAAATATAATATATTGGAAATAGTTTTTCTTATAATTGTTATGTACAGAAGGCAAAACTCTATTAATGATTTTTGATATTTTCTCAACAGATTTTGATATAGTATATTTTTTAATATTCTCCAAAGAATTGTGACATAATTCCCTATACAAAGATTCATCTTTTAATAACTTCAATATTTTTTCTGCAAAATCTAATTCATTCCATTCAGCAACTAAGCCACAAGTATTATTTAATGCTAATTCATCACTTGCTCCAGCAACCTTTGTAGTAACAAAAGTTTTTCCAAGAACCATCATTTCCGCTGTTACAAGTGACCATCCTTCTGAAAAACTTGTCATACATAAAAGATAACAATTTTTCATATATCTATATGGATTTTTCTGATAGCCTACAAAAATTACATTTTCTTTCAAATTATTTTTAGTAACATATTCTTCAAGGGCTGACCTTTGATCTCCATCACCAATTATAATTAATTTACATTTTTGGTATTTTTGTAATATCAGTTTTAATGATTTTATAGCAAGTATAAAGTTTTTATTATAGTCCAATCGCCCAACACAACATAAATATTTGACTTCTTTATCAAAAATAAAATCATTTTTTTCAGCTGCTAAACAAAGAATCTTTTCAGTATCTACTCCATTATTAATAATTTCGCATTTATAACCTAATTCAGGAAAAACTTCTTCTAAAGATTTTTTTGAATTCTTAGATATTGTTATTATACAATCTGCTTTTTTCCAAACTTCAAGTTGTTTTCGATTGTATTCGAGCAATTTTTTTGATGATTTATTGTTAATACATAAATCATATATATCACCATGAAACCATGCTATTTTTCCCTCTTCCTGAAAAGCCATTAAGGCAAAAGAAGGTCTTTGATAATTCCATGTGATAACAACATCATAATTTGTCCAGTGAAAAACTGATTTTAGTATTTTCGGATTCTTTTCTAGCATTTTTAAATTAAAGAATCCGAAAAAGAAATTATATATAAAATGCTTATTGTGAAATAATAATGGTTTTATGACTTTTACAGTTGTATTGATACTCTCTTTTTTTACATCAAAATGAGAAATTTCACAAATCGATATTTCAAATCCTTCTTGCGTCAAGCTATTAACATAATCTGTTAATAACTTTTCGGCTCCACCACCATTTGAATGTGTATAAGTTATAAATAATAATTTAATTTTTCTTTTAATATCCGTCGAATCTTTCTGCATATTTTAAAACCTAATAATAAAAATTTATAGTTACATAATTCAAGACAACCTTTATTTCCCCCATACTTGTAATACAAATCCAATACTGCTTTAGATAAAGCAGATTCAAAAAAATTTTCCAACTCTTTATTTGCTAATTCTCGGTTTTTTGAACTAATCCCATCTAAATTGAAAAATGTTATTTTTATCGGTATTGTTTTATATGTAACATTATAAGAAAAAAGAGCTTCATAAAAAAATACATAATCTGAAATTATTCGATAATCTATTCTATAATTATGTTGTTTCAAGAAATTTGTTTTTATAAAAGTTGATTCATGCGGAAGATAACTATTCATATAGGAAAATAAATTCAAATTATTTTTTTGTATTCCAGATACCACAGTATGATTTGATAAAACTTCTTTTCCTGTAATAATATCTTCCCCTGTAATATAAATTGAACTTTTTTGTAATACATCCTTAGTTAAAAAATAATCTCCGCAATTCAAGTAAATACAATAATTTCCTAATGCATTGTTACATCCTTTATTCATAGCATCATATATACCTTTATCAGGTTCACTCTGCCAGTAGTCGATTTTATCCTCATACTTTTTAATAATATCAAGTGAGGCATCAGTACTTGCACCATCGATAATGATGTACTCCACATTGTCGTAGGTTTGATTAACCACACTCTGGATTGTCTGCTCAAGCGTTGTCGCTCCGTTGTAAACCACCGTTACCACTGTAATGAGAGTTTTTTCGGGCGTAGAGGTTTTTGTTATTCCTTTTGTTCGTAATCCGCCACTTTGCATATTTTTTCTCCGTTATTGAATATCCGCTGCAATTACATTAAATGCAAGGCGTTTTGCTTTATTTTGCATAGTAATATTTGTCAAAACTATTTCGATAAAGAGAAAACTAAGATATTTTGTTGAAAAAATAGAAAAACCAATTCCAGCAAGTAAAAGATAAATAAGGACTATGCACAATGTTGAAAAGCACATATCCCTGCATAAAAGATAATCTCTATTTGCTCCATGTATCATAGCTTCTTCTTTATGAAGTTTATATATTCTATACCAAGCAGCATTTGAAAAATCATTTTTTTCTTTACCATGAAGTTCATCAAGTTTTGAATATATATCTTGATATTTTGTTTTCATCATTTCTTTTGTAAACCGCTTATCTATATTTTTATTTCGAGTTTTTTCAAATATTGTTTCTCCTGGTAATTTAAACCATAAGTTACAAATCGCAGTTTTAACATTTGAGGCAACTAAAGAATCAAATATAAATAGATAAATATAAACAATTGAAGAAATAAAGGTCGAAGTTAGAAAGGCAATAATTAAGGTAACCGGACTATCATTATATTTATTGTTATTAATCGAATTTTGAAAAAAAAATTCATTAAAACCTTTAAGAGAAAACAGCAGTATTAAGATATTCCCTATATAATAAGATCTTAATTCTTTTTCGCGGTAGTCTTTTAAATCTTCTGACATAGTAGCTAAACTCCATGGATTACAAAAATAGCAGTCTGTGTTCCTTTTTTGCTGCTCTTAACTGTACATCTTAGCAAATGTGTACCCACAAATGATAATTCTCGTTTAAATGAAAATTTATCTTCTGGTTCATATTTATCTTTACAATAGATCTCATGATGGTCTATATCCTTATTTTTTCCTGAATTACACACTTGCCATATTACAGTTATCTTAGCATCAGATGACATAAAAGCTTCTGTATTATTCAGTACCTTAAACAATAAAGTTTTACCGACAGAACAAAGTGAATTATTCTTTATAATATTTCCCTTCTCATCTGTACAACTAATTCGTATTCTTTGAATAAAGGAATTTCGAAAACAAGCGGGTGTTACTGAAAAACTACCATCATAATCGATTCGTCCACAAAATGTTCCTAATTTATTTGTAGTATAGACTTGCTCATAAGAAGTATTTTCTTCGTAAATCTTTATCGCTTCTTTATTCGGCAAATGGTAATCTTTGTAATTATAATTTCCACAAGAAATCAAAGTAATCTTTGAAGCAATTTGTTTTATATGATCAATATAAGTATTCTCTGGGTTGCTTTCTTCATCTATTGTTTCGGCACCTGAAAAAAATGAACGAGAACCATGATGACTTGCAATCAAAATATCTGTATTCTCATAGGAAACAGAATTCCCTTTGAAATTAGGTACAATTTTATCTCTCCATGCCTCCCAACCAGAATCTCCTGTAAGAAGCATTTTTCTGCCTGCATAGGTTATTAACAAAACCATGCATTCTGTGTGCTGTTTTTTGTCTGTATTACTAAAAGATTCAACAGAACTGTCTTCCCGAAAATCTTTTGCATCAGAAAGACAATAAATTCTTGCACCGCCAAAGTCTTCTATTACAGCATTAGAAGGTGTGGGTTCTTTTGTAGAATCAACTCTTCTTCTCAATCCCATATAATACTTATAATCATCATTATCTGGATTTTCTCCTGTACATCCAGAATCCCAAATTGATTTTATGGGAAAGTTTGCATTTATTTCTTTTAAGCCTTTAAGATAATCTGTATCGCGATGTGAATTAACAAAAATATCAATTGACTGATATTTCTCAGCTTTTTCATTATATTTATAAGGAATAACTTTCTTAAAAAAGTCTAAAATCTCTTCTGTATTCATACCTCCACTGGCAGAATTATCTTCAATAAGATTGCAGTCAAACATCATTACTGTTTCATCAGGAAAGATAATCAGATGTGTAAGTCCGCTGCCACAGTCGATAAGATAAAACAATAAGGTTTTTTGATTATTGTATAATGATATTGGTTCTATGTATTTCATATTATAATTGCTGGAACAGATAATCTGCCAGTATATCAACTTTATCCTTAAACCATTTCATACCGTGAGCCTTTAAGGTAGGATTTCTGTGATTGATTTTTGCCATAGGTAATTCGAATAGCTTGTCATTTGGGGAAATCGAAAAAACAGTAAAGAAATGATTATATAAGTTCACTTCTTCTCTACAGGAACTCACGATAACATCATACGGGGTATTTGAATTGCAAAACACTTTAGCAGAATCAATAATGACTGTGCTATCTGAAGCAGAATTTACCATTACTCTTTTCTTTCCATTATTACTATTCTTATTTTCAAGAACAATTTGAAAATCTTTTTTAGAACCTACAGGAGGCAGATTTCCAACAACACAGTTATAGCTATATTTTGAAATAAGATTATGAGCAAAGCGATTAATTGCTGTGGTCTTTCCTACATTAGATGAACCTTCAAAAAGCAAGTACTTCATGTTTTTCCCCTTTTTTCCCTACAAATGCCTATAATCCACACCCCAAGTTCTGCGAATCAGCGAGAATTCCTTAATAATCTTCTTTATTTCTGCAAAATAATTGACAGTTCCAAACTGTTTACCCAAAACTTTCTCTTTCTCAATTATCTCATTCCGAGCATAGTCATCGCTCAACAAAGTTTTCATATGCTCAGCAAGTTCTTCTGGCTTGTACCCATTAAAATACAATGCTGTGTCCTGTAACTGTTCCTTATGACCGTCCAAATCAGTAATAATTACAGGACAGCCAAGGTATGTTGCTTCAATAGGGGGCATATTATTTGGTCCCATCAATGAGGCAAAAATCATTCCTGTAGCGTGGGTGTACAGATATTTCAATTCTTCATCTGAAACAAAGCCTGTGATTTTTATCTGCTCTGTAAGCTCTCGTCTCTCTATCTCACTTTGAATATATGCCTTGTTTCCTTTTTCAGAGCCTGTCAGATACACAACTGGTTTTAATCCGTATTTTTCTGCCAAAAGTTTCAGAGCATCCAAAATGACGATGTGGTTCTTGTGCGGCCAAAATTGTGCAGGATAAAAAAAGTACGGTTTATCTGTCATAAAGGCAGGCTTTTGCTCTTTTCCCCTACAAAATGAAGCAACAGGAAAATAAGAAATCCGTACCTTATTCTCTGGAATTGGGTAATTTTCAAGGATTTCTTTTTTACCTTCTTCATTCCCCGTAATTATGTATGATGCACGATAAAGCATCGTCTGGTATACATCTTCACGATTCAGCCAAAGCCAGCCTGTTCTGGATACTTCCGGAAAATATGGTGTTCTTCTGTGCCCTAAATCCCAGACGGTGTAAATATATGGGTATTTTACATCAAACTTTACAGGATTTGGAAAATAAAACAAATCAATATTTTCTTTTTTTCCAATAACATTAAGTCGGGAATCCTTATAGGTTAAACCAAAGAACTTATGTAAGACTTTACCACAAAGATGTCTGAACATACTGACTTTTGCAATATTCACATAGCAATTTCCGTCTAAAAAACTCTTATATGTTCTTTTTACACCACCAGTGTACAGATATACAAATTCAATTCCGTCCATATCATCCGACTGTTTTATTTCATTTCGGATTGTTCCAAGAAGAGAATTTGCACCACCGTCTTCCGGGCGGGTATTTCCTATAAAGATTCCAACTTTCATTATTTCTGATATCCTTTAATTACATCACAGATATGCTTAATGTTTTCTTCTGTAAGGCTTGAAGCACTTGGAAGATAAAAGCCATGTTCAGTTAGCCAATCTGTAACAGGATAATCTCCAGAACAGTCGCATCCAAAATCCTTGAGCGATTTCTGACGGCTCATACTTACAAATAAAAGTCTTGTATCAATTCCATTTTCTTTAAGATGTGCGATAAGCTCATCTTTTGTATGACCATATTCTGAAGGATCAATAACGATTGTGTTCATCCAATGCACATTCAATCCGTTCGGCTGGTCTTTCTGAAAAATTATTCCTTTGCAATCTGAAAGATATTTCTTATACAGTTCAGCATTATGAATACGCATAGCACGGTAATCATCTGCTTTTTCTGTCTGTGCAAGACCGATTGCGGCATGGAGATTACTCATTCGATAGTTGAAGCCGATATCATCGTGACTGTAAACACGCGGCGCATCTACAGGAAAACACATATTTTTAAAATATTTACATTTTTTGTAAAACTCTTCATCATCAGTTACAACCATTCCCCCCTCACCCGTTGTGAGGTTTTCGCTTAACAAAAGAAGCTCCATGTCTATAAATTGGTCCATAATTTAAATTATTAATTTTACTCTCTGCATAATTGTAGATTTTTATAGTTTTCGAAATTGACACTGAATTTCCATATATAACAGAAGCTTTTGTTTTTGCTAGATAAGGTGAAATTTTGGTCAAAACCATATCATCATAAAACAAATCTCCAGAGTTCATGAAGTTAATCCATTCTCCCGAAGACAGTACAATGCCCTTGTTCATTGCATCATAAATGCCCTTATCAGGTTCGTTCTGCCAATAATCAATCTTATCCTCATATTTCTTGATAATATCAAGTGTCCCATCTGTACTTAAACCATCAATAATGATGTATTCCAAATTTTCATAACTTTGATTCAGGACACTCAAGATTGTCTGCTCTAAAGTCTTTTCGCCATTATAAACCACAGTTACAATTGTAATAAGAGGTCTTTCATTAGAAGATGTTTTCTTTATTCCATGTGTGCGGAGTCCACCAGCTTTCATAAAAAATTCCTATAAATTATATTATTCTTATAATCTTTATTGTAATTACAAAACAAGGCTATCACATTCATATAATAATATAAAAAAATGTTCTGAAACTTGAATTATTTTCCTATTTATTTAATTATTTACATTTTGCTTCATTCTTCCTAAATAATCTTTTACCCAGATCGGATACACAACTACCGCAGGCAGTTGACAAACTATTGTAGCCATGCATACACCAGCCAAGCCCCATCCGAAATATTTTGCAAAAAAAACTGATAATGGTATATTAATAATTGCTCCAAAAAGCCCCAATAACAATTCAATATTGATATTTCCAGTACCATTTAAAAAAGTAGCAAAAATACCAGCAAACATATTTACAATAGTATATATTGCCATTGATATAATTAATGAACGAGGAAAATCAATATCTCTATGTAGCCATATCTTAGTTATTGGCAAGAACAAACAAGAAAGCAGCAGGATTCCTAATATAAAAATTAAAATTAATCTCAATTGATATTTTAAGCAATTTTTTATCCAAATATAATTTTTTTTCTCATTTTCTATAGTATATCTTGACCATAAAGGAGCTAAAATTGAAGCAAAAATAGAATATACAACATTAAATAACACAAAAGTGATATTATATATGGACACTTGCTCTGGCGAATATAATTGAGTCACAATCATATTATCAGTAGTAAATAATATCATTGATGCAATCTGAACAAAAAATAGCTTAACCCCGAATGTACAAATATCTTTTATATAGTCTTTATTAAAACAACAAATATTCGGAATAAAGCTATGATTCTTATTCCACAAAAGAAACAAAACACAAAAATTTACAAACACATCACTTGTTAAAAATACTACTGCGAGTAAAGTTAATTTACCATCAGCTTGATATAAATTTTTAAGTATAATTACCCCAACAAAATTGAAAAATTGTATTATTAAGGCAATGAGAGGAACAAATTCCGCTCTTTGCTTTGCATACAACAAGCCACCTGTCAATCCAAATACAAAATTAATACAAATAAAAGATAGAACTATTATTATAGTTGGTTGAATATAAATATCTGTATTAAAAATACGGGACCAATCTAAAAAAAACGATATTCCCCCCCCTATAATAAAAATTGAAAAAGATATTATAAGAATTAAACAATAAGCTGTTGAAATAACAGCTTTCACTTCTTGATCAGTACCTGATATTTTCTTACTCAATAAATTTCTAAAACCACCACTTATGCCCAAATCAAAAATTGTTAGCCAATTCATAACAGATAACAATGTTGCCCATATTCCATACTCCGCATTTCCCAAAAAAGAAAGCAAAAGCGGAACATAAAAAAAACTTACAAGCATTGAAATCGGTTTTAATATAACTGTCACAGAAATACTCTGCAAAAGTTTATTGTTCATAAATTTTCTTAAAAACAATGCCAACCCCATATCAATTACTTGCAATTTTCATTTTCAGTCTTTTTAAAATTTTCAAAAAAATCCAAACAACAAAAAAAGTATAGCTATATTTTTCATACGGCAATTGCTTTTTGTAAAATAAGTTCGAAACAGTACAATATTTTTGTTTTATTTTCGAATTTTTCAATTCTTCAAGAACAAAATAATTACGTACATAATCATAATACTCAATTAAATTATTACTTATAGAAAAAGAATCTTTTCCACCATAAAAAACACATAGAGAGTCATCTAAATAATAAAACGATTCATAATCTTTACAAGCACCATAAAAAAGATACAAGTCATTACCAGCACCAAATCTTGAAAAATCCATTCCTTTATTATTTTCAAAATTCACTTTTAAATACTTAAGTATTGTTTCTCGATGAAATAAGGCACATCCAGGGGAAACTGGTGTAGATTTAAAAGGATTCAATGAAACCGAAGCTTCTATAAATTTTTTTGAAGCATATTTGCGCTCTTTTCCAAAATGATACTGCTTTTTGAGTATAGTTTTTTGAGTTTCCAAACAGATATCTACACATGAATAAACAAAACCAACATTTTTTTGTAAAATGGGCTGTATCATTCTTTCAATAGCATTTGGAAGAATGATATCATCAGACCACAAAAATTTTATATAATCACCTGTTGATTTTTCTAAGCAACTTTGCCAGTTTCTTACAGGTCCCAGGTTTTCGCTTTGCTTGTAAACTTTAATTCTGTCATCCCGATTTGCATATTCTAACAAAACTGAATATGTATTGTCTGTGCTGCAATTATCAACACAAATTATTTCAATATTTTTATATGTTTGATTTATAGCAGATTCTAATGCCCGTACAACAATTTTTTCTCGATTATAAACAGGAATCAGAATACTTACTAGAGGACTATTAGGCATTTTGTTTCTCCAACCAATTTAGCATCAGAGTTATACCATTTTCGGCAGTTACTTTTGGTATCCACCCTGTAACTCTTGTAATTTTGGTGTTATCAGCAACGAAAACTTTCTGGTCACTTTCACGCCATTGGATTTCTTTATAGTCCATTTTGATATTCAATTTTTTTTCAAGAATTGCAAAAAGTTCCAACAAAGAAAGGCTGTTATCTATTCCACCACCAATATTAAATACCTGACCATACGCATTTTTGCAATCTTTCGCAGTGAAATATAAATTCACGACATCGGAACCATGAAGAACATCTCTGACTTGTTTACCATTTCCAGAAATCGTGAATTTTTCTTTTTGAGTTCCATTTTTTATGTTCAAAGCCTGCTGACAGAACCAACCTATCCAGCCCTGATCATAAGTTGCGTGTTGATTTGAACCATACATAGAAGAATGTCTAAATACAATTGTTTTCAAACCATAAATTCTATGGAAATCCAAAAGATACTGATCGGCACATCCTTTAGAACAACCATAAGGAGAGTGAAAATCCAAAGTTATGGTCTCTGGAAAACCTTTTGGATATTCTTTACAAGTATATCTGGTTGATTCTTCTATAAAATTTAAATATTCAAAATCTCCATAAACCTTGTTTGTAGAAGAATAAAGAATCACTGTATCCGGAGAGTATTTACGAACAGAATCTAAAATATTAAATGTACCTAATGCATTCGTTTCATAATCAAGTCGTGGATTAGAAATCGAAGTTGTCATCGCAACTTGTCCTGCCAAATGAAAAATATAATCAGGCTTGACTTCTTTAATTGCAGTTTCAACATCATTCAAATTTCTTGTATCAAAAGGATAATATTTAAACTCTCCTTTTGTTCTTAACATATTCAGATTATCTGCACTGCCATGTCGATATAAATTATCGATTATATAAAGGTCTTCACCTCTATTTAAAACTTCAAGAGCTAAATTACTTCCAACAAAGCCACATCCACCTGTTATTAAATATTTCATTTTTATTCCTCCATTACTCGTTTCAGATAAACTGTATAGTCATTATTTTGAGGTTGCCAGCCCAGATCCTTCAATGGTTTTATATTCTCTAGGACTTCCATCTGCTCACCCTTTCGATATTCTTTTGCCCCAAACTTCAATATTGTAGAAAGTCCAGGATTTCTTATTTTCTCCTGATTGTATATTTCAGAAACAAAATCCCTCACAGAAACTTGATTTCCAGTTCCAACATCAAATTCCGTATATTTTCCAAATTTTATCTTGTTATTGTATACTGTGAGGTACGCACTAACAACATCATCTACATAAATAAAATCTCTTTTTTGTATTCCTGAAGTCAGTTCTATTTCTGCAACATTTTTTTTTAATTGTTGGATTATCCATGTTACAAATTTTGTAGAATCGTCTTGAGTTCCATACATATGCTCAACTTTCATATTGAAAACTTGCATATTTCCATAATTCTTTTCCAGCCATTCCACAAATTGTTTTTTTGACAAACTGTAGTTATTCAAATCTTTTTGTAACAATGTATCTGTATTAAAAAAACAACTAACATTAAACGATTGTGCTAACTCAAAAAGTTCAAGTCCAAATAATACATTAGATTTTACAATTTCTACTAGCTTCTCACCATTTCTATCATAAGAACAAACAGTATGTATTACACAGTCAATTTTTGTTTCCTTAAAAGCAGAAATCAAATCATCGGAATTATAAAACTTCAATTTTTCGCAATTTAGAACATCTTTTAACCGCCACAAATCAGATGAACTTCGCTTAATTCCTATTACATTATAACCATCATCAAGTAACTTATGTATGAAATGAGAACCTAAAAAGCCTGATGCACCTGTAATAAGAAAAGTATCTTTCATTTACACACTCGCCTTAATCACTTCAATCATCTTATCCAGCATGGCATCAGTCATTCCCGGATAAACGCCAATCCAGAATGTATTATTCATAATTCTGTCAGTCTCGCTCAAATCTCCGATTACACGGTAAGCGTCTGTTCCACGAATCTGATCGAAACACGGATGGCGAGTAAGATTTCCTGCGAAAAGCGCTCGGGTCTGAATATTCTGGGCTTCTATTTTCTTTACAAGTTCATTTCGGTTTACGCCTACTTTGCATGTGATACAGAATCCGAACCAGCTCGGAGAAGAATTCTCAACTGGTTCCGGCAGAATCAGTTTGTTCTGAACGCTCTGCAGACCATCATAAATCCGTTTCCAATTGTATTTTCGTCTCTCGACGAATGACGGGAATTTCTCAAGCTGAGCACAACCTACAGCTGCCTGTAAATCTGTTGCTTTAAGATTGTAGCCAAAGTGGCTGTATGTATATTTGTGGTCATATCCAAGAGGAAGTGTTCCAAACTGTTTGTCAAAGCGGTGTCCACAAAGATTGTCTTTTCCAGAAGGACAGATACAATCGCGTCCCCAGTCACGCATTGAGCGGATAATTTTATGAAGAAGTGGATTACGTGTATAAACAGCACCCCCTTCACCCATTGTCATATGATGTGGTGGATAGAAGCTTGAAGTTCCGATATCACCTACAGTTCCTGTCTTATATGTTTTTCCGTCCAAAGT
>AUXO017257278.1_pt1 | contig 17040 bp, 15 predicted proteins | sample 768731 | NCBI WGS metagenome assembly AUXO01 (sample SAMN02715735, study PRJNA202380) | gut metagenome | biome: sheep rumen | host: Ovis aries | place: New Zealand: Palmerston North
GAAGTTTCTACTGGAGTAGTTTCTAAACTAATAGATGAGCAAGCAGTTGTACCCATCATCATACCAGCAATTAAAAGTGCTCCTAATTTATTATATTTTTTCTTAGCGTTTATAACTTTTTTCATAAACAAAACTCCCTTTGTGATATGTATAATATCACTTTTTTAGTCTTTGTAAAGATATTATTTTAATAATCTATTTTTTAATTTTTGTACTTTGTCTTCACATGTATCAAAGTCATAAGAATTAAACTCATCTTGAAAATCTACTAAACCATCTTCAAGATCTATCATTTTAACATCTAATGTTCTAGGATTAAATAATATATTACCTTCTTTAATATCCATTGGATAAATATAATTATTATAAAAGTCTTGCATTAATTCATCTAAATTAACCAATAAAATATCTATTTGTTCTTTACTTAAATTATGAACATTCATTCTATTTAAAGTTAAATAATTCTTATACCATCTAAGTAATGTACCAAAAGCATAACCATCATAATAAGCTAAACCTTTTATTAAAGAAAAAGATTTACTAGTTTTATACAAAGCTTTTCTAGATTTTATTACTCTCTTTTCTCTAGTCATCAAATCTGGAGTTTTTATAAATCTAGCTTCTTGAGCCTCTTTCTTTTCTCTAAAAAGAGAAATCATTTCATCTACACTTCTATCTCTAGTTTCAGATAAATAAGTTTTTATTAAAGTAAAATCATCTAAAGGTCTTACAGCACCAAAAGCACCTTTACCTAAAGGTTCATTATCCTCTTTAAATAACTCTTTTAATTCATCATAAGTAAATATCTTATCCATATAATCACCCTAAATGACCCTTGATAGTTATTTATAATAACATACTTAGAAAAAAAGGCAAAAAAAAATTAACTAATTACTTAGCTAATTTAGCAGCTTTTTTTGCAGCTTCTTTTTTCTTCTTAGCATCTGCCATTTTTTTGTTAATGAATTTAACCTTAACTCCACGAACAGATCCGAATGCTGATTTTACTCCGTCTGGTAAATTCTTTTTATAAGTTCTCATCGTTTTCACTCCTTTGCGTCGATTAACATTATAACAAATAACAATAAATAATACAAGTTTTTTTATTTATTTGTAATTACTGTAACTGAACTTGATTCAATTACTTTATTATCAAAAACATCATTGTTATTTAAGAAGACTTTATTATATACAAATAATTGAGCAAATAATAAGATAATTCCTATTATAATTGTACAATTTAAGAATATTAAAAAGTCATCTAATTCCTTAAGAGAATCATATACTGTCTTAGTATTTCCTTTAGTAATAATAAAGAACATAACACACATTCCAAATATAAAACCAAATACTGCAAAGTAACCTACAATACGATAATATCCATAGTTAGTATCAAATACATTTGAAAATGATATTTCGTCAAACTTTTCAATACTATTTTCATGTAATTTAGGTTCTTCAGCTTTTTCAACATTTTGATAAAAATCTTTATCATTTATAAATACATAATTATCATGAACAAAATCATAATATTCAGCAGTTATAAAAAAAGCAAGAACAGCAAGAATCATACCTGCAAATAATAATAAATTATTTATGAATCTCATAATTCACACATCCCTACAATATAATTATATCAATAATAAAAAAAATGAAAATAAAAAAGCAGTAAAAACTGCTTAATTTTATATTTCTTCAATACCCCATGAAGATTTAATATGAATATCTTTTTTTAGTTTTTTGTTTTCTAAATAAACATGACCAATTACATATTCAATACCACTTACTTCATCTAAGTTATCTTCAAATACACTTAGGTTACCTTTAATAGCTTTAGTATTTTCATCTATATCATCCATACCAATAGCTACTTCATCTTCTTCTACTCCAAAAATAAATGCAATATCTTCATATTCATCACGAGAATCAATTATTTCATTCATCTTTTCTTCAGTAGCACCAGTAAATGCATTTAATTCTTTTTTAACTTGATAAACGAACTCTAAATCTTCTTTAGTTAATTCTTCATCATTTTGATATTTTTCATAAATTGGAGCAAATCTAATTAGATTATTAACCTTTTCCATATATTCATGATTATCTTTAAAATGCATAAGTTCATTTTTTAAATCTTGTAAGTATTCATCTTCAACACGAGCTTTTTCTCCAAATCCAAATACTCCATTTACTTTTAAACCAGATACATACATCATTAGTTTAACTGTACCATCAACCATGAATAAATAAATATCATTCTTATCTAAAACATTATAAAGTTCTTCTCTATTAAGATTCCAAACATTATTATTTTCTACAGCTTTTAAAACTGTTAAAGGATCACTTTCCTTATTAAATTTAATCCACTCACGCATATTAAATCACTCTTTCTTTAATTCTTAATTTATAATCTTCATTAATATATCCATTAATGTAATTATCATCAAATGAATATTCATTAGCAAGTTCATTATATACATATACTAAATCTCTACATACTTCATCAGGTATTCTTTTTGAGATAATACCTGGAACTCCATTATTTTCAAATACTTTTGTAACAAGCAATCTATTAAACACTTCTTGATCTAAAGTAAATATCACATTATTTTTTCTGAATTCTTCATGATCATTTTCAAATATATATTTTGTTTCTATTTTACCTGGTTCATTATTTAGTTTTAAATAACCAAATCCCGTAGATTTAGAACTTAAAAAATATTCAGTTCCAACAAATACATATTTATCTTTTTTCTTTTCCATTTCAAACCCTCCATCTTAATTAAATTATAGTATAAAAAAGAATAGAAAAAAAGAAAAAAATAGTTAACTATTCTTTTTCCTTTAACAATAAAAAAAGACCTTAATTAAGGTCTATAGATTTTTGCATAATTCTCAGCTTGTTTAATTCCATCAATAGCAGCAGTAGTAATACCACCTGCATATCCTGCTCCTTCTCCAGTTGGATAAATACCTTCAATATTAGAAATACCTAATTCATTTCTTTCTATTTTAACCGGACTAGAAGTTCTAGATTCAACTGCAAGTAATATAGAATCAGGATTACTATATCCTTTAATCTTTCCTTCAAAATAAGGAATAGCTTCTTTTAATGGATTAGTAATAAATTCAGGTAATACATCATTTAAATTGCTTAAAGTAATATCTCCCTTAGTAATTGGATTAATTGAACCTAGTTTTGTTGTAACTCTATTAAGTTTAAAGTCTTCATATCGTTGAGCAGGCATCAAGCCATTTCCATGTTTATATGCTTTTTCTTCTAACTCTCTTTGAAAAATCATACCATCAAATAGTTTATCTCCAAAGTCTTTACTATTAACAGTAACAACTATTGCTGAATTAGAAGCACCACTATCACGTTTTTGATTACTCATTCCATTAATAGCAACTCTTCCATTTTCAGAAGATGCATTAACTACATATCCACCTGGACACATACAGAATGAATAAACACCTCTTTTTTCACTAGTATTATAAGTTAACTTATAACTAGCAGGTTCTAAATATTTATAATCAGGTCCATACATACTTTTTGAAATATCTTTTTCATTATGAATAATTCTTACACCAACAGCAAATGGTTTAGATTTCATATTTAGGCCAACATTATTCAACATTTCAAAAGTATCTCTAGCAGAGTGACCTATACAAAGAAATAAATTATTACATAAAATAATTTCACCATCATTAACTTCAATACCATCTAACTTATTATTAACAACATTAATATTAGTTAGCTTAGTATTAAATCTATATTCTCCACCTTTAGAAATAATATACTCTCTCATATTCTTAACTACTATTCTTAATATATCAGTACCAATATGAGGATGGGCATCATAAAGAATATTTTCATTTGCTCCAAATTTAACAAAAGTTTCTAAAACATGCTTTTTTCTAAATTCAGAATCATTAACTAATGTATTAAGTTTACCATCAGAAAAAGTTCCTGCTCCACCTTCACCAAATTGAACATTAGATTCCGTATTTAAATCATTAGTTTTCCAAAAGTTTTCTATTGTATCAACTCTTGATTCTACATCTTCTCCTCTTTCAATAATAATTGGTTTATATCCATTTATTGAAAGTAAATAAGCAATAAATAATCCTGAAGGACCAGCACCAACTATAACAGGTCTAAATGAGTCTTTCTTATCACCTGTTATATTAAAGTTATAAACTTCTTTTGGTGTTTCAAATATATCATCACTTTTTCTTTTAACATTCTTCATTGAAACATTAACATCAACTGTATAAATAAATTTAATATTATCTTTATGTCTTGCATCAATTGATTTCTTAACTAAAGTATAATCATAATCTTTTACTTTTAATAATTTATCTATATGTGATTTTAAATCATCATTTTTAATATCTACTTTTATATTACGAATTCTTATCATTATTTACTCCTAATATAAGAACCAGAAAGTATACCAGATATCCATGCAAATCCTAGGTTATAACCACCACATATACCATCTACATCTACACATTCACCAATAAAATATAATCCTTTTTGTCTTATACATTCAAATGTAGTTGGATCAAGTTCTAAAAGTGAAACACCACCAGCAGTAACTTCAGCAGTATCAAAGTCACCAGTAGAAGTAATATTTATTTTAAACTTACATAAATTCTTAGCTATATTAACTTTTTCTTCATAAGATAAATCTTCATATAATTTAGTATCTTTAACAGAAGACATTTTTAAAATAACATTAACTAGTTTTTCATTTAATATTCTAGATAAGAATGAATAAACTGTAATACCTTTAAGAGTCTTAGCTTTATTATCTAGATAAGAAAGACAATCTTCATATTTTAAGAATGGTAAGAAATTAACAAATACAACACATTTTCTATTACGAGATAAACCTACAACAGCACCTCTTGATATATTGAATACACATATACCAGATATACCTGTTTGAGTTAATTGTATTTCTCCTACTTCTTTTTTAACCATTTTATTGTCTACATATAAACTTACTTCAGCATCAGTTCTAACACCCATCCAAGCATCTAACTTAATATCAGTATTAAGTTTAACTAAAGATGGTAATGTAGGAACATATCCTAATTCAAAACTATTAGCAAATTTTTCAGCATCTCCAGTAGAACCAGTTTTAGGAAAACTCTTTCCCCCAGTAGCTATTACTAAATCATCACATTCAATTGATTTATCAATAACATATTTATTATTTTTATATTCTACTTCTGAAACAGAGTAATTATATTTAATCTCAACACCTCTAGAAATACATTCTTCTAGTAATGCATTTCTAACAGTTTGAGCTCTATTTGAATAAGGATACATATATCCATTTTTAACTTTAGTTTCTATTCCTAAATTATTAAAGAATTTATATACCTTATCAATATTTTCTTCATTAATAAATAAAGGTAGTTTATCTTCTTCATTAGAATGAAAATGACCAAAACTCATATCTTCATTAAAATAATTACATCTACCTGCTCCTGTTAAAAGAAGCTTTTTACCTACTTCACTATTCTTTTCTAAAATAGTTACACTTATATCATCTTTAACAGTATTAATTGCACAAGTAAGTCCAGCAGGACCAGCACCAATAATAACTACCTTCTTCATAACACTACTCCTTTAAAAATTCTTCACAAGCATTTCTTATTCCTTCGAAATCTCCATCTTTTTTAACTAAATAAACATTCCATCCTAATTCTTTAGGAACAACAATGTTATTAGGATTATCATCAAGAAATAAAATGTTTTTACCTTTTAAATCATTATTAACATATTCAAATATATCTCTATTAGGTTTAGTCATACCTAATTCGCAAGATAAATATCTATAATTAAGTGGACCATAATTAAAATGACTATTTTGTCTAAATTTATCTAACATTTGAACATTAGATAGTATACCTATTTCGCATCTATTTCTCAAGGAATAAATGTAATCAGATACTTCTTTATAATAAGGATTAATAGCCATTAATTCACGATAAAGTTCTTTAAACTTATTTAAATGTTCATTAGTTACTTCTATATCACCAGAAAACTTAGATAAGAATTCCTTAATAACTTTATCATTCTCTTCTTTATCAGTAATTGAATCAAATATAGAACAAGAAGTACATGTTAAAAATTCATCATGTACTTCCTCTTCTTTAATATTTCTAAATCCTAATGAATACATGATATCTCTCATAATCTTGTATTCAGTTGCAGGTACTTCTACAACTCCACCCCAGTCAAAAAGAATAACTTTATTATTCATTAGAAATGATGTCCTCCACCTGAATGATGTGATCCACTTGAAGAGAAGTGTCCACCACCACCAGAGTATCCACCACTATCACTAGATATCTTATGGCTTGTATGACTAGTATTTACTAAAATATCATTAACAATATTAACACCAATTACTCTTTGATAATCAGCAGCATTCTTAGCTATCTTAGCCATCTTACATTTACTCATATTAACTGCAACAAATATAATTGTAGCAATTGTAGAAATAACTAATATAGTTATAATACCAGCAGATTGAGCATTCTTTTCTTTAATAGTGACATAATTACCATCAGTATAAAAATTTAAATCATGAGCATATTCATCAGACATTAAATAAATACTTTCAACAATACCTTTATAATAATCTCCAGCAGTAAAATATGTATAAGAATAATCTAATAAATCATAAACTGAATCATAATAGAAATATTGTTCAGCACCACCTGTAGATGAAATCCAAATATATCTATTAGACATATCAATTAAGAATAATACACCTGTATAATCACTACCAATACCAAAATCATTATAATCATAGAAATCATCAGCAAATTTCATTGAATAAGAATCTTGATATAAAGAATAATCATCTTCTGTATTAGAATAAGGATTTTCTCTTATAGTAACTAGAGCAAAATCAGTTGAATAAGCTGTAATAAATTGATTAATAAGTTCAAATAATTGTTCTTCTTCACTATCAGTTAAAAGATCAGCATAATCATAAATCTTTTCACTAGCATTAACTGAAGGAGTATTCATAATAATACCAATATTACTATTAGAAACACTTATTCCAGACTTATTAACTCTTAGATCATCATATGTTCTAGTATAAGTATTTGTAGAAGCAAACACAGTACTAGGAATTAATAAACATGTAAGTATAATTAATATATATTTTTTCATATTAGAATAAACCTCCTAATAATAAAAATAATACTGCACAAACAACAATGAAGAAAAGTGAAGTAAACAATATAACTCTTCCCCATGAAATAGGAATATTACCTACTATTTCTCCTGTTTGTCCATTCATAGCAAATGTATAAAACTTACCATTGTATTCTATATTAACCATCCAAACTGGGAACATAGCAAATTCAACATTTTCAATTCTATATGTAACTGAATCTTTAATAGGAGTTTCAGTTTGATGTCTTGTTTTAGAACCATAAGTATCAATAGTAGAAGCTTTAGCACGAGCAACTGCTCTAGCAAATGCTTGTTGTTCATTTACATCGTACTTTTCAGCTAAGAAACCAGATAAATAAGCATGGTTATAATCTTTTAATTCATTATAATCAAATGGTTCAATTGAATCCATTAAACCATCATCAAAATGACTAGAACCATCAACAGGTAATTTAACATATTTAATATCACCATTTATAGTCGTATGGAATGTTTTAACTTCAGTATGTCTATATTCACCTGAAGTCCAAGATCTAGTATCAGTACAACTAAATATAATATCTCCATTAGCAGATATATCATAAATCCAAAAAGGTACATATACACCAGATACATCTTTTATTTTAGAAGCTACATGGAAGTCTTTAGGAGCAAATAATTTACCCTTAGCAATATTATAAAAACCTTCTTCAGCATCTTTACGTACTTTCTTAAAAGGAATAACTTTTGTAGGATATACTCCTCCATCCAATTTTTGTTTAAGAATAGTAGTATTATTACAATAAGGACATTTAGTAGCTACTGTTTCAGGAGTAGTCATGATAGATGCACCACAGTTACCGCAATGATATTCATCCATTTCTCCTTCTTTAATAGCAGTTAATTCTATTTTAACTCCCTCTTCTACTTTACTATTATCTTCAAATTGTTGATTATTATCTGCAGTTACTTCTTCATCTTTTTTAACTTGAACATTATTATCAGTAGCCGCAGCACTATTTCTTCTCTTTTGTAATTCTTCTAAAGTAAATAGACTATCACATGCTTCACACTTCCATGCATAAGCTGTTGGATTCCACTTTAAAACATTACCACAATTAGGACATTTAGAATCTAAAGCTCTGTTGTCTGCCATATTATCACCTTCTACATCATTATATCGAAATTAGCTATAATTTACTATACGAAAAAGGAATAGTTTTCACTATTCCTTAAATAATTTACTAAATACTTCATCAACCTCATTTTTGTTAACTGGCTTAGAAATATAATCATCAAAACCTGCTTGAATATACTTCTGTTTTGAATCACTTAAAGCATCTGCCGTTAAAGCAATAACAGGTATATATTGATTAAATTTTCTTATATTTTTTAATGTCTCTATACCATCCATCTCAGCCATAAAAACATCTAATAAGATTAAATCATATTTATTTGATCTAATATTATTAATTACTTCACTACCAGATTTACAAGTAGTAATATCAATATTATATCTTGAGAAGAATTTTCTAGAAGCATTAAGTGATAATAGATTATCATCACATATAATAACTTTCTTACCAATTAAATCAAAATTATATTGATATGTTTTATTAACATTATTCTCCTCTTCACTTACCTTTTGATCAATTGTAAACGAGAATTTAGAACCTTCTCCATAAGTAGATTCTACTTCTAAATTTCCACCCATAAATTGAATTAAATCACGAGTAATAACTAAACCTAATCCTGTACCTTCGATCTTACTTGTTTTATCTATATCCATACGATCAAATTTAACAAATAATCTCTTAGGATCTTTAATACCTATACCAGTATCTTTTACTTCAACAGTAAGTTTACAAATGTTATCAGTTACTTCACCACGAATATTTAAAATAACTTTTCCTTCTTCTGTATATTTAAAAGCATTAGAAAGTAAATTATTTAATACTTGTTTAAGTTTAACTTTATCACCATATAAACTATCAGGAATATCATTATCAATATTAACAATAAAGTTAATTGGTTTAGTACTTATCTTAACAGCATTCATTTTAGCTATTGAAGATAATTCTTTCTTCAAATCATAATTAACATTATTTAATTGAATACTATTAGATTCAATTTTATTAATATCAAGAATGTTACCAATAACTTCAAGTAAGTTATCACTGGCATCTAAAATATCTTTTACTTCATCTTTAACTTCATCACTTTCATTAGAATCAATAATGTCTTTAGATAATATTTGTACTATATCAAGAGCAGTTCTAATTTCATGTGACATATTAGATAAAAATTCAGTCTTTTGATCATTGTACTTAGAAGCTTCTTTTCTAATACTATTTAATTGAGCTACTTTAACAACATCAGGATTTTGTATAATAAAGAACATAACTATATTTGCTAAAGTAACAAGAGCATATAAAACTGTTATACCTGGGAAGAATAATCTACTAATTACAATAGAACATGTACATATAATTAATAATATCCAAGCAACTATTGCATCATGTTTATTATTTGTTTTAGAAATAATTAGATTAATTAAATCAAGTATAATAAATACAAATGCAAATACCATTAATGAAGCAACACCTGCACCACTTACATATACTTGTTCCATACCTTTAATAATTTCATGATTAAAGGTAATAGGAAGCAGAATAATCATCAATGATAATCCTATTAAAAGAATTGAGAAACACATATTATAGAATGATATCTTTTTCTCATATTCTCCTTCTTTATATCCAAGTGAACAATTAATATAATAAGACATGATTATTATGTATAAACCAATACCTATCATATAAGCTTTATTAACAATAATACACGCCATTGGATACTTAGCATAATCTTTAATTAAGAAAGTAGCACTAAATTCTAATATCAATTGAATAAAGTTATTAGATAAAAGTGAAGCATATAAATAATTTTCAAAAGAATGCACTTTCCTTCTACTAAAATAAACAGCACATATTATTAATAAATAAGCAAATGCAAATATTTCAATTATTATTGTTATAGTCATTATTTATTACCTCCTTTAAAAATTTCTTCTAAATGAGATATTAAATCACTTTTCTTAAATGGTTTAACCATGTAATCACTAAAACCTACACCAATATATTTATTATATGCATTAACACTTTCATCTGCTGTTAAAGCAATAACAGGAACATTAAAATCACTATTCTCTTTAAAATGTTTTAATGTTTCTTCTCCATTCATATTAGTCATATTTATATCGAGTAATATAACATTAAACTTAGTATCTTTTACTTTCTCAATAGCATCTTGACCATTATTAACTGTAGTAACATCAAAATCTAATTGTTTTAATTCTCTTTCAGCTAATTTTAAATTTAATTCAGAATCATCAACTACTAATACCTTCATACCTTTATATGAAATATTATCATAATTATATTGTTCTTTGTTCTTGATTTGAGGAATAGTATAAATAATCGTGTTATGAACACCATTTTCAAAGTCATAATCTATTCTTCCATTTAATCTTTTAGTTAATACACTAGAAAGATTAATACCAAAGTCAGTATTATTAATACACTCATATATATCAGCTACCGATTCATCTAAATTAGTGTATAATTCACCACATGTTTCACATATATTATCAACTTGAATAATTAATTCATCAGTTTCATCATTCCAACCTACTTTTAAAGCAATACTACCATCAGATACATGAAAATTAGAATATGAAAGAGTATTATCAATTATAGAAAGTATTAACTCTCTTTCACCATATATTAAATCAGGAACATTATTATCTATTTCAACAAAGAAATTAATACTATCCTTTTTATTACGAATCTTACTTAAACAAGGAAGTACATAAATATCTTCTTTTAAATTATATACTTTCTTAGTAAATTGATTCTCTGGTTGTTCTAATTTACTAATAAATAAAATATTAGAAATAGTTTCATATAATACATTAGAAGCATATAAAATATCTCCTAAATTCTTTCTAGTGTTAGAAGTAACATTTTTATTATCAAGTAAATTATTAACAGTACCTAATATAGCATTTAAAGGAGTTTTTAAATCATGAGAAGTATTAGATAAAAACTCGCTTTTAAATCTAGAAGCTTTTTCTAATTGAACAATTGATTGTTCAATATCTACTTGAATTCTTTGATCAGGTTTTGCTATTGAAAAATATACAGTAGCAACACTAGCAACCATAGCCATTTCTAAGAAAGAATAATCTGCAATATTATAAAGTAATAAAGCTGCTATAAAGAAAATTGGTACTAAGAAAATTGGTACTAATTTTTCTTTATCTAAATCTTTCCAATTAATAAAAGTTAAAATAAAATTAAATATTTGATATACAAAACATATAACCATTGTATATGTGGAAGCTAAACCAGTAAAACTAAATTTATAAGCACCATCCCAATAAATATTAATTGGTAATACAAATATTAAAACAGCACATAAAAGAAAGTTTAAAAACATTCCTAATGAAGCTTTATTATATTTAACATTTAAAAGTTTAATATCATAATTAAATACTTCATTCAAAAAGTATCCTTCTAAAGTTTGAAATATAAGTAAAAAACCAAATATATATATTCTAGCTAGTAATTCATCTTGCCAACTATCAATACCATATATTTTAAAAATATTATTACTAAATAAATTAAATAATAAACACCCTATAATAACAAGCTGGGCTAGTTTAAAACGCAAAGTACTTTGATTTTTAGTTTTGTCTTTGATTAAATATAAAATAAAAATAAGGATACAAAAAACAAGCATACAAACCGACATTGTATTCCTAACTAACATATAAACACCTCATCTTTAAACACTTACTCTAATAAAATTATAACATTATTAATAAAAAAATAGTAGTAATATTACTACTATTCTTTTCTAAATAAACTATCTAAAACTATATAAATATCATAGTCTGTATAAGGTTTAGCAATATAATCAGCAAATCCTAATCCTAAGTACTTTTCTTTTGCTCCTTGAATAGCATCAGCAGTTAAAGCAACTACAGGTGTATTATACTTTTTACCTTCATTTAATACATCTATTCCGTCATTATTACTCATGGCTATATCAGTAAAAATTACATCATAACCATTATTTTTTAATACTTCTTTTGCTTCTTTACCACTATTACAGCAATCTATCTTAAGACCAAACTTATCAAATAATAATTTAGCTACTTTTAAATTAAATCTATTATCATCTACAACAAGTATTCTTCTATTACCAAAAGAATAATCTAGATTTAATTCTTTTTCTTTAGCTAATTCTTTTCCATCAGATATTTCTTGATCAAAAGTAACTGTAAATTTAGATCCTTTGCCTAACTCAGATTCAACATCTATTTTACCTTTCATTAGTTCTACAATTTTCTTAGTAATAACAAGTCCTAATCCAGTACCTTCTATATTACTTTCTTTATCCATATCTAATCTATCAAACTTATTAAATAATCTAGAAGTATCTTTAATACCTATACCGGTATCTTTTACTTCTATAGTAATATGACAAATATTAGTTTCTAAATCATTATCACAACGAACATTAAATACAACAGTACCTTCATTAGTATATTTGAAAGCATTAGTAAGTAAGTTATTAATAACTTGTTTTACATGAGCTTTATCACCCTTTAATACATCAGGAATATTTTGATCAATATTCATAATAAAATTGATTGGTTTATTCTCAATTCTAATACTAGTCATATCTGCAAGACTTTCTGCTTCTCTCTTAAGATTGTATTCTTCAATATTAACTTTCATTTCTTCATTTTCAATCTTATTTAAGTCTAATATATTACCTACTATTTCTAGTAAAGAATCACTTGCATATACTATATCATTTAATTCATCCTTAGTTTCTTCATCAATATCTGATTCAAGTAGTAATGATGAAGTAACTACAATTGTATTTAAATTAGTTCTTATTTCACGAGACATATTAGATAAGAATTTATTCTTATCTTCATTTAATTTATCCGCTTTAATAGATAATTCTTTTAACTGAGTTGCTCGTTTAACATCATAATTTTCAATAATGAAATAAATCATAACTGCTACTAATGTAAAAGTTGGAAATATAACAGTATAACCAATAAAGAATTTACGAATAAGTATAGTTGAAGTTAATACAAGAGAATAAAATAATATACTTAATAAACGTTGTTTATAATAATAATTTCTATATCTTAATAAGAAATAAACTGTTAATAAGAACAATAAAATTCCATATATAATTATAGATTCTACTGCCCAACCAGTAGCATAAGAAACATATCTACCTGTTTTACTAAAACCTACATGAAATGCTACAGGTAAAAAAGTAACAAATATAGCTTCTAATCCAAATAATATTTGTAATACTCTTATAAAAATTTTACCTCTTTTAGTATTCTTCAAATCATAATTATATAAGAATGAAGAAAAAGAACATACATATAATATTTCTAATATTATTAGTAACATATAGAATCTATGTAATACTAATGTTAAAAGAGGCAATAAATCACTATAAACAGTTGTAAAAGTAACATATATTTCAAAAATTAATCCTAAAATATTAGTAAGTAATAATTTCCAAAAGAATGATACTTCGGAAGAATCATCTCTTTTTCTAACAATGAATGAAATAAATATAGCCATGATAAAGAATAAACTAATAAATTCAACAGTAATTGTTATTAACATTATTTATCACCTCCAAATATTCTTTCAAGTTCATTGATTAAATCAATCTTGGAGAATGGTTTAATAACATATCCTTTAAAACCAGATGATAAATATTTATCTTTAGCATCTCCTACATCATCTGCTGTTAATGCTACAACTGGAACATTAAAGCCTTGAATTTCTTTCAACTTATTTAATGTTTCTTCTCCACCCATATTAGGCATCATGATATCTAAGAAAATAATATCAAAGTCATCCTTCTTTTCCTTAATTAAATCTATTGCTTCAAAACCTGATTTTAAATAAGTACAAGTAAAACCTAAATCAGTAAGTATTTTACCAGCAACTTTTAAATTAAGTTCAACATCATCAACTACTAATGCTTTCTTGCCTTTATAGGTAATAGCATCAAAATCTACATCACTATGATATTTCTTTTGAGGAATCTTATAAGTAATAACATTTCTGTTATCAAAATGTTCATGAGATATTTCACCTTGTAATCTCTTACAAAGAATATTAGCTACACCTAAACCAAATTCCTCATTATCATAACAATCATAAATATCTACAGATAAATTTTCTATATTTTTAAATAAATCTAAAGTATTCTTTTCAATATTTTCAACCGTTATTATTAACTTACTACCAGATTCTTCCTCACTCCAACCTACTTTTAAAGTTAAAGATCCAGAATTAGTATGAGATAAAACATAAGTTAAAGTATTATCAGTTATAATACGTAATAATTCATCAGCACCATATAATAATTTAGGTACTTCATCATCTATAGACATAAAGAAATTAATATCAAATGTATCTAAAGATACTTTTTCATTAAATGGTAGTGTTTTTAATTGTTCTCTAATATCATATGCTATTTCATTAACAGTCATCTTTTGAGCTTCTATTTTACTAACAATTAATATATTACTAACTGTTTCTTTTAATACATCAGAAGAATATAAAATATCATTAATAGAACTCTTAGTACTATAGTTAATATTAGTATTATTAATAAGATTTCTTGAAGAAGCAACAATAGAATTTAAAGGAGTCTTTATTTCATGAGACATAGAACTTAAAAAGTCAGTTTTGAATCTTGCAGCTTTACCTAATTCTAATGCAGTAGAAATAAGTTCCTTTTGCATCTTCTCTTCTCTTTTTTCAACACCAAAATAAGTAATTAATAACATTAAAGTAAATAATAATTCTATAGAAGAAAAATGATAATTCAATTCAAGATAATAACTACCTACAAATAGAACTGGAAAGAAAATTGGACCAAATGCTTTAAATATATCGATTTTTTTATAATTCTTTAAGAAATAATAAATAACCAATAAATAAGTAGAACCTCCTAATAAATATGAGAATGTAAAAGCAGGACCTCTAGCCCAAAATACTCCATCATCATAAAGAATAGTTATTGGTAAACTAAAAATAAGTACAATAGCACCAACATATTCAAACAAGAAAAAATGACTTATTGCATTATAACCAGGTACTAATTTAATATCACAATACATTACATTACGACATATATAAACAACTAAAATATATATAAAATAAAATAATAAGAATAAATACAATCTAACAACAAAATTTGTAAGTGGTTCGTTAACATTATTCGCATTAATAACAAATAAACCAAATATTTTTACCGCAGTTAAAAAAAGGAAAATAATTAATACATGATTAAAAAGATCAAATCCTAATACTTTCTTCTTATTATAATAAGATTTTAAAAGTAATTGTATAAAAGTAAAAAACGTATATACAAAAACTGTAATAGCAGAAGCTAATTTAACATCTAACATCCTATACAACCACCTATTCTAGAATTAGAATAGCACAAAAAAGAATAAAAAAAAAGAATAAGACATAAATCTTATTCATAAGTTTCTTCATATAATTTAATCATATCTGCAACTGAAGTTGTCTTTGGATTTCCTGGTGTACAAACATCATTAAATGCTTGATTAGCCATTGTTTCAATTAATTCTTTTTCAACACCTAATTCTTTTAATGTTTGTTTAATTCCAACTTCTACTGATAACTTTTTAACAGCATCTACTACTTTATCAACTGCTTCTTCATCAGATAAATTATCCATATCAAGTCCAAATGATCTACCCATATCTCTATAAGCATCAGGACATACAGAACCATTATATTTAAGTACATGAGGTAACATAACAGCACAAGCATCTCCGTGAGCAACATGTGCATATGAACCTAATGAATGAGCTAAACTATGTACAATACCTAAACCAGCATTGCTGAATCCCATACCAGCTATATATTGACCGTAAGCAACTTTTTCAATAGCGTCTTTATCTTTTTCATTAACAGCTTTAGCTAAGTTCTTATAAATTAAAGCCATAGCATTAATATGGAACATATCTGAAGCTAAGAAGGAACCTCTTGTAATATATCCTTCCATAGCATGTGTTAAAGCATCCATTCCTGTTGCTGCTGCAATTGCTGCTGGCATAGTTGCCATTAAATCTGGATCAACAATTGATACTACAGGAATATCATGTGGATCTACACAAACCATTTTCTTTTTATTTTCAGTATCACTAATTACATAATTAATTGTTACTTCTGCTGCAGTTCCTGCTGTAGTTGGTAATGCTATAATTGGCATACATTTATTTTTAGTAGCTGCAACACCATCAAGACTTCTAACATCTTCAAATTCAGGATTTGTCATGATAACTGCAATACCTTTAGTTGTATCAATAGCAGATCCTCCACCTACTACAACTAATGCATCAACACCTGCTTCCTTAGCTGCCTTAACACCACCTTGTACATTTTCAATTGTAGGATTTGGTTGAATATCTGAATATAAAGAATAAGCAATCTTTTCTTTGTCTAAGATATCACTAACCATCTTAGTAACACCTGCTTGAATTAAACCAGGGTCAGTTACTAATAATACCTTTTTAAAATCTCTTCCTTTAATTTCATCTACTACTTTTTCTCTAGCACCATAACCAAAGTAAGCAGTTTCATTTAATACCATTCTATTAACCATGGTATGCCCTCCTATTCTAAATTGAATTATATCACTTTAGTTTTTATTAATAAATATATTTTATTCTATTTTTAGTTGACTAAAATATTTAATTTATG
>AUXO011078958.1_pt1 | contig 17033 bp, 14 predicted proteins | sample 768731 | NCBI WGS metagenome assembly AUXO01 (sample SAMN02715735, study PRJNA202380) | gut metagenome | biome: sheep rumen | host: Ovis aries | place: New Zealand: Palmerston North
GTGCAAACTTCAAGATCGACCACGATCCGAGAATTACACGCGTAGGACGACTGATTCGAGCCACTTCGATAGACGAACTTCCGCAGCTTCTCAACATCCTGAAAGGCGATATGGCAGTGATAGGTCCTCGCCCTTTCATTGAGGAAGAACAGAAGAATCTGCCGAGTGATAGATTGCTTGTTAAGCCGGGGCTTTCTTGCTACTGGCAGATTGGCGGGAAGAATAATTTGAGTTTACCGCAACAGATTGAATTGAATCGGAAGTATATCCGAGAACAGTCTGTTATTGTGGATATTAAGATTATTATGAAAACTATGCTTCTTGTTGTTAGCAGGAAGAATGGGTAATTGAAAACACGATATGAAAAACTGTAGGATATGGTAGGGACAAACAGTGAATATTATTATATTAGGTGCAGCAGGTTTTATCGGAACTAATCTAATTTTAGAATTAGTAAAGGATAGCAGCAATAGAATTACTGCGGTTGACAGAAAAATGGATTATTTTTCAGCTTTTGAAAATAGTTCATTTCCCACTTTGAAAATGGTTGAGTCGGATTTATCTTTAAATACTAATTACGATAAGTTAGTCAAAGGTCATGATGTAGTTTATCATTTGTTAAGTACGACTATTCCCACAACCTCTAATCAGCATATTGTCGAAGAATTAAAATCGAATGTAATTCTATCGGCCAATCTTTTTGAAGCATGTGTGCGACAAAATGTGAAAAAGGTTATTTTTATTTCTTCTGGCGGAACAGTTTATGGAAAAGAAGAAAAATGTCCATTGAATGAAAAGACTGCAACTAATCCTATTACATCCTATGGCGTGCAGAAGGTGACAATTGAGAAACTGCTTTATCTTTATAACTATATGTATGGGCTGGATTATCGTATTATTCGGCTGGCAAACCCTTATGGTCCACATCAAAGACCCAATGGAGTTCTTGGCGCAGTTACAACATTTACATACAAGGCTCTGAAAAAAGAAGAAATACAAGTATATGGGGATGGCTCAGTAGTTAGAGATTTTATTTATATCGATGACGCGATAAGAGGTATTCTTTCTATTGCGAACGGAAATGATTCTCATCATACGTTTAATCTTGGTTGTGGATATGGCACAAGCATTAATCAAGTCTTGACCAGTATTTCAAACGCGCTGAATATTCAAATGAACATAAAGTATTTACCAGGAAGATCGGTTGATGTACCGGTTAATTATCTTGATATTAGTAGATACGAGAATGCTTATGGTGCTTTAAACCCTTTGAGCCTTGAAGAAGGTGTTAGAAAAACTGCGAGATTTATGAAAGAATACTATGATCTGTAAGATGAGGTAAAGTATGAAAGGAATCATTTTAGCAGGCGGAGCAGGAACACGGCTTTATCCATTGACTATGGTAACTAGTAAACAGCTGTTGCCTGTTTATGATAAACCGATGATTTATTACCCGCTTTCGACTCTTATGCTGGCTGGAATTAAAAATATTTTGATTATTTCCACACCAGAAGATACGCCTAGGTTTGAACATTTACTCGGAGACGGAAGTCAGTTTGGTTTAAAGCTTTCGTATTGTGTTCAGCCGTCACCTGATGGATTGGCGCAGGCTTTTATTCTTGGTGAGGAGTTTATTGGAAATGATCCTTGCGCCATGATACTGGGCGATAACATTTTCTATGGTAACCATTTTTCAAGCATGCTGAAAAATGCCGTAAGGACAGCGGAAAATGGAAGTGCAACAATTTTTGGATATTATGTTAATGATCCGGAGCGATTTGGCATTGTTGAGTTTAATGAAAAAGGAAAAGTCATTTCAGTAGAAGAAAAGCCATTACAACCGAAAAGTAATTATGCAATTACTGGTTTATATCTCTATCCTGCCGGGGTATCAAATGCCGCAAAGCAAGTTAAGCCTTCAGCACGTGGCGAACTTGAGATTACCACTTTGAATGAGATGTATTTGAAAGAAGCAAGGCTTGAGGTTGAGTTGCTTGGACGAGGTTTTGCATGGCTTGATACCGGAACGATGGATAGTCTTGTAGATGCTGCTGATTATGTTAGAATGGTAGAACAGAGACAAGGAGTAAAGATTTCTGCTCCTGAAGAAATTGCGTATCGCTATGAGTGGATAAGTAAAGAAAAATTGCTTGAGTCTGCTGATAGGTACGGAAAAAGTCCTTATGGTGCACATTTGAAAGCAGTTGCAGAAGGAAAGTTTAAGAGTACTGTAAGAAAGTGAGAAAGAGAAAATGATAGTAATCGTTACCGGCGGTGCCGGTTTCATAGGCGGAAATTTCATACACTATTATTTGAAGGCTCATCCGGAAGACAGAGTAATCTGTATTGATAAGCTTACGTATGCAGGTAATCTGAGTACACTGGCGCCTGTCATGGATAACCCAAATTTCAGATTTGTGAAACTGGATATTTGTGACCGTGACGGTGTTTTCAAGCTGTTTGAAGAAGAAAAGCCGGATATTGTGATTAATTTTGCAGCAGAAAGTCATGTGGATCGCTCTATCGAGAATCCGGAAATCTTTCTACAGACAAATATTATCGGTACAGCCACAATGATGGATGCTTGCCGTAGCTTTGGCAATGTGCGGTATCACCAGGTCAGCACTGATGAGGTCTATGGTGATCTTCCGCTTGACAGACCTGATTTATTCTTTACAGAGGAAACGCCGATCCATACAAGTTCGCCGTATAGTTCATCTAAAGCGGGTGCGGATTTACTGGTTTTGGCATATCACAGAACCTATGGTCTGCCTGTAACAATCAGCCGTTGTTCTAATAACTACGGGCCTTATCACTTTCCGGAAAAGCTTATTCCGCTTATGATTGCAAATTGTTTGAATGATAAGCCGCTTCCTGTTTACGGTGAAGGATTGAATGTCCGTGATTGGCTCTATGTTGAGGATCACTGTAAGGCGATTGATCTCATTATTCGGAATGGGAGAATTGGCGAGGTTTATAATGTTGGCGGACACAACGAGATGACGAACATTGATATTGTTAATCTTATCATTCATGAGCTTGGCAAGTCAGAAGAACTCATCACGTATGTTACCGATCGAAAGGGTCATGATCTTCGCTATGCCATTGATCCGACAAAGATTCACAATGAACTCGGTTGGCTGCCGGAAACAAAGTTTGCTGATGGCATAAAGAAGACAATCAAGTGGTATCTGGAGAATCGAAACTGGTGGGAAGAAATCATCAGCGGCGAGTATCAGAGCTACTATGATAAGATGTACACTAACAGGTAAAGGATAGGTTTTATGATTAGAGTAGCTGTTATTATGGGGAAGATGCATTCTGGCGGTAAAAAGAATTTAGTTATGGAGTATTATAGACATATTGATCGATCCAAGGTGCAATTTGATTTTCTCTGTGATGCTGATTCTAATTCTATTCCGAAGGAAGAAATCGAATCTCTAGGTGGACGCGTTTATATTATTCCGCCTTATCAAAAGATTTTTGCAAATATGAAAGCAATTTACACTATTTGCAAAAAGAATAGATATAAAATAATGCATGGCTATAACAGCACGATGAATATTTTTTCAATGTTTGCGGGAAAGCTTGCTGGTGTTCCGATTCGTATCAACGAATGCATATCGATGGGACATAAAGATGATAAGAAGGATGTACTGAAAAAAATACTAAAGCCATTTGCTAGTTGGTTTTCAACGCATTATATGGCAAATGGTGAAGTGTGCGGACGATGGCAGTTCGGTGATAGAAAGTATTATGCTGGAAGAGTAAAAGTATTCAAAACCGTAATTGATACGAAAAAGAATAGATTTCAACCTGAGTTGAGAGCAAAGACAAGAAAAGAATTTGGAATTGATAATAACATAGTTATTGGTCATATTGGCCGATTGACAGCACAGAAAAACACGCTCTTTATTATTGATATATTTAGTGAAATAGCTAAGAAAGAACCGAAAGCGATACTCATTATTATAGGCGATGGTGAATTAAAGGAAGCCATGCTTACTAGAATAGATCAACTAGGTATTAAAGAAAAAGTCCTATATCTTGGTCGAAGAGAAGACATACAGCAGTTTTATAATGCAATGGACGCTTTTCTTCTCCCTAGTCTTTATGAAGGCTTACCCGTAGTTGGAGTTGAAGCTGAGTGTTGTGGATTGCCAATGTTTTTTTCAACTGAGATACCACAAGAGTCAAGTCCATGTGAAGATATTGGTTTTTTTATTGGACTCGATAAGAGCGCAAAAGAATGGGCTGATATTGTATTGAAGCATACAAAGGATCTAATGAAATGCAGAGATGATAGATCATGTGATGTTATAAATGCAGGATTTGATTCGGCAACAGAAGGATGTTCTTTGACCAAGTATTATGAGTTGCTTTCGTAACTTATGAATGGAGAGGAAAAATGCTACTTCAAAAGATTTATTATCATCTGATGGCTTATGTCAAAAGAATTCTCTATTGTTTAGTCTATAATAAGAAGTTATCGTTTGGAGCAAAAAGCACCTGGCGTAAGGGCTTTTCTATCATGATAGGTAATGAAGGGAGAATTCACATTGGGAAAAATTGCTTTTTTAATAATTATTGTTCGATTGCTTCTTTAGGGTTTATTGAGATAGGAGATAATTCAATATTTGGGGAAAATGTAAAAATATATGATCATAATCATAAGTTCCATAAGGAAAATACAATAGATTCTCAAGGATATAGCGTGGGTAGTGTCAGAATTGGAAATGATTGCTGGATTGGATCGGGCTCAATTATTCTTAAAGGTGCTGTAATTGGCGATGGTTGCGTGATAGGGGCTGGTGTTGTTGTTTCTGAAACAATTCCTCCGTATTCTATATTGAAGAATCGTGGAGATTTTTATGAAGTATCAAAAAGGATATAATAGATTGTAAGCGTCTGGAGTGGATTTGTTTATGGATTATCCATTAGTAAGCATAGTAATACCTATTTATAATGTTGAAAAGTATTTAAGAGAATGTGTTGATAGTATATTGTCACAAGATTATAACAACACAGAAATAATTCTTGTTGATGATGGTTCGCCTGATAATTGCGGTAGAATTTGCGATGATTATGCTAATTCATTTTCAAATGTAATCTCTCTTCACAAAGAGAACGGTGGACTATCAGATGCTAGAAATTACGGAATGAAATATGCAAAAGGTAAATATATATGTTTTGTTGATAGTGATGATTATGTTTCTCCACAATATATTAGTCATTTATTTGATGCATTGAGAAAAACTGGGGCAGATGTGTCAGTCAGCTGGTTTTCAAATGTATACGATTATACGCCGATATGTGAAAGAACAAATATAAGAGGACTGGAAAAACTATCAGGAAAACAGTGTTTAGAAAGGTTGCTATACCAGAATGGCATCGAGTTTTCAGCTTGGGGAAAACTATATAAACGAGAATTGCTTAATGGATTAGAATACCCCAAAGGAAAGCTATATGAAGATATTTTGGTAACAACTGAAGTAATGATTCGAGCAGAAAATGTTGCTGTCATTAATAATGAGGATTATTTTTATCGTCAGCGTAAAGACAGTATCCAATATCAGGCATTCAATCATCGAAAACTTGATTGTGTTAAGCATATGGATATGTTGCGGAATAGAATAAAGCAAGTTTATCCAGATTTGGATTCTGCGGCAGCTTGTCGACAGTTTTGCGCAATTAATAATATCTTGTTTCAGATACCACATCATACGGATAGTGATATTCAAGAGAATCTTTGGAATAGAGTTAAAGAATTGCGTGGAAAAGTATTGTTTAATAATAAAGCTAAAAAAAGAATACGTATAGCTGCAGCGCTTTCGTATTTGGGAAAAGGTCTTTTTTCTTATGTGTATCACAAAACACAAACAAGAGGTTAGAATGGAAGGATATGGAAATGAATGAAATATCTGTAATTGTGCCAGCATATAATGTCGAGAATTATATAGATAAATGTATATCTAGTTTATTAAAGCAAACATTTAGCAATTATGAGATCATTCTTGTAGATGATGGCTCAACAGATAGAACAGGAGCTATCTGTGACAGAATTGGTAATGAAAACAGTATAGTGCACGTTTATCATAAGACCAATGGTGGGTTGTCAGATGCTAGGAATTTTGGAATTGAACATGCTAACGGAAGGTTTATTACTTTTATTGATAGCGACGACTATGTTTCTAATTCATATCTAAAAACTATGTATGATATGATAACTAATGGCAATGAGATTGATATTGCAATGGTGAGCACTCAAGAGATTTTAGAAGAAGATTGCCCTGAGATAAAAGAAGCAGATACAATAGTTGTATCAACAGATGAAGCTATAAAAAGAATGCTTTTAAGGCAAGGCTTTCAACACTGTGGCGTTGGAAAACTGTATCAAAGAAGTCTTTGGAAAACATTTCGTTTCCCAATTGGCAGATTGTATGAAGATTATTTAACTACATACTATGTTTTTTCAAAAGCCAAAAAGATTGCTCTTAAAGATAACAAGTCATACTATTATATTCAAAGGGCTGGTTCCATAATGCATTATACATGTTCGGAACGTACCATAACCCTTCTTGATGTTGCTGATGAAGTTACAAGCTTTATTATTAAACGTTGGCCAAAATTGAAAAGCTATGCTGTCGATCTTCAAGTTGCATCATATATGAAATGTATGCAGAGTATTTTAAAAAGTGGATTTGATTGTTTCCTAGATACTCAAAAGAGAATAATCAAAAAGAATAAAACAGAGTTTATAAAGTACTTATTTAGCGGGATTAAGTTTAAGGAAAAAGTGAAAATTGTTTCATTATTATTTGGTCGGCATATTTTTATGTTTATTTATAATAAAAAAGATGGAAGCAAGAAAATATCATGAATATATAGGTAATAAATGCAATGTGTTTTTTCTATTACAACTACGATTTATTTAATTATTAAATTCCGACTTGCAAACGGGTTAAACATAGTATAATGGAAGAAAAATAAAAGGCAATTGAGCCATGTCAAAAAAGGAAAAACGAGCAAAAGTAAATCTTGAAGAATAACCTCGTGGTAAGATGCAGCCTATCCAACACCAGTACAGAGGTTTATCAAAATGCATCATCCAACTCGATACGAAGAACGACATCAGTCACTTGATGAAACAGGCGAGGCGGAGATGAAAATTCATTCGATCCACTCCATTGCTCGTACTGCGATTCAAGTGATTTCATAAAAAAGATTTGATGCAAATGAAACAGTCTAGCTAGATGAAACCATACGTTCAAAGGTCATATCGAAGCTGGAGCTACGCTCATACATGATAAAGAGAAGGCACAAAAAGCTTGTTGAAAAAAATGAATCACAAGAGTATTTAGTTATTACTCATCTGAACTCAAAGGTCTGGCGGACAGTGAGATTCCTCTCGATCCTGTGAATCGGATCCATTGATTATTGAAAGTATTGCTGAGCGCTCACATTTGCTTCTGCCGAGATGAAATACAGGACTATTTGAAATTGTACTCGTTCGTTAAAAATTCACCGTCAGACTATCTGGAGAAGGTCTAGAAAATCATCAATTTGGTATTTGGAAATCCCAAATCTCTCAAATATAGAGAGTAATTTGTCTCATATTCATGAATTTTATGACCCGTGTGCAAGTCTGGATTTTTAATTATATAATAAGAGATAACAGACATATAAGGATAAATTATTATGGAGCAAAATAGAAATAAGAAAAGAACGGAATTACTGATTTTTCTGTTTATAACCTTTGCACTAATGCCAGATATAATATCAATTGCGGGGCATTCAATTAAGGCAATGTATTTTATAGCGGGTATCCTTGTTTTTAACATTTTTTCAAGAAAGACGATATCTTTGCCTAATACGACACTTTCTTTATATTTTATGTATGGTTTAATGGTTTCTGTTATTGCTTCATTTAAATGGGGATTAGATCGTCTTAGCTTTAATTATCTTTTTGGATATATCATTATTGTAATCTTTTTAACGATTTGTTCTGATTTTAAAAAGTCAGATTTTGAATCGATTTTTCAAAAAGTTTGGATTGTTCTTTTATTCGGAGTTGTAATAAATGATTTTCGGCAAGCGTATAGATTTGTGGAATATTTTCAATACGGCTTTAATCATCCCTATATAAATACAGTGGTTACAGGTGGACCGAATTTGGAAGCCTCATGGATATCTATTTTATCATTATCATATTTTAGTTCAAGATATAGATGGATTCCCGTAAGTGTTAGTCTAGCTATTTCAGCATTATATGCCTCTCGTGTAAGTTTGATTATATGTGTATTCGTCATGATTGTATTTGTTTTTGGGCGTATGCCTAAGGATACTATAAGTAATGTATTAAGAAGACGAGTCAAAGGCCTTGCTTTTTTGATTCTAGTGGCGCTTTTAATTATGATTTATGCATCGCAATCTGAAGCATTAACGCGCACTCTTACTCGCTTTAGTGAAATTGGCCATGATCCGGGGTCTACTGGTCGCTTAAATATGTGGCGCTATGTAAAAGATGCTATTATTGATCATCCTTTTGGTGTTGGGCTTGGTAATTCTATTAAAGTAATTGAAGATATAACATCTATGGATTATAATGAAAACAATCTGCATAATTTGCCAATGCAAATGACCTTAGAATTAGGTGTGTTAGGCGGAATTGTATATATTATTATTTGGTTGTTTTTTTTAAAGATGGAAAAAAATAGAATTATTAATAGCCCGATTGAGGGAATGCTTTTTATTTATTTTGTCATTTCATTGTTTCAATTTCGAGGCGGAGAGACCATATTCTTCTGCATTTTAGGAGCATATTTATGTTGCAGAAAGAATAATGAAAAGAAGAGGTAACCAATGAGTAGAATACTATTTTTGTGCAATACTTATTATCAATTGATTGTCGCATTACAGTGTAAGAATACATTGTTCAATAAGGATCATGTAGATGTGATACTATCAGATCATTCTTTAAACGCTAATGTGATTGTTGAAAGGATGAAAAAAAGTAGAGTATTCGACGGTGCTTATTATCTTGAAACAAGAGCAAAGGATCAGGGGCATCATTCAGTTATTCAAGTTTTACGAGGATTAGGCTCAACAGTATTTGGAACTAATCTAGATTTAAAAAAAATACTCATGGATAATGTATATGATGAATTTGTTTATTATAATTTGAGTGTTTCTTCTCTTGAAGTATATGCTTTTATTCAGAAAAATAACAAGGATGTAATATGTTCGAGGATGGAAGAAGGAATAGTAGGTTATAAGTATATGTACAATGAAAAAGGCGATTGGCATTTTTCTAAACAAATAGAATTAGCTTTTATGATAAGAAAAATTCTAATGAGAGATAGACTTGTAGATAATTGTCATAATTATTACTGCTTTTTTCCTGCGTTTTATAATGGGAATTTTACCGCATATCAAATACCTTTGATTAAAGATAATGATCTAATACATGATCAGCTTGCTATGATATTTGATATTAATGAATCAATGAGAATAAAAGAAAAATATATTTTTTTTACAAGTGTTTATGACTTTGAAGGAGATAGTCCAATTGGCGAGTTCGAAGTGGTAAATAAAGTTGCCGATATAGTTGGAAAGAATAATTTAATGATAAAAATGCACCCACGAGATAGAAGAAACATCTTTCAAAAAAGTGGGATTAGGGTTTTAACTAATTCATCCATTCCTTGGGAAGCACTTCAGTTATATTTCAATTATTATGATAAAGTGCTGTTAACGGCAACCTCGGGGGCTGTTTTATCAGTTAACCTTATGGTTGAGAATCCAATTCGGTCTTATTTTTTATTTAATAAATGTGATATTAAATCTAATCATTTAGCTGTTAACACTGTAAATACGCTTACAGATATATTCGAAAGTAAACTTTTAAAAGACAGAATCAATGGGGTTAAAGTGGTTCAGTACTATGAGGAGATTTTAGAATGAATAATCGTTCAAAGTATCTTGCTAAAAATATAGGCATATTAACCATAAGCAATTTTTCATCTAAGATACTTGTGTTTCTTCTTGTTCCCTTATATACAAGTGTTTTATCTACAGAAGATGTAGGCTTTTATGATTTGGTAGTATCTTCATTATCATTATTGTTTCCTTTGTTATCATTGAATATTGTAGATGCTGTGATGCGCTTTTTAATGGATAAGGAGAAATCAAGACATGAAGTTGTATTGATTGGCATACGATATGTTTCAATAAGCATGATCCCTTTGCTTGTTTTTCTGATGGCGGTTTCTAAATTTAGCGTGTTCAATTCCATTCATGGTTTTGAAATTTATATTTTTATATATTATTTATTCTATTGTTTTTATCAATTTTTTATCCAGTTTGCTAAGGGTATCGAATTGGTTTCTGCAATGAGTGTTGCAGGTGTGCTAGGAACCATAATAACGTTATCAGCTAATATTCTGCTTCTTGTTATTTATGACTGTGGCTTGTATGGCTTTTTTATTGCGAATATTCTGGGACAAGCCCTTCCAACCTTTTACTTGTTGATCAGAACTAAAATATGGGTTTATATAAAAGGAGTGGCAGTAAATAAAGAACTGCAAAAAGAAATGCTTGTTTACTGCACTCCATTGATTGCCACTGCTGTGGGTTGGTGGGTAAATAGCACTTCTGATAAGTATATTGTATCGTTAATATGTGGAGTTGCCGCTAATGGTATTCTTTCTGTTTCGTATAAAATTCCATCAATTATAAATACTCTTCAAAGTATATTTATTCAGGCATGGCAAATTTCTGCTGTAAAGGAATACGGTGAAGATAACACATCTGCTTTTTATGGAAATACATTTAGTGTATTAAACATATTGATGTCTGCTGCTTGTTCTTTTTTGATATTTCTTTCAAAGCCTCTTGGGCGTATCCTTTATCAAAAGGAATTTTATGAAGCGTGGAAATACGTTCCTTTTTTATTGATAGCAAGTGTTCTAAATTGTTCTTCTGGTTTTTTGGGACCTATTCTTTCTGCTAAAAAAGCGTCTAAACCAATGGCTATTTCCGCTATATATGGAGCTGTAGTGAATATCATAGCAAATGTAGGACTAGTATTCATAATTGGTATTCAAGGTGCAACAATTGCCACTGTCATTTCAAGTTTTATAATATATCAAGTTCGGCGTATTGCTGTTGGAAAAGAAATTGTTATCAATAATTATACATCAATATTGGTTACATGGATTTTGTTGCTGATACAAGCAGTTATGGAGATATACACACCGTTTTGGTGGGCGGAATTAATTATAATGTTTTTATTATTGTTTATTAATAGAAAGGAACTATTGAAAATAATTAATACTATTGTTCCTCGAAATAAACCATATTAAAGAAAGGAAATATTAATATGAAAACCATTGCTATTGTTCCGATGAAACTCAATAATCGTCGATTACCGCAAAAGAATACTAAATTGTTTACAAACGGAAAGCCATTATGCTATTACATATTATCTACATTGTTATCAGTTGAGGGTGTTGATGATGTTTATGTCTATTGTAGTAATTCGGCCATTCAGGATTATATCCCGGATAAAGTGAAATATCTTCAGAGATCAACGTTGCTTGATCAGGATACTACAAGTATGACAGAAGTGCTTACTTGTTTTACAAAGGAAGTACCTGCAGATGTGTATGTTATGACACATACAACTGCTCCATTTATAAAAAAAGACTCCATAGAGAAGGGGTTATTGGCTGTTAAATCAGGTGAGTATGATTCAGCTTTTGCAGCAAAAAAACTTCAGGATTTTTTGTGGAAAGATGGTAAGCCATTTAATTATGATTTAGCAAATATTCCGCGAACGCAGGATCTTCAGCCTATTTATGAAGAAACAAGTGGCTTTTATATTTATCAGCACGATGTTATGGATAAACTTCACAGAAGAATAGGAGATAAACCTTTTATAGTAGAGGTAGGAGAAATTGAAAGTGTTGACATTGATGAGCCGGAAGATTTTCTGATTGCAGACGCTATTTATAATCATATTATACTGCCAAAGCAATATGATATTTGAAAGGGTTTTATGCATGAATAATATACATGTTCTTGATTGTACCCTTCGAGATGGAGGATACTGCAATAAATGGACATTTGGATTTGAAAATATAAAGCAAATCGTAAATGGCCTCATAGAATCTAAAGTTGAAATAATTGAGTGCGGCTTTTTAACAAATAGAGTTGAATATGATAGTAATATTTCGAAGTTTACATCTGTTAGTGAGATTGCAGAAATAATTCCCAATAATCGTCAATCAAAAATATTTGTTGCAATGATGAATTATGGAGAGTATTGCATTGATGATTTACCAGATTTTGACGGTTCTTCAGTAGATGGGATTAGAGTTGCTTTCCATAAAAAAAATGTAGGCAAAGCATTAGAACTATGTAGTAAGATTAAAGAAAAGGGATATTTAGTATTCATCCAGCCAATGGTTTCGCTTTCTTATACGGATGAAGAATTCTTAGCCCTTGTTAAATCTGCTAACAAGATCGCCCCATATGCTTTTTACATAGTTGATAGTTTCGGAATGATGAAAGGAAAGGACTTAACGAGGCTGTTTTATATGGTTGAACACAATCTTGATGAAGGCATATGGGTTGGATTCCATAGCCATAATAATCTACAGCTTGCGTTTTCAAATGCTCAAAAGCTTTCTACTCTTCAAACTAGCAGAAATCTTATCATTGATTCATCTATCTACGGAATGGGACGTGGTGCCGGAAATTTGAATACTGAATTATTCATAGAGTATCTTAATGAAAATACTGGAAAAGAGTATCAGCTTAAGCCTTTGTTAAAAATCATTGATAAAATAATAAATGAATTCTATCAGCAGAATTACTGGGGGTATTCTTTGCCTAATTATATATCTGCTGTTCATAGTGCACACCCAAATTATGCTGGTTTTCTTGATGACAAGAAAACACTAACAGTTGAAGCAATGAATGAAATATTTGAGCTCATGGATGAAGAAAAGAAAGTTGAATTTGATCGAGATTATATTGAGCAGTTATATCTACGTTATATGGCTAATGGAAAAGTTCAAGAAATGCATGAAACAGAATTGAAAGAGCTGTTAAAGGAAAATAAAGTATTACTTATCGCACCAGGAAGAAGTTCGATAGATGAATCAGAACTCATTAAAAAATATATTGTCTCTGAAAGCCCTATTGTCATAAGTGTTAATCATTTGTACAAATGTGTGAAACCTGATTTTATTTTCGTATCCAATCTTCGAAGAATGCGTGAAATTGACGATGAGATAAAAGCATTATGCATTGTAAGTTCTAATATTTCTGCAGATGGAGTGTATTGTCAGGTTTCATATCGCGATCTGTTAAATGATATTGAAACAGTTTCAGATAACGCTGGATTAATGGCAATACATTTTTTAATTAATTATGGCGTACAGGAAATTGTTTTAGCTGGATTTGATGGGTATTCACACGATGTACATGAGAATTACGGTAGTAGCGAAATGGCTTTTATTACACGTAATGCAGTCCTTGATGCAATGAATGTAGGAATGAGTAAAGTCTTACGTGAATATAGTAGTGAAGTTTCAATTCGATTCTTAACTACCAAAAAATATGTGAGGATTTGAGGAAAAATATATGAAAGTCGTTTCTTTTGGAGAGATACTTCTCCGTCTTTCTGCGCCAGGGGTTACTAAACTATTTCAGAAGGAATGTTTAGAATCAACTTTTTGTGGTGGCGAAGCGAATGTGGCTGTATCTTTGTCTATATTTGGTTTAGAATCAGTTTTTGTGACTAAGCTTCCAGAAAATGTTGTTGGCTATGCAGCAACCAATGCAATGCGGTATTTTGGCGTTGATACTAGCAAAATTTTGTATGGTAATGGCAGAATGGGATTATATTACCTAGAAAAAGGAGCGTCACAGAGACCTTCTAAGGTCATTTATGATCGTGAGTATTCAGCAATTGCACTTGCTAAGAGAGTTGAATTTAATTGGGATAAAATATTTGAAGGAGCTAATTGGTTCCATTGGACTGGGATCAATCCAGCTCTTTCAGAAGAGTTATCACTAATATGTGAAGATGCCTGTAAAGCTGCAAAAAGAAGAGGGCTTACAGTTTCGTGCGACTTAAATTATCGTGGCAAACTCTGGTCCCCCGACAAGGCGCAGATGATTATGAAACCTTTAATGAAATATGTTGATGTATGTATTTGTAACGAAGAAGATGCAGAAAAAGTACTTGGAATACAAGCTGTAAAGTCAGATGTGAATATCGGTGTGCTTGATAATAATAGTTATGTACAAACAGCGAAAACAATCCATGATCTTTACGGATGCAAGTTAATAGCAACTACATTGAGAAAATCATATTCTGCCAGTCGAAACGGATGGAGGGCAATGCTTTATGACTCTGATACGTCTAATAGCTACTTTTCCACTGAATATGATATTCAAATCGTAGATCGTGTCGGTGGTGGTGATAGCTTTGCTGCTGGGTTGATTTATTCTTTGCTTCAGAAAAAGAATTGTCAGGATGCAATTAGCTTTGCAACGGCTGCAAGTTGTTTGAAACACACCATTGAGGGTGATTTTAATAGATCAACTGTTGCTGATGTCGAATCTCTGCTTAATAATGGAGGAAATGGTCGGGTTCAAAGATAGTTTATAAGCTTTATGAATCGGAGGAAATTGCATGAACATATTAGTCACAGGAGGAGCCGGTTACATCGGTTCTCATACAATTATTGAACTCATTCACGCCGGTCATTCTGTTGTCGTTGCGGATAATCTTTCCAACTCTTCTGAAGAATCGCTTAATCGGGTTCATACAATTACAGGACATACAATCCCATTTTGCAATGTTGATATTCGAGATAGAGAGGCTTTAGATAACCTTTTCTCAAAATACTCTTTTGATTGTTGCATTCATTTTGCCGGTTTGAAGGCTGTAGGTGAGTCTGTTTCAAAGCCTTGGGAGTATTACGATAATAACATAAATGGTACGCTTGTTCTTGTTGATGTCATGCGTAAGCATGGATGCAAAAACATCATTTTCAGTTCTTCTGCGACGGTTTATGGCGAACCGCAGATCATTCCTATTACAGAAGAATGTCCGAAGGGCCGCTGTACTAATCCCTACGGCTGGACAAAATGGATGATTGAACAGATGCTTATGGATATTGCTGCTGCGGATAAAGAGTGGAACGTCGTACTTCTTCGCTATTTCAATCCAATCGGAGCGCATGAATCTGGATTGATTGGTGAAGACCCGAATGGTATTCCGAATAATCTCATGCCGTACATTACTCAGGTTGCAGTTGGAAAACTGGAAAAACTCCATGTGTTTGGAAACGATTATGATACTCCTGACGGAACTGGTGTGAGAGACTATATTCATATAGTGGATTTGGCTCGAGGTCATGTTGCTGCATTAAAGGCTATCGAAAGAAAATGCGGCGTAGATATTTATAATCTTGGTACAGGAAATGGCTATAGTGTACTGGATATTGTAAAAGCATTTGAATCTGCTAATGGTGTATCAATTCCTTATGTTATTGACCCTCGTCGTCCGGGAGATATAGGTATATGCTATTCTGCTCCTACAAAAGCTTTGAATGAATTGGGATGGAAAGCAAAATACGGTATCGAAGATATGTGTCGGGATAGTTGGAATTGGCAGAAGAATAATCCTAATGGGTATAAAGAATAAGGAGATCATATAATATGTGCGGAATCGTAGGATTTACTGGAACGAAACAGGCAGCACCAATTTTACTTGATGGTCTGTCTAAGCTCGAATACAGAGGATATGACTCTGCGGGCATCGCTGTCCGTGACGGCGAGAAGCCTGCTGAGGTCATCAAGGAAAAAGGCAAGTTGAAGGTGCTCGCTGATATGACAAATCAGGGCAAGTCCGTAAAGGGAACCTGCGGTATTGGTCATACACGCTGGGCTACACATGGTGAGCCTTCAGCGGTGAACGCTCACCCCCACAGTTCCGATGACGGCAACGTTATCGCTGTTCACAACGGTATCATCGAGAACTTCCAGGAGCAGCGTGAGAAGCTCATCAAGAAGGGCTACGAGTTCAAGTCACAGACTGATACAGAGGTAGCTGTAAAGCTCGTTGACTACTACTACAAGAAGTATTCTCAGGACCCAATCGAGGCTATCGCACGCGCTATGGTACGTATTCGCGGCTCATATGCGCTCTGCGTTATGTTCAAGGACTTCCCCGGCGAGATATACTGCGCACGTAAGGACAGCCCTATGATAATCGGTATTGCAAACGGCGAGTCCTATGTAGCTTCCGATGTTCCTGCTATCCTCAAGTACACACGCAACGTTTATTATATCGGCAACATGGAGATTGCAAAGCTCGAAAAGGGCAACGTTACATTCTACAACATCGACAGCGAGGTTATCGAGAAGCCTCTCACAGAGATAAAGTGGGACGCTGAATCCGCTGAAAAGGGCGGTTACGAGCACTTCATGCTCAAGGAGATACATGAGCAGCCCAAGGTTATCCGCGATACAATTAATTCAGTTGTTACTGATGGCAAGGTGCACTTCGATTCCGTGAACCTCACAGACGACGAGATGAAGGCGATAGACCAGATATACATTGTGGCCTGCGGTTCTGCTTACCATGTTGGTATGGACCTCCAGTATGTTATCGAGCCCCTGACATCATTGCAGGTTCGCGTGGAGCTTGCATCCGAGTTCCGTTACCGCGATATGTCGCTCCGCAAGAACAGTCTTGTTATCGTTATTTCCCAGTCTGGCGAGACCGCTGATACTCTTGCGGCTCTCAGAATGGCTAAGGACAATGGCGTAAAGACGCTCGGTATCGTTAACGTTGTAGGTTCGTCTATCGCTCGTGAGGCTGATAACGTATTCTACACTCTTGCAGGACCTGAAATTTCGGTTGCAACTACAAAGGCGTATAGCTGCCAGCTCGTTGCAGGATACCTCCTTGCACTCCAGTTTGCAAAGGCTCGCGAAGAGATAACCGACGA
>AUXO017095222.1_pt1 | contig 17033 bp, 15 predicted proteins | sample 768731 | NCBI WGS metagenome assembly AUXO01 (sample SAMN02715735, study PRJNA202380) | gut metagenome | biome: sheep rumen | host: Ovis aries | place: New Zealand: Palmerston North
CATCAGACAAAACGGGAGTTAAAATGAAAACGGTTTCGTATTGATTCATAAGATCAATAATGTAAGTTTGGTTGTTAATAATATGGTTGTTTGTGCTTTAGGTTTCCCAAAAAGCGGTGCAAAGGTACGAATAATTGGTGACATGAGCAAACAAAAACGGCTTTTTTCGTTTCTCCTTTGCCGCTATTGGTCATTTTCCCAGGCAAACATTGGGGAATATTTGTGCGGTGGGGACATTCCTTAGTGGCGGAATGTGATGGATTGTAGTCCTTCCTGCGCATGGTTTATTGTGCACCCTGCGCTAGTTATTTCGTGCAGGGTGCGTGAAATACGTCGCGCACGGTGCGCGCTTATAGCGCTTCAAACGGGAGGTTTGGGGACGTGCATTTTGGACGGGATGCAATGTGCAGGCACTTGTTTTTGAGTTCAAACAGGGGATTTTGGTGGTAAAACACTAAATTCTTGCTGAAAAGTTTCGCCGTTTGAAGAAAAACCCGTTATTTTGTGGTTGATTTGTGAATTAACTAATAAATATATATAACATGAAGAAATACATTGGCGTTATGCTTGTCGCCCTTGGCGCATTGCTTCTTATCTTGAGTGCCTTCGTTCCATTTATGAACGATTTGGCCGATCAGAATTGGTACACATGGGGCAGCTTGATTGTTTTCATCATCGGAGGACTTATTACCCATATTATTCTGAACAAGAAGGTTGAAGCTTAAGGATAGCCTTAAGAAAATAAGCGGGGGAGGTACGTTTGCTGTACCTCCCCCGCTTGTTTTATCCTCTTTTCAGCTTTCTGCTGTAGCCTCATTTTCATCCGTGATGACGAGCTTATAGCCTTTGCCATGCACATTGATGATTTCCACATTGGGGTCTTCTTTGAGATGCTTACGGAGTTTAGTGATATATACGTCCATGGAGCGTGCGTTGAAGTAGTTGTCGTCTATCCAAATGGTCTTCAATGCATAGTCACGCTGCAGCAGCTCGTTCTGGCGGTTGCTCAAGAGAGTGAGCAGCTCTGCTTCTTTGGTTGTGAGCTTTTCCTGCTTCCCGTCAATGCTTAAGAGCTGCTTCTGGGTGTCGAAGGTGAACTTGCCGATTTGGCGCACGGTCACATCCTTATTCTTCTTGCCGCGCACGCGACGAAGGATTGCTTCGATGCGGAAGACCACTTCTTCCATAGAGAAAGGCTTGGTGATGTAGTCGTCTGCTCCCAGTTCGAAACCTGCGCGCACGTCGTCCTTCAGGTTTTTGGCGGTAAGGAACATGAAGGGCATCTCGTAGTTTAATTCACGAATCTTGCTGGCTAAAGTGAAACCGTCCATGCGGGGCATCATTACATCTAAGATGCAGAGGCTGAAGTTGCCTTGCAGGAAGGTGTCGAAGCCCTCTTCGCCATCTTGGCAAAGCGTGGTGTTGTACCCCTTGGCTTCCAGATATTCGCGTAAGAGCATGCCTAGGCTTTCGTCGTCTTCGCAAAGCAGGATGTTCACTTCTTCAAGTCTGTCGTCTGTAATCATAATTGTATTGGTTTTTAATTGTTTGTAATGCTATTTCATTGTTGCGCTGTCGGATGACATTGACTTCATGCGGCGCATTGTGGTGCTAATCGTTCATCTTGAGCTTGATGATGAAGCGGGTGCCAATGCCTGGTTCGCTTTCCGCTATGATGTTGCCTTTGTGGTCCTTGACAATCTTGTGCACGTAAGCGAGGCCTAAGCCGAAACCTTTCACATCATGCAGGTTCCCTGTATGCACGCGGTAGAACTTCTCGAAGATGCGTTTCAGGTCTTCTTTTTTGATTCCAATGCCATTGTCCTTGATAGCAATGCAGAGTAGGCCTGGTTCATTCCATGTGTCCACGTTCAGTTCGAGGTCTGTGTCCTTTCGGCGATACTTTACAGCATTATCCATCAGGTTGAAGATGACGTTGGTGAAATGCATGTCGTCCACACAGATGATGGGGTCAGTTGCATTCAGGTTGGTGATGATTTTCCCTCCGTTCTTTTCTACCTTCAGCGCAAAAGTGTGGGTTACTCCTGCGATGAGCTCGTTGATGTCCACTTCTTTCATGTGCAGGTTGGCTCGCTGATGCTCATACATGGAGAGCTGCAAAACCTTTTCCACCTGGAAGCGGAGACGTTTGGTCTCGTCGATGATGGTTGTCGTGAGGCGTTCCAACAGGGCTGGGGTTTTCTTTACTGAGTCGTCACCCAGCATCTGTGCTGCCAGAGAAATGGATGATATGGGTGTCTTGAATTCATGTGTCATGTTATTGATGAAATCGTTCTTCAGCTCCGTCAGTTTCTTCTGCCTGAACACAAGCACAAGGGTGACGATGAAGGTAATCAGCAGGATGAGCGTGAAGATGAGCGAGGGCATCATGAACCAGAGTGAGCGCCAGATGTACTTGCTCAAATCGGGAAAGTGAACTCTCAGTATGCCGCTGCGTTGCACGGGGTCGTTCTTGAAAAGGGTTTCCGTGAAAGAGGCTTCACTGCCCGTCTTGTCATAGTCGGCACATTGATACACCACTCTTCCATTATTTGTGGTTACGCTGAAATGGTAGGGGATGTCTATGCCGTTGCTGCTCAATTGTGTCTTTAAGATTTGATCTAATTCTATGAAATCGATGCGTTCAGACAGGGGGCGGTCGCTTGCCGTATAAAGTATGCTGTAGATAACTTCTTCAACGAGGTTCTTCTCTGTGGCATAGCGCATGGCCATGATCTCTTGCAAAGAACGTTGGCGCTCGTTATTGCTTGAGGTCTTTTTCGTGAAGTATTTGTCTGAGAGGTTTGTGCTGGCTGTTGTCTCGCGTGATGTAAACACGCTTCCATCTTTGGCTGTCACTTGATGAGTGCGCTGAATGACAGATGAATCAGTGCTTACAAAGACTGAGTCTGTCGCAGTGGCGATGCCTGTCATTGCATCCGTCCCTTGCTCAAGATAACGTTTGGCTTCCGACAGCTCCATCTGGTGTGCCGTCTCATATAGGCTGCGGCTGACGGATTCCTCAAAGTGCTCATGCCGCAGCGAAGTAATCTCTTCGATGTATCGCATCTGCATCACCAAGAGGCTGGCGAAAGATACTCCCATGACAACGGCAAGTGTGAGTATGGTGGATTTCTTCATCTTCTTATTTTCTGTTGTATGACGCAAAAGTAGGCTGAATCTTAAATATAGAACGAAAGTTTAACGATAAAGTTGTTTTATCTCTAAAAAAGTTTGCGTTTGTTAACTTGATCAGCGTTTTTAGTTGATAAAAGAATAATTATAAAGAGCGGGCCGCCATTGGGAACCCGCTCTTTATGATTATTGTATTTTGGCAAGAGGAAATCAGTCTTCGTCCTTGTTCTGCTCCTCGAACTCCTTCATCAACTTCTGCTGAAGGTCTGTTGGAACCAGTTCGTAGGAGGCAAACTTCATGATGAAGCTGGCTCGTCCGCCGGTGATGGAACTCAATGTGGTAGAGTAGCTGGAAAGGCTCTTTAGGGGTACCTTCGCAATCAGTTTCTCATATCCACTCTCGCTTTCACTGCCAATAATCATGCCTCGGCGGCCTTGAAGGTCTGACATCACGTCGCCCATCTTGTCGCCAGGAACAAATACTTCCACATCGTATATAGGCTCCAGCAATTTAGGACCTGCTTCTTTAAAGGCATCAGAGAATGCGTGGCGGCCTGCTAGCATGAATGACAATTCGTTTGAATCTACGGGGTGCATCTTGCCGTCATAGACAATGACACGCACGTCGCGAGCATATGAGCCTGTGAGAGGACCTTGCTCCATGCGGCTCATAATTCCCTTCAATATAGCCGGCATGAACCGTGCGTCGATCGCACCACCTACTACGGAATTAATGAAGACGAGTTTTCCGCCCCATTCCAAATCAATTTCTTCTTTGCCTTTAGGCGTAATCTTAAATTCTTGGTTGCCGAACTTGTAGCTGGTTGGCTCTGGCATTCCGTCGTAATATGGTTCCACGATGAGATGTACCTCACCAAATTGGCCTGCGCCACCAGACTGTTTCTTGTGGCGATAGTCGGCACGTGCAGGTTTTGTAATAGTCTCGCGATAAGGAATCTTGGGCTCCTCAAAGCGGATGTTGATTTTCTCATTGTTTTCCATACGCCATTTCAAAGTGCGCAGATGGAATTCTCCTTGGCCTTTTACGAGTGTCTGCTTCAGTTCTTTCGACTGCTCGATAATCCATGTGGGGTCTTCCTGCGTCATCTTTTGAATGGCTGCCACCATCTTTTCAGTGTCGGCTTCGTTCTCGGCTTTGACGGCACGGATGTATTTAGGATTAGGATACTTGACAAAATTGAAACGGTGCTCGCAGTCTTTGCCTGCTAGCGTGTTTCCTGTACGTACGTCTTTCAGTTTTACAGTGCAGCCGATATCTCCGGCCACCAATTCTTCTACCTTGATTCGGTTTGAACCGGCGCAGGCAAAAAGCTGTGCCATGCGCTCCTTCGAACCGCGGTCTGTATTGGTCAAGTCGTCCCCTTCGTGCACTTTGCCAGACATCACTTTGAAGTACTGTACGCCACCGATGTGTGGTTCGTTGGCTGTTTTGAAGAAATACAAAGATGTGGGTGCGTTGGGGTCGGGGCACACTTCTTCACCGCGTGTGTTATGTACTTGAGGCATCTCGTCAACGAAAGGTACGACGTTGCCAAGGAATTCCATCAAGCGGCGTACGCCCATGTCCTTCGTTGCGCAGACACAGAATACGGGGAACATACTGCGAGCAGCCAGGCCTTTGCGAATGCCGGTGCGGAGCTCGTCTTCTGTCAATGTCTCTGTGTCAAAGAACTTCTCCATCAAATCCTCGTCATTCTCTGCTGCTGCTTCTACAAGAGCACGATGCATTGCCATCGCTTTTTCCATTTCCTCTGCAGGGATGTCCTCAATGATGGGGGCTCCGCCTTCAGGCTTCCATGAATACTTCTTCATCAACAGCACGTCAATGAGTGCATTGAAATTTGGGCCTTCATTAAGAGGATATTGGATGGGTACCACTTTCTTTCCGTAGATGCTGATAAGGTTGTCAAGCACTTGGTGGAAGTCGCATTTCTCCGAGTCAAGCTGGTTCACCAAGAAGATGACGGGCTTACCCAGCTTTTCAGTGTAGCGGAAATGGTTTTGTGTTCCCACTTCAGGACCGTACTGGCCGTTGATGAGCAATAAGGCCGTATCTGTTACGTTCAATGCTGTCATGGCAGCGCCAACAAAATCATCTGCGCCAGGGCAGTCGATGATGTTCAGCTTCTTGCCGTTCCACTCTACATGGAATACCGTTGAAAAGACACTGTATCCATACTCTTGTTCAACAGGAAAATAGTCGCTCACAGTATTTTTTGCGGTGATGCGACCACGGCGGCTGATGATGCCAGCTTCATAAAGGAGTGCTTCGGTAAGAGTTGTCTTACCGGCACCATCATTGCCAAGCAAGGCAATGTTTTTGATTTCGTTAGTCTGGTAAACTTTCATTGTTAGGTTAGTTTTATGTTATATAGGTAAAATTCAAAATCGGGTTAAATTTACACTCTTTTCTTAATTCGGTCCCCTTAAAATATTATGTTCTATAACATTTTTCAAGAATATTCACTTTTTCTTGGCGCTTTTGTGCTGATAGCTGATAGAAAACTAGCTAATTGTTTGTCCTTCTCCGTAGGTTGTGGTATCTTTGCAATATATGGCAGGCATTTACATTCATGTCCCTTTTTGTAAGTCGCGTTGTGTTTACTGCGGCTTTTTTTCTACGACGTCTCTTTCGCTGCGCCGTGTATATGTGGAAGCTTTGAAGGCAGAGCTCCATCAGCGCCGTGCATTTCTTTCGGAGTGCTCGGTTGGTACAATTTATCTGGGGGGTGGTACTCCATCTCTTCTTTCAGCTCGGGATTTGGAAAGCATCATTTCTTCTCTATATAATATATATAATGTGGAGAATGGCGCAGAAATTACCATAGAGGGGAACCCTGACGATTTGACTCCTGATTATCTTGCTCAATTGCGTCATCTTGGTGTCAATCGCCTTAGCATAGGGGTGCAAACCTTTTCGGATGCTCGTCTTCGTTTCCTGCATCGCCGGCATGATGCAGTTCGGGCTATTGAAGCGGTTCATGCGGCCCAACAGGTAGGCTTCGATAACATTAGTGTTGATTTGATGTTCGGCTTCCCAGGACAGACTATTGCAGATTGGCAGGATGATGTCAGCCAGGCGCTTGCTTTGGGAGTGCAGCACATATCTGCCTATTCGTTGATGTATGAGGAAGGGACTCGTTTGACGACTTTGCTTGAAAGGGGGGATATAACCGAAGTGAGTGAAGACGACTCGCGCCGTATGTATGAATGTCTGATTGATTTGCTTCTTCAAGCAGGCTTCCGTCATTATGAAATCAGTAATTTTGCTATTCCGGGTTATGAGTCTCGGCATAATTCTGGTTATTGGCATGGTGTGCCATATTTGGGGATTGGAGCTGGAGCTCACTCTTATGATGGCTTTAACCGATTCTATAATGTAGAATCGCTGAAAGATTATTTGGCGGGTGCGCCATTTGTAAAAGAGTCTTTAACACCAGCTGAAAGGTATAATGAATATGTCTATACAGGGCTTCGTACTGAAAGCGGAATCAGTATTAGTCGTATACAAGAACTATTCGGCGAGGACAAGTTGACCTATTGCTTGCACAATGCTCATAGGCATCTGCAGAATGGCCTCCTTGTTCACGAGGGTGATGTGTTGCGGCTTACACGCTTGGGCTTGTTTGTGTCTAATGACGTCATGTCGGACTTGATGTGGGTGGGCTGATAGCTTTTCTCTATTTCTGAATTGTGTAATTGTGATCGTGTACGCGCACAATTATGCGTATTTACGTTAAAGTTGTACGATTATTTCCACGTGATAGTGTTTTTTTGTAAAAAAAAGAAAAAAAGGATGATTTAGAGAATACTGAACATTAAAAGTCCGTAACTTTGCACCGGTTTTGAAAGCAAATTGATTGTTTAACAAATTAAAAGCAAAGAAAATTATGAAGAAGTTGGTTTTCGCAGCTGTTGCTGCAATCGCTCTCACAGCATCTGTTTCATTCGTAGCCTGCAACCAGACTGCTAACAACAATGATTCAACTGCAGTTGACACTACTGTTGTAGAGGATACTCTCGCTAGCGATACTCTCGCTAACGATACTCTCGCAACTGACTCTGTTGCTGAATAATTGAAAGCGATTTAGAGCACAACTTTCGGGAAATGAAATCCCAAAGAGAATTGAACCTGTAAGGCATAGCCCTACAGGTTTTTTCATATTAATTTAATATAAAAATCGGATTACCTGAAAGTAACCCGATTTTATATTTGTGTGCTAATGTCTGTTTATGAAGCCATGCTAATTCCTCTTTCATAGGCCATGTGGCGAAGGTTGAGGATAGCGTATCGCATACGCCCAAGTGCGGTATTGATGCTGCAATTAGTCTTTTGGGCGATTTCTTTGAACGACATTTCTTCATATATCCGCATGAAGAGTACTTTGCGCTGGGATTCTGGTAGTAGAGCGATGAGGCTACGTACTTCTTCAAGTGTTTGCCGATTGATCATTTCTTGTTCACAATTCTCATTCAGCACAATGTCTGCCTTGCTGTAAAGGTCTGTTTCGGTAGCATCATTAGAAAGGACTTTGTCCGTAACAGATGTGCGGTAGTAGTCGATTAGATGATTGTGAACAATGCGCATCATCCATGAGGAGAACTTGCCGTTCTCTGTATATTGGCCATTCTTCAAACGCACAATCATCTTGATGAAGACATCTTGGAAGAGGTCTTCTGCAATTTCTTGATTCTTGACAGAATACAGGAGATAGGAAAATACCTTACTCTCATAACGCTTCAAGAGGGTGTCGAATGCGTTATTATTGCCTTTTGAATATAAACTGACCAACTCCTCGTCGGCAAGTTCATGAAGCTTTTTCATTATGCTTTCAGTATTTGTTAAAGCGTAATGTCTTTTCTATAGGCAGTTTGTTTTTTGAGAGTTAATGATTAGTTTTTTCTATAAAACATCTGCAAAGTAACGCCTTTTATATGAAAGATGCAAACTTTTTATACAAAAAATGCGTTCTCAGCTATCTTTATTCCCCTTAGCAAGTCTGTAACGGGCATTCTTTTCTTTCCTTCGAACTGCAGAATTTTAATGTTGATCCAACCGTCTGTTGTTGCGACACGTAGGAAGGTTTTACCATCGGTATCAAGAGTGCCAGCCGGTTTGAGTGTACTTGATGCATATTTTTCTGCCATGTATATCTTTACTGCTTTTCCGTCCAATGTGGTCCATGCTGCAGGATATGGAGAAAGGCCCCGAATGAAGTCGTATATTTTCTTCATAGGCTGTTCCCAGTTAATTCGGCATGTGTCACGGAAAATCTTTGGGGCAGGAGTAAGGGGCACCTCCTTAAACTGGTCTTGTGGAATGGATTTTACAGTCCCCGCCAGAATGTTGTCCACCGTTTCTGTGACAAGGCGTCCGCTGAGTTCCATCAGTTTGTCATGAACTACTTCTACATTATCTGTGTCGTTAATGGGAATGCGTACTTGTTGGATGATGTCTCCTGTATCAATCTCATGTTTTAGGAAAAAGGTAGTGATGCCCGTTTCTGTATCTCCGTTAATAACAGCCCAGTTAATTGGGGCGGCACCACGGTATTTCGGCAGTAGGCTGGCATGTGCGTTGAATGTTCCCAATGGAGGCATACTCCATACAATCTCTGGGAGCATACGGAATGCAACTACAATTTGTAAATCCGCCCTTAAAGAACGTAGCTCCTCCACAAAAGCCGGATCTTTTAGTTTCTCGGGCTGAAGAACTTTCAATCCGTGCTCTACAGCGTATTGCTTCACAGGGCTAGGTTGCAGTACACTGCCGTGACGTCCCATGGGTTTGTCGGGCATCGTAACAACTGCTACGACGTTATAGCCGCCCTCTACTAAGGCGCGTAGACTCTCCACTGCAAAGTCGGGAGTGCCCATATAGATGATTCTGAGGTCTTCTTTGTTCATTTCCCTTTTTTGTATGTCATTTAGCAAATGTGTCTATTCTTGACTGAATTTTATTAGTGTCTCGCGATAACGGGTGAAGAGGCCCGAACGGGATACAAAACCAATATAGTGGTGTTGTCCATCCACTACCGGAAGATTCCATGCTTGAGTTTCCTTGAATTTCTGAATGGCAACCTTGGGAGAATCGTTTACCATAAGTACTGCGGGAGGCTCTTTCATGAACTGACCGGCAGTGTATTGTCTATAGAGTTCTGGACGGAATATATAGAGACGTACTGAATCAAGTGATACAACGCCTAATAATTTGCCGCTAGGTGCCACAACTGGGAATATATTACGGTGTGATTTAGCAATGGTTGCTACGAACCTACTGAAGGGGAGGTCAGGGGCAATAACTTTGTAGTCACGTTCGATAAGCGATTCAAGATTGAGTACTGTGAGAATGGCGCTGTCCTTGTCGTGGGTTAGTAGTTGCCCTCTTCGTGCTAAACGCATAGCATAGATGCTGTGGGGCTCGAAGAGGTTGATGGTCAGATAAGATACTACCGACACAATCATGAGGGGAACGAAAAGGCCGTATCCTCCTGTGAGTTCTGCTATTAAGAAAATGCCTGTGAGTGGTGCATGCATTACTCCTGACATAAGACCCGCCATGCCATATAGGCCACAGTTCTTAGGTGATACATAGCATACATCTCCCATTGTAAGACCTAATGCCATATCCCAAAGATTTGCAAAAATGAAGCCTGCAATGCATCCTAAAAATAGGCTAGGGGCAAAGACACCACCGCATCCACCACCTCCATTTGTGGCTGTTGTTGCAAATACCTTGAACATCAACACCATTCCTAAATAAATAAGCAAGTTGGTTTGATTAGGCACAAAAAATGTATTGTGCATGATGTCTCGTTCTGGTGCATCGTTGATGAGTTGGTTGATGACATCATAACCTTCACCATACATAACGGGGAAAAAGTAGATGAGTACACCTAAGACGATGGCACCAAGTAAAAATTTATAGTGGCTCTTTTTGATTTGTCCAAAGATGCCTTCAAACCAATTCATAGCCCTAGTAAAGTATAGACTGACGAGTCCACAGATGATGCCTAAAAGAATACACCCTGGAATAATATCTATGGTGAAGGCCTTATTGAGGTTAAACTCAAATAGTGGGTCTGTTCCGTAGAAAGCATAAGATACGCACACGGATGTGATGCTGGCGACCAGTAATGGTAGCAACGAGGAGAAACTCAAGTCTAGCATCAGCACTTCGAGAACGAAGACAAGTCCTGCAATAGGCGCCTTGAATACCCCCGATACTGCACCTGCCGCACCACAGCCCACTAGCAGCATCAATGTCTTGGGCTGCAAATGGAAACGCTTGCCAAAATCGGATCCCCATGCGGCACCGGTCAGTACAATAGGTGCCTCAGCTCCCACCGAACCACCAAAGCCAATGGTGATAGCGCTAGCAATAATGCTTGACCAACGGTTATGTGATTTAATGCGGCTGCGGCCTCTTGACATTGCATAGAGTATCTTGGTCACTCCATGGCTGATGTCGCCACGTACAATGTGCTTGACAAAAAGGAGGGAGATGAGAATGCCGACAGCCGGGAATACAAGGTAGAGCAAGTTTGTGTCTTCGGCAACAATCCCTGATGTAAGCAAATGTTTGATTTCTTCGATTAGGGATTTCAGTACAAATGCGGTCAATCCAGTGCATACACCGACCATTAGGCTGATCATCAAAACGATTTGCCGTTCCGTATGGTCGCCTTTCAGCCACTCTGTTAGAAAGTTGATGAACTTGATTTCTCGTCTTCTAATCCCGATGAAATTCATGATGCTGTGCTTAAAAAGAATAGATGATAAAACCGCACAAATGCTGATTACTCTCTGATAATAGTGAATTGTCCGTTGGAATTCATCTTAATGATGCTGCTGGGCTTATGTTTCTCGCGGCTTTGGCGACTATATTTTACCACATAGTCAACGGCATTCTTGATCTCATTGCTGATTTCTTCGAAAGTGGTAGGTGTAGGCTCACCGCTGATATTGGCGCTTGTACTTACGATTGCTTTTTGAAATCTGAAACACAGCTCTTTGCTGAACTCTTCCTTTGTGATGCGCAGCCCGGCACTTCCGTCTGAGGCAACTACATTGGGAGCTAATCCTGTCACGTTGTCAAAAATGACGGTGAGAGGTTTCTCGCTCAGTTCAATCATGTCCCAAGTCACATCAGCCACATTTCTTACATATCGCTGTAGCCGTACGTCGCTGTCTACTAGGCAGATAAGAGCTTTGCTGTCCTCTCGTTTCTTGATGGCATAAACTTTCTTTACTGCTTCTTCGTTGGTGGCATCGCATCCGATGCCCCAAACTGTATCAGTAGGGTAGAGGATAACTCCTCCTGCCTTCATTACTTCAATCGCTTTCTTTACTTCGTCTTGTAACATGTTGTCTATTTTTGAGATGAACTATCTATGGCCGAATTAAAACTCACTTGTAAAATGGAACTTGATATGTTTAAAGTCCTGTTGTGCCATCTGTAGCACATAGTTGGAGTCTGCCAGAAACACATCTCTACCTTCCTTGTCCTTTGCCATATACTGATACTTACGCTTTTTAAAGGAATCCAACTCCACTTCGTCATCGCTTTCAATCCAACATGCTTTATAAAGACTGATTGGTTCCCATTTGCACTTTGCATTATACTCGTTTTCAAGGCGATACTGAATTACCTCAAATTGCAACTGCCCTACCGTGCCAATAATCTTTCGGTTATTAAACTGGTTGACGAATAGCTGTGCGACACCCTCGTCCATCAACTGGTTGATACCTTTTTCCAGCTGCTTTGTCTTCATGGGGTCGGCATTTTCGATGTATTTGAACATTTCGGGCGAGAAACTGGGTAATCCCTTGAAGTGCAGTTGCTCTCCCTCGGTCAGCGTATCTCCAATTTTAAAGATGCCGTTGTCTGGAAGACCTACAATATCACCAGGATAAGCCTCGTCAATGGTGCTCTTACGCTGTGCCATGAATTGTGTCGGACTGGAGAAACGTACCGTTTTCCCGTTACGCACATGCAAGTACGGGGCATTTCGTACAAACTTACCAGAGCAGACCTTGCAGAATGCTGTACATGAGCGGTGGTTCGGGTCGATGTTGGCCGTTATTTTGAATATAAAACCAGTGAATTTAGACTCTTCGGGTTGCACCATGCGCTCTTCTGCAGTGGTTGGGCGTGGTTTTGGGGCAATCTCTACAAAGCAATCCAGCAGTTCTTGTACGCCGAAATTGTTCAGCGCTGAACCAAAAAAGACTGGTGCTACTTCTGCCTCTAAATATGCATTTACATCAAATGTGTCATATACCCCATCAATCATCTCCAGGTCTTCACGCAGTTTCTCTGCATCTTGTTCGCCGACGCGTTCTTCCAGCTCGCTAGAGTGGATGTCAACGTTCACTTTCTCCGTCACCATCTGTTTGTTAGGCGTGAAGAGATTAAGGTTTTCCTCGTATATGTTATAGACTCCCTTGAATCGTGCACCTTGGTTGATGGGCCATGAAAGTGGGCGTACTTTAATTTGTAATTCGCTTTCCACTTCATCAAGCAAATCAAACGGGTCTTTTCCCTCGCGGTCCATCTTGTTGATGAATACGATAACCGGTGTCTTTCGCATGCGGCACACCGTCATCAATTTTCTGGTTTGGGCCTCTACACCTTTCGCGCCGTCAATGACGATGATGGCAGAATCTACAGCCGTTAGTGTCCTAAAGGTATCTTCTGCAAAGTCTTGGTGACCAGGTGTGTCGAGAATGTTTACCTTATAGTCCTTATAGTCAAACTCCATCACGGAGGTGCTCACAGAAATACCACGCTGTTTCTCAATCTCCATCCAGTCCGAAGTGGCAGTCTTCTTGATTTTATTGCTCTTCACAGCGCCAGCCACTTGAATCTGACCACCAAATAGCAGTAGCTTCTCCGTCAATGTTGTCTTACCTGCATCTGGATGCGAGATGATAGCAAATGTTCTTCTTCTTTCTATTTCGTTCATGCTTTATAGTTTACTGATACATTCGTGCAGAGAGTCTTCCCAATATGGGATTTCAATGCCGTATGTGTTCTTGATTTTCGTTTTGTCTAATACTGAATAATGCGGGCGTGCCGCAGGGGTGGGGTACTCCGTTGTGTGAAGTGGCTTTACATGGCAAGTGGTGATGCCTGCAATGCGATGGATAGCCTTGGTGAAGTCATACCATGAGATGACGCCTTCGTTAGAGAAGTGGTAGATGCCTGGAACGATACCTTGGTTGATGGCAGTGAGAATGGCAGTCGCCAAGTCTCTTGCATAAGTAGGTGTTCCCACTTGGTCGAAAATAACACCAAGCTCAGACTTTTCCTTGCCTAGACGAATCATCGTTTTTACGAAATTATTTCCATAAGTGGAATAGAGCCATGCCGTGCGAATAATAAGATGGTTTTTGCAGTTGTTTTTTACACGTTCTTCGCCTGCAAGTTTTGTTCGTCCATATACGGAATTAGGGCAAGTCGGTTGTTCTTCTGTCATCGGTTTGTTGCTGGTTCCGTCGAATACATAGTCTGTACTGATCTGCACGATACTTCCTCTGCGTTTCTCAACGGCTTTGGCTAAATATCCAGGAGCAATATTGTTCAGCAGATTGCAGAGCTCGTCGTCGTTTTCTGCCTTGTCTACGGCTGTATAAGCAGCACAGTTAACGATGCAGTCAATACTGTTCTTTTCCACAAACGTTTCCACTTCTTGTTCGTTAGTGATATCCAGTTTCTGTGCAATGGAATTTTCTGGGAGAACTACGTCTGTGAAAAAAAACAGATGTTGATTGTTGTTCTTTGCTTGCAATTGCATTTCATTGCCCAACTGTCCGTTACACCCTGTTACCAAAATATTCATATCTTTAATTATTTTATGGGGTATGGCTGATTCTCAATTCTCAATTTTCAACTCTCCTGCTTTGTCTTTTAAGTAATAGTCGCTCAATAAGCCGATGAACTTTGCAATGTTGTTCATAGCAGTGGCCGTTTCTGCAGAGATATCTTTCTTCTGCGCTCTGAGCAACATGGTACCATATAACGCATCAAAACAGTTTTCAATCTCGCCTTTCTCTTGACTTTCTGCGCTCTTGGCTCTAAGTTCCACAATGAAAGGAAGAGCTTTGTAATAAGCTGCAGAGTAAAATGGGTGTTTGCTCGACTTCAGCAATTGTGTATGAAGATCATTCAGTAGAATCAGAATATTTTTGTTGATTTGTAAGTGCCCATGCTCCGTCACCCCTTCCTCGCGCATCATTTGGATGAGGCTTTCATACCATCCTTTTAATGCTTCGCTCTTCTCTGCATCCAATTTGAACTGCGGGATGTACTCTGTGGCCATCTTCTCCGTATCCAGATTATAGGCGCGTAATGTATCTTCCACTTGCCACATGTATAGCAAGTACTCAGCTACGCTTTTTTTCTTTAGTTGCTCTGCTATATACATCTTTTCTTCTTCATTAATCGTTCCATTATAGGATGGAGAACTTATTCAAACAATTGAAATCCGGGGTCTTCACCAAACGGGATAAAGTGAAATGTGTGCCCTGTTAAGGCATATACAATCATGATGGCACTGACAACCATTACGATGATGCCGATAATGCGGTTTATTCGCCATATCACCTGATGACTAAATCTCGCCCTTACCTTGTCCACCAGCCATGTCAAAGCATACCACCATGCCAATGCACCCACAACGATGAAAATGTATCCCATAGTCTGTGCTATCCAGTTTCCTGCTAAGATGAACGTGAACTGGCCATACAATGCTACAAAAAGCAGTACGATTAGAGGGTTTGACACTGTGATGACAAAACCACTAATGGCAAAGCCTGTCAATTTGTTTTTTGTTTCCACAGGCGCTACCCGGTCTACCACTTTCTGTTTCGGAATGCTTTTGTAAGTATATACACCGAAGATAAATAGCAGTACAGAACCGATTATTTTAATCCAAAGGGCAATGATGGGATCCTCAATGATGTCCACCACAAGGTACATGAAGTAGCCCGTAATGATGGCGTATAGGATGTCGCTCACACTGGCGCCTACTCCTGTGGCAAATCCTTCCCAACGTCCCTTATTTAAGGTGCGCTGCACAGTCAGAATGCCGACAGGCCCCATAGGCGCTGAAGCCAAAACCCCAATCAGAAATCCTTTCATCATTTCCTCAAATACGCCCACGTCTTTCATCCATTCTTGAAAGTTCATTTCGGGCATTTGAGGGATTGTTTGCAATATAGTCATTTTATCGTCTCCAGCCAAGCGCTCAAATCGCTTGTCATCTCTTTATGGTACTTGAAATTTTCTCTGCTCCCCCAGCCGTGTCCTCCAGAGGGATATATATGCATAGTAGCTTTGATGCCGTGTTGTTTTAATGCTAAATAGTAGTTCACGCTGTTTTGTGAAGGCACCGCTTTATCATCATCGCTTAGTAGCATGATGGCTGGTGGTGTTTGGCTTGTAACCTGCTTCTCGTTGCTGTAGAGGTTTGCTATTTCCTCTGTTGCCTGCTTGCCAATCAAACTGTGGCGGCTTCCTTGATGTGTATATGGGTAATTGAGCGTGATGACAGGATAAAACAGAATTTGGAAAGCTGGCATAGTGAGTGGGTCGCTGTGGGTGGATATGGTTGAAGCCAAATGACCACCTGCTGACGAGCCCATAATGCCCACCTTTTGGGGATTGATGCCCCACTTTTGTGCATTTTCCCGAACCACTTTCAATGCCTCCTTCGCGTCGCTGATGGGCACGTCGGTGTTGGCGTGTGGCATACGGTATTTCAGCACGATGAATGCAATGCCACGTTCATTGAAGAACGGAGCCCAGTCATACCCCTCATGTCCAGTGGCCAAATGCGTATAGCCACCGCCGGGGCAACAAACTACCGCCCGTCCAGTGGCCTTAGTGGCATCAGGGAGAAAAACTCGAATGGATGGCTTGAAGTTCAGTTTCGCATCGTCATATGGCTGTGTCTTGTCAATGCCATTGCTGTTGGGCAGCCCATTAGGCCACAAGTCAATATCAAATGCGTTTTGTTGTGCATTTATGCTACAGAAAGTGAGGAGTTCCAGCATGAGGAGAACAAACTTTTTCATCATTTCTGTTTGTTATATGATAAAATAATGTGCAAAGGTAACAAATTTTAGTGAAAAAGCCCTACCTTTGCCAATAAATCGTCGGTGCCTAAATCGAAAAATAAACAGTACACTGTAAATAATAGAATTGTAAATATATTCATGGACACTCAAAAACCATTTGTGATTGGTGTTGACCTCGGAGGTACCAACACTGTTTTCGGAATCGTTGACGCTCGGGGTAACATCGTGGCGCAAGATTCTATTAAGACTCAGAATTATAAGACAGCCTGCTCTTTTGTTGAGGCTGGTGTGGTATGTCTTACTCCGCTTATTGCTCAAGCGGGTGGTATTGAGAATATTGCAGGCATGGGCATTGGCGCTCCCAATGCCAATTACTATAGCGGTTCCATTGAGATTGCCCCCAACCTTTCGTGGGCACATGATTGTGTGGTTCCTCTTGCGCAGATGTTCTCTGACCAATTATCAACATCAAACTATCGGTTGCCTGTTCGTCTCACCAACGATGCCAATGCTGCTGCAATGGGGGAAATGACGTATGGAGTAGCTCGTGGCATGAAGAACTTTATTGTTATCACCCTTGGTACGGGTGTGGGGTCTGGCGTCGTTGTCAATGGTCAGTTGGTCTATGGACATGACGGCTTTGCAGGCGAACTGGGACATGTGAGGGTGGATCATAGCGCCAAAGCTCGATTGTGTGGCTGCGGACGGCATGGCTGTCTTGAGGCATATTGCTCTGCTACAGGTGTGGCTCGTACGGCCCGTGAAATGCTGCAACTGAGCGAACGGCCTTCTTT
>AUXO017923267.1_pt1 | contig 17029 bp, 18 predicted proteins | sample 768731 | NCBI WGS metagenome assembly AUXO01 (sample SAMN02715735, study PRJNA202380) | gut metagenome | biome: sheep rumen | host: Ovis aries | place: New Zealand: Palmerston North
AAATAGCTATGTCCACCCTAAAGCATAGTCTTCATTGCCGTAGGCAATATTCTTCATGCTTATCCCACCCACATAGCTCTTTGGAATCGGCTGAATGAATTCCGTCTTATCTTTTTAAGCCTAACTAAATCGCACTATGTGCGTGGTATAAAGGCTTAGACTTTAAAAGACGGTTGTAATAATTTTACAAAAAGTACCTTATTAGGGGTAACTTCATTTGGGTCAAAAAAATTACAAAAACTCTGATATCAGAGTCTCAACTCCTTAAGAATGATAGAAGAGAGACTCCCCTGCGGGGAGGCGACTCTCAACTAATAAGAGAAATTGATTATTAAAATTCGCGTAGCGGATTTTGTGAGAGACGTGGAACACGTCTCTCACTATGTAATGTTAATATGTAATATATTATGAAAAAGTATGAATCAATAATTGTACCTAAGGGGATTAGGTTTATTAGCGATTGGAAGGATTATCGTTTAGAGGATTATGAATTTCCCCATATCTTGAATAAAGTTCTTACTGGGTGTGGATATACGGAGTATTGTATTAAGAATGATCAGCCTTTAGTATTAATTTCTCCAAGGATATTTCTGATAGAGAATAAGGAAGATCAACATCCGGGAGAAGTTTTTCGAGTTAAGAATGAGATTGAAAGACTTACAAACTATGAACTAGATATTAAGGAATCTAGGTTAAGGAAAGAGGGATCTGATATCTTTAGTGAGGATGAAAAGAAGGAGAGAATAGAAGCTTTGAAACGGAAGATTCGTGAATATACTTATGTTTGTGGTATTAAACATAAAGTTCCAAAGATTCTTGTAACTTATGATTCTTTCCGGCACGTGAAGGATGCTTTAGGCCCTTTCATCAGGTATTATCAGATAGTGGTAGATGAATTCCAATCGATTTTTATTGATGCACGATTCAAATCCAGTACAGAGATTGAGTTATTATATCAACTTCAGGATCTTCAAAGAGTTTGTTTTGTAAGTGCTACTCCAATGTTAGACAAGTATTTAGATATGCTCCCCGAATTTTGTGATCTCCCTTATTATGAACTAGATTGGAAGACAGAGGAGCCAGAGAGAGTGATTAAACCTAAGCTAGACATAAAATTTACGACTAGATCTCTGAATGAAGAAGCTGGAAGAATAATTCATAGTTATCAGATAGGAAAATTTGATACTCGGATAGATTCTAAAACGGGTAACCTGATAGAATCTAGGGAAGCCGTCTTATTCTTTAATTCTGTGACGGGAATATGTCAAGCAATCAGAACTAATGGTTTACATTTAGAGGAGTGTAATATTATGTGTGCCAGGAATGATGAGAATGAAAAGAAGGTTAGAGATGCTTTCAATAAAGTTTTAAGAAAAGAATATCCTGATTCTAAGACCCCACTTTTCATTCCTAAAGAAGTTTCTGTCATAGGTAGGATTCCGAAAAAAGGGGAACCACATAAAATGTTTACCTTCTGTACTAGAACTGTATATCTTGGTGCTGATTTCTATTCCACCAATGCTAGAACCTTCATATTCTCAGATTCCAATATAGACTGTCTCTCGGTAGATATTTCGATGGATCTTGAACAGATATTAGGAAGACAGAGACTTAGAGAGAATCCCTGGAAAAATACCGCCAAGATGTTTGTTAAGGTTATCTCAAAGGCACATAAACTAAAGAAAGAAGATTTTGATAAGAGGCTAGAGGAAAAGAAACAAAATTCTATAAAGCTCTTAAATTCTTATTCACAGGTTGATGATATTAATAAACACGTCTTAGCAGAAAAATACCAAAGAGATGCCAAAGCTAGTCATTATTCATATGATTATGTAGCCGTTAATGAGCATGCCGGAAAAGATCTTATCCCTGTCTTCAATAACCTGATGATGGTGTCTGAAATGAGATCTTTCGAGGTTCAGCAAATAGATTATGCGGATAGATTTACAGTTATCAATGCTATAAATGACAGATCTTTAGAGGGAGTTCGAAAAGAGATTATTTCTGCTGCAGAGGTCTTCAATAATATTAATAATAGTGTTGATAAATTGAAGATGCTTGTAGAATTATCGGAAGGGGATATCTCTGAAAAAGATTTGACTGATTTCTTAAGTCTTATTCCAGCTAAATTCAAGGATTACTATATTGAGATGGGTCCTAAACGAATAAAGGCTAATAGTTATAAGGAGAATCGCCTTAAAGAGGAATGGGTCAAGAATCATCAAGAAGAAAGGGGAATTGGTGATGAAATGATGAAAGAAATCTTGGGCACATTCAAACTGGGTCAAAGATATACAAACCCAGAGATAAAATCTAAGCTGAAGGAGATTTATCAGAAGTACAGCTATGATAAGACGGCTAAGGCAAGTGATCTGGGAGATTATTTCTGGTTAAAGAAAGTTTACATGCCCTCTATTAAAAAGAATGGATTTGAAATAACTGGTAAAAAATAATAACTATGAAAAAGACAATTAAATTATACGTTTTAGTTCTTCCTCAGATGGATAAAGATATGAAGTTTTGTTATTCAATAAAGTTTGGATATTCTAAAGACTTTGAGAAGAGAAGAAAGCCACAGTACTTATCTTATTTCTGGAATGTTGAGATTCTTCAAACATATGATCAGGGTAGTATTGAGATTGAAGAGAAGATAAAATACTACCTAAAAGATTATTTATTGTTTGGAAAAGAATGGTTTAAGTATTGTCCTGAAGTTATTAATTTCTTCAAGACCAACGATACTTACGATAAATTGAAAGTAATCGCTGATACTGTTATTATTCCAAAGAAAAAGAAAACTCGAAGGGTAAATTTTGAATTATTGAAATATGTTTATCAAGAAATATTCATTAAGGAAAAAGATCCAATAAAAAGAGGAGAGTTAGAACAAGAACTTAAGGAGAGTCTAAAACAATATCTGGAGGAGGATCAGATTAAGTATATAGTTAAGAATTATTCTCTAAAGGAAGAAGACATAAGATCATATTTAGCAGATCGTAAGGAAAAGTTTAATTCTATTAGTGATAAAATAAAAAATTTAGCTAAGAAGTTTAATGAGATAAGGGATGTTGTTAAGAAACTTCAATTTATAGTTGCCCTTAAAGATGAAGACTTAACCAAAGATGAATTAGATCTTTTCTTTAGCTATATTCCGGATAAATACAAAGATTATTATGAATTGTTGGGATTTGATGGAATAAGCGCTTGTAAATATCAAGAGTCTTATATTAAACGTAAGATTGAAGATATTTGTGGGAATAGTCAGAAGGAAGACGACTTGAGGGAAGAAATTTATAGGTTATTTAAAGTTGGAAATCGGTATATAAAATCAGATATTAAATCTACCCTAAAGAATCTTTATGAGAGGCTGGGATATCAGAAGACAGCTAAAGCTAGTGATCTTGAACAGTATTTTGAAGTAAAAGGAACTCTATCTCGAGATAAAAAAGCGGGATTTGAGATCTTGAAGAAGAGGTAGAGGGTAGTATCAGAGTTTAGTTATATGAAAGGAGAAAAGAAACCTAACAAAGGATTTAGTTCCAATGTTAGGTTTTTATTTTTTAGAGTCTGAATGGTCGTCTATCAAAGCAGCTCCATTCCAGTCTCTTTATTGATCGGTTAAGGTCAGAAGCTTTTGCGAATCCCGAGAATTTTTCTTTTGGATAATTAATTCTAGTCCAATCTACGGGAATTGGGTTTTCAAGCTCCACGTCAGTATTTCTATAAGCGGCGACGGGTTCAATCCAGATACAATCTTTCCCATCCCCACAAATTTTAAACACTAGGAAATCTTTTACAGTCCACAATAGATCGATGTAATGTCCGGGTGTAAATTTATAAGTTTTCCATCTAATAGCATCTCTCAAGCTGACGATAATAGTTCTTTGTAAGTTATTCCCCAGAGTCATTGTAACCCATGGAAATTCCTTACCATTTCCTTTCACTTCTGTTTCTTCTTTTCTTGTTACAATTCCCCTCAGATATTCCACTCCAGTCTCTTGAATATTTTTTTTTGATCCAAGACAAACACTAAGTACATCAGATCCTTTTCCGGAGGGGTCTGATTTTGTTTTCTCCGAGATCTTGACCATAGAAAGATAGGGAACAAGATCCTCGTTTAGTGCTGGTGTTGTAATCTGATAGAGGTAATACGAATCAGATAGTTTAGTGTTACCCAAGAAAAATGGGTACTGATAACCGATCAATGTGCCGGTCAAGTTGTAATGTCCTTCTAGCTTCATTTATTTATATTGCTTTAAAGGATTAAACATAGGCCACACTTAAGCAGGTGACCGAGAATTAACACACTATAACCTTCGGGATATTCTTCCTCTGGTTAAATCATAGGGAGACATTTCGAGTTCTACTTTATCTCCGGCAATGATACGAATATAATTCATCCGTATTTTTCCTGATATAGTACAAACTACAGGAGTACCATTAGATTCTAGTTCCACCTTAAATAGTGAATTGCCGAGTTCTTGTGTTACTGTTCCTGTAGTTTTAATATTCTGTTGTTTCATTCTAATTTATAATTCCATCCTTATCGAACATTACCTGAACCCAAACAAAGTGATGTTCGATTATCTCTTGTTTAAGGTTTTCAGGCAGGTTTGATACCCCTTTTTTCAATTTGATAAGGTCTTCTAGTGTTAATTTGCAAACGATATATTCTTTAGGTTCTTTTTTACTTCCTATATTAATGATAGAATATTCGGTTGCTCCAAGTCCAAAATTCTCTTTTACTTGGTTTATTGAGTTTATTAAAGTATCTCTAAGTTTTGATTCCCCATATAGATCTTTCAATGTTACTACTTCAAGTTTATAATTTGTAGACTTAATTCTTTGTCTTGAGCAGCACTTTGAGGTATCTATTCTGGCGGGATTTTTCCAATAGTCTAAGTATTTCAGATAAGTGTCAAAATCACGGTTCATTTTTAAGCTTTGTATTGTAGACAGTGATTCAACTATTATCTCTTCGAGGTCTAATCCCAAGTCCTTAAAGAGTTCTGAGTAATAAAGTCCTTTCAAGAAATTAGGATCTTTTATTCCATCTATGACCAGAAGTTTTTTCGTTTTTTCGATATTATCCTCTAGTTTATTCTTATCGCCAATGAAAAGATCGGTTCTAACATTCTCAAGATTCCAGCTTTCTATCAACACTTTCTCCACAACATCCTTCATAGAATTCATTATCTCATCTCTGGGAATTGTGACTGATGTTGTTAGGTTGGAAATGACTGAAAATGTATCTAAGATTTCCTTTAAGGATTTTTTAGTTTTGTTAGCATTATCATAGATAGAGTTCCAATAGTCTTTTATATCTCCGGAATAATCATCCTTTAATACTTCTCCAGAGTCTACCATATATTTTGGTTTAAAGGCTATTTTCAGATCTTTAGGTCCCTCTCCAAAACTTCTTCCTTTAAGTACTTCTCCAACAGTTGTTTCCCCGTTAAGTTCTGTCACGTAGAGGAAGACTTCTGGCATTTTTTCGAAGTCTGTAAGATAGGTAGAATTCATGAGGGATGTTTTTCTGAGACGAACAGTTGCAAGCGGGTAAATGGATTTGGTATAACTGTCATAGCGGTGTCCTGGTATCCACTTCATTGTTTTCTTACACATCTCGCAATTCATTTTTCTTTTCATCTCTTCAAAACATTTCTTAAACCCTTTCATTTCTGGTTCTATGAAGGAGACGTAAGGAATATCATCTTCAAATATTACCTCAAACCTTTCTTTCATAATACCTCCAGTTATTGTATGTTCTTCCAAGAGACTCCATATTCCGGGTTTATAAAAATTTCCGACTTTATACCAATCTCCTGGAAGTTCATCACACTTAAGGTAAAGGAAGAAGTCATTATCATCTCCACCAAACTTAAGGTCAAATTGATTCTCGTAAAGTCTGGTTTCTTGATAAGTTTTTTCTCCGATGAGTTTTATCACACTTATCTGATACTGTTTTTTCTCTGTTGCTGCTAAATATACCTCTTTTTCAGACGGTATAACATAGGCAATTACTTCACTTGTTAATCTCCAGTTCATATTAATCTTCAATTTTAAATTTTATCTTTTTTCTTACGCTATTAAAACTAATCTTTCTTCCTCCGAAAAGCTCTTGTACTGTAGTTAGCATCTCCTTAATGTCTACATCTTCATCTCTAATTTCCGAAAGATCTAACATTTCTAGGTGAGCTAATTCGAATTTATGTTTTTCTAAGTCGGGTTCCTCTATAGAAGTACACCGAAAAAGATGCCCCTCAGTTGCTATTATGAGTTTTTGAAGTTCTGGAATTTTATAGCATTCCCGATTAAACCTCAACTCAATAAAATGTTCAAAACTCTCGCATCTCTCTCTTTCTCCTCCGGGTATTCTTTCACAGGACACCCAATCTTTTTCGTACTGTCCAAGAGTTCGATTAACTTCCGACACTACTTTTCTTATTATCTTTTCTAAGTCCATATCCTACATATTCTATTAGTTTATCTATTAATCTTATTTCTGTTTTATTTATTGGAATTTTTAGCTTCTCTTCATATCCGATAGCAGTTTGTTTGAAATATGAACCACTAATTTTGATAGAGAAGGTAAGATCAAAGGGAAATCTAAGGTTTGTTATTTTCCATTCTCCAGTTTCACATATCTTATAAAAATCTTCCTTTATATAAACGCAAGACTTCATTGTATTTAAGATATATTTAGGATTAGGTTTTTCCGAGATTTTTGTAATTTCCCAGTCGTCATACACAATTCCCAAGTCGGACGGAACCTCACCAAAGATCAGTCCAGTTTTTAGTTCCGGAATATAGATTAACCAAGATCCTAACTCTGGAATCTCATAGTAAGGCCATCCAGAATCTTCCAAATCTAGTTCTATTCTATGATCTGGTCTTTTTCCTTTACATGCCTTTTCAAATCTTTCTTTTGGGATTAAGTGAAGCATAATAATCTAATAGTTTAATTTTGTCCCATGATATTCTTTCTGGAGATCTTGAAGTTCTTGCAAATTCTCCTTTCACTGCATCTATATACATTGAACAAGTACCTTCATCCCCCAAGTATATTTTATTCCATAGACTTTCCCCCAAGAGCTCCTTTATTCCAAGTTGTTCTATTGCTAAATTATCAAACCCAATATTTCCTCTTTCAGTCGGTCTCCCCTTAAAAAGATCTTTAAAATAATTTCTAAGAGGATTCATGTCTGGAAGTTTAGTATTTATTGCTCTTCCCCATTGTTTATAACCTAAGATAAGAACTGAATTTTCTTTTTCAACAAGCCACTTAATATCTTCTAGTGGGGTTATACCAGCAATAACATGATATACAATGGGAGGTCCTAGTTCTAGATATTCGCCTAAATCTGTTCCTCCGAGGATTCCTACTCTCTTCATCTTTGATGATAGTGGAGAAGTTATAGAAATTCCAATTCCAGATACCATACCAAATACTCTCTTAATTTTATCCGCATCCTTAGTAGAACTTAAATCCCCCAAGGTTATAGTGAGTCTTGTAAGGTGTCCTCTATTCTCAATCCACTCTATGATATTACTGGTTTCTTCTAAGCACTCCAATACATTTCCTCCTCCAATTGCTATTTCTATTGGTTTTTTAGGAAGTTGGGATAAAATCTGCTTTGTTTTTTCCAGATCTAATATGTCTCCGTCTTTTACACTTGACTCGTGACAAAAAGGACATCCATGAGAACACCGATTAGATATTTTTAAGTCTATTGAGTCTGGAAATTCCGAGTATAATTCTTCACCAATTCTTAATGCTCTTTTTGATACAGAGAAAAAAGAATTTCCGTAAGAAGATGTTTTGACCAAGTAATTTCCATTTAGGTATATTGATGATCTACTAAATTTCAAATTCAGCATAATCTAATAATTTTATAGTTATTGGAAAAATCATATAATCCTGTCCCATCTTTAAAATTTTCATTGTCTCTTCTACTAGAATTTCTTTATTCATATTAAATTCTGTGAATGAGTCTCCAAATTTTTTCTTCTTGAGTTCTATCCAAGTTTTGTTGAAGTCATTATTAGTAAAGAGAATATAGAATTTTTGATTATTCTTGTAAAAAGAATGAGTAAAATAAGTTAAGAGTTTTCCATTTAACGAATTATTAATATTAAAGCTCTCTGCCCATTCTTTCGTTTCTATATCGTAGTAAATTCCTCCTAAGATTCCAAATTCATCCTCCATAAAAAATGTATTTCGAATAGGATTTCTATCGACTTGATCTAGAAAATTATTTATTTCCCAATCAACTCTTCCAATTTTTCCACCTAATTCAATACTTGCTATTGCCGTGACTCTATTTTCTGCTATCTTCTCTCCATAAAAACCTTCCGGAGAATCAGAATTGTCATTTCCTCCATACAACCAGGAATCACGAGATAATAAGAAAGCACGAATAACCCTCTCATTCTCTGTTATTTCTTCAAAGATGTCATGAGAGTTGTGATCTATAGTTGGACAATTATAGTAAGCATCCTCCTGGTTTTCTACAGTTTTTAAATCTTCCGAGAATTTAGTGATCCATAAGAATTCAACATCTCTAACGCCAAAAATTCGTTTTAGGATCTTCTTAAGTCTTACTATTTTCTTTTTTCCTCGATCACTTATAATATCATCACAATATATTCCACATAAGTATTGAAGTTTAACAAGGATGGAATTAGTTTTAAAATAGTCCCACCCGAAGTCTTTTCCTCCTGGGATTTTTAATATTCCATCTTCCGTAATTTCAATGTCCCAATCTTTATCTCCAGGACTTACTAGATTTGTAGGTTCCATAGAGATAGAAACAGAATGAGAACTAGAGGAATTTGTTTCGGGCATTCCAATTCTTCTAACTATTTTTATACATTCATTTTTCATTTTTTCACTAGAGGTCCCTTCTAATTAGGGACTCATTAATAAGGGTTTCAGTTCCTTATTAATGTGAAAGGAAGATTGAGATGTGAAATGCGGGATGATGGAATCTTGATAGTAGAAAGAGAGGAAGGAAAACCATATTATTATAAATTTTTTCTTCAGGATTCTATTGTAAGGAAGAGTAAGAGAAAACTAAGATTTATTTTTTATCGTGATGTCTGCTATACTTACGGATACTATGAAGATATAAAATTGAAAAATAGAATTACATTGGAAGATTTTTGGGATTTAGTAAGGGAGGCGGAAAGATAAGAAAAGAGAGATTTATTAATGATATCTCTCTTTTTTTTGTCATAGATGTTCCTTATTTTGTCTTGGTTTTACATATTCTTCATAAACCAACTTAACAGGATCATCAACTTCTTCTACTTCTTCATAATCGAAATTTTGGGCTTTAATCCCTTTGTCCACTTTCTTATAATTATCCATAAAACAAAAAGAGAAGTTTTGATATTTTCAATAACTTCTCAAGCTTTCCTCTAACACTGATAAGGAATTCAGGCGGGGAAAAGTGTATTTTGTAAAGTTTCGATAATTTGGAAAGAATCTACTTTACGCGTGAACTTAAAAGTTCCATATTCTGTCTCTATATTAATTATTTCATATGTTTTTAGTTTCAGAAGGATAAGGATCGTTGTAATAACTTCCCATTTATTCCCCTGCTTCCATAATTCATTCAACAGATTCCCATTTTTTATCCCCATCTCTATTAGTTTCGAGTTTATCTTTTTCTCCTCTTTCAAATATCCCCACAATTTTCTAAACTCTCTCTTAAATTCTTCTTTGTTGAGGCTTATTTTGATTTTCTCGAGAGGAGTAATACCAAGAACCACTTCAATCTCACGTAAAGAAGATTCCTGTCTAAAGAAGAAAGTTGTGGAAGAAAGTTTGAGAAGAAGAGAATCAGTCCTAGAGTAATGATATGCGATAGCCTGAGTTACAGTATCCCATATTTTTCCTTCTTCCCATGATTTTCTAAGTTTTTCATTGACGAAGCCTTTTTCTATTCCAGCCCCATTAAGGTTTCCATCCGTCTTCTCAAGGTAATTTTGTAATCCTTTGTATAAATTTCCAAATGTTTCATTATCTATTACTTTCATATATATATAAGGGAATTAGCGTTGTATTGAAAGCTGTAATTTTCTCACTCTAAATCTCACGACACCTTAGATCCTTATATATGATAAATTTCTTGACATAAGCATGAATTTAGTACCTGGGGAAGATTGTCTGCGATAGATAGTCCTCCCTTTATTTTCCTTATAAGTATATGAAAGTTTTGATAAGAGCAGAATATTGGTCAGGATATGTGAAATATTTTATAGGAGGTTGCTATAAATTTTGGATTCCCGGACCTGAGCATAAAAGAGTAAATGGAAGACGATTATTAAAGATTTCATCTAGTATTTTTATGTATTATCTGTCAAATAATGATTACAAAAAATATAATAAATGGTTAGAATGGGAAATAGAGGAAGAAGAACTCAAGGAAATAATCTCACGAAAAAAGAAATATAGTGATCGGTTGGTTCGGTGATCGTGGAATAGAAGACATTTAGCGTAGAAGCTAGGTGTCTTCAAAACTCTTCTGAAACAACCTCTAACCCTTATAGATGGAGAGGAGATTAGATTCTCCTCGGTAAAAACAATAAATAGAATTTATATGGATGAAAATAAAATTGAATATTTAAAATTTCCAGAAAACATTAGAGCTCGAGTTGGAATGTATCTAGGTTCAAATCAAAAAGATGGATTAAATACAGCCCTTCGAGAAATTTGTGACAATGCCTGTGATGAGGTTGGAGCTGGATATGGAAATACTGTGCACATAAGTAATAATCTTGGGGGTTATTGTTATGTAGCTGATGACAGTTCTCGAGGAATGCCAATCAGGATGAGTAAGGATGTTCCTGATCGTACTGAAGCTTATCTCTCTATATCTGAACTTCACACCTCAGGAAAATTTCAGGTAGGGGATATTGGTAGGGTAGGTCTTAATGGTGTAGGGTCTTCCGCCACAAATGCAACGTCTTCTGTATATGCTCTTTTAGTAAGGGTGACAGAAAATAACTGGAAAGGATCAACCCCAGAAGTAGAGAGAGCTTGGAAAGATGCGGGACCTAGACAGAGAGGGGAACTGTACTATGTGGTTATTTGTGAAAAAGGGTATAAGGTATTTGAATCTTGTATGTTTCTGAAGGATATCGAAGGAAAATTATACGGTAAGAAAGCGAAAAATATTATACCTAGAGGAATGACTACCATCGTACTGTTCAAGCCTGATCCCGACATCTTTGAATGTGATAACCTAACCCCGGATATCCCCTATACAAATCTAAACTATTTCCTACTGATTCAACAAAGATTCTTCGGAAGGAAAAAGGTTAGAGTTATGGTAGATGGTGAAGATTTGAGGTGCACATTTAAACCATTCAAATACGAAATTGCAACAACCATAAAACCTAAAGATCCTGAGAGTCCAAATAAAGAGGTAGGAGTTTATCTGACCCTTGAAGGTGATCCGGAACTTGGGAAGACCGATAAAGATATGTTTGCGTCCGTGAATGGTCTAGATTGTAAGACTGGATTTCATGTTAACCTTGCAAAGACAGCCATAAAATCTGCTATTCGAACACAATATAAGATAACTCATGAATATGCCCTCGAAGGACTTAGATTTGGAGTAATTATATTGGCTAATGAATCTGTGTTTAGTAGTCAGACAAAAGAAAATTTGAAGGCTATTACAAAGGTTAAACTGGATGATTTTACTCCCCTCGTTAAAGAGATTGAGAAGATTTTTAAAAAGAATCCTGACTATTGGGATGCTCATTTTGAAAAGGTTAATCAATTTTGGGATGCTCATCGGAATATAGGGGCCATAGAAAGAGCTGAAAAGATGATGGATTCCTCTTCTGGATCTAGTTTTTATAGAAGTAGAAGTGGATTAGTTAAAGGATTTAGTGATGCAACTTGTTCAGATCGTTCTAGGTGTTCAATCTATATTTGTGAGGGAGATAGTCCTTCGGGGAGTTTAAAATCGGGGAGACGTTCAGTTGGAGGTTGCCTTTTAGAGGGTGTACTTCCGTTGAGAGGAAAAATTCTGAATGTTTCTGACGTCGATATTAATAGAGCCTTAGAAAATAAAGAGATATCAACAATCTTTAGTGTTCTCGGTGTTGGTATACAGGAAAAGAATGTGACTACCGGATGTAAGACTTGGGAAGAAGCTCATGAGAAATTAATGAAATATTCCAGATTTTCAAAGATCTGTATTTCCTGTGATTCTGATAGTGATGGAAGTCAGATTATGATGCTTATTCTGTATTTATTTTCGAAGTACGCTAGATTTTTGATAGATCATGGAATGGTTTATGTTTGTGTAAGCCCATTATTTGAACAAGATGGAAAATTTTATTATCCGGGAGACCCAACAGATTCTAACGGAGTGCCTATAGGAATTGATACTAAGAAGAGATTCAGAAGATTTAAAGGACTAGGATCAATACCTAAAGAAATGATCTATGATGTATTTTTTAACCCTAAGACGAGAAGACTTATTCAGGTAACTCCGGAGGGTATAGATTATGCAATGTCCTTAACTGAAGATATTAAAGTTAGAAAAGACTTGTTGATTAAGTCTGGAATATTAAGTAACCCATTTAAATTGAAAGATTAAGATGCCAAGAAAAAATTTAACGAAAGTAGAATTAGAAATAGGATCGCCAATTCGGAAAGAGGCTATAGGAAAAATAGTTCAAGATGCTTACTTAGATTTTGGTGGTTATATAAATTGTCATCGTCATCTAGCTAATCTTGATGGTTTTAAGGTATCCTATAGAAGACTTATTTATACCCTGATTCATAATTTCCCTCATACTTCCTTTAATCATACAAATACGGCAATAGCAAAGGTAGCTGATTATCATCCCCACGGCTTATCGTCAATGAATGAAATGTGTGCTACTCTTGTTAAGGCCGGTATTTTTGAGGGAGAAGGAAGCTTTGGGTATGTACAGATAGATGGAGTGAAGAATGATGCTGCAGCGGATCGATATACCTTCATTAAAATATCAGATTTATACTGGGATTTAATGGGGGATCTGCTAAAAGATGTTCCCTATGTAGAAAGTCCAAACGGTAATCCAGAACCAGAATATCTGCCTCTCCCATTGCCAGCAGGACTTCATATGAAAACAATTAATCAAGGCCTAGGAGTCTCTATAAGTATGGTATATCCAAATTTTAGTGCTTGGTCAATGTATCAGGCCTACTTAAATAATGACCCCTCACTGTTAGAACCAAATGTAGATCTTATACTGGATAAAAAGAATTCGGAATTAGATAAACTTTGGAGAGAAGGTAGGGGTAAAGTTATTTATGCTTATAAAATTTCAAGATATACTAAACCTGATGATCCTAGGATGCAGGGAATATTATTTGAAACTAAGGACGGAACCGAAATCTTTACTCCGAGACTTAAACCACTCCAAAAATTAATGGATGATGGAAAAGTTTATATAGAAGACTTAACCGATTATGATTCCTGTAAGATGGCTGTTTATAGAATCCCGGGAGCTAGAGGAATAACACTAGAAGATATTGAGGATCTTTGTAGGAAGTGCTGTTTCGATGCTACTAACTATAACCTGAATGTAACGGATTCTGTAAGAGCATTTCGTATTCCACTTTATGAATGGATCGACTTTACTTACAAACGTTATATCGATCTAATCACAAAGGCTAACCAAAGAAAAATAAATAAGACAAAGTTTGATATTGAAGTCTTAGAAGCAGTCCCGATTGTAGCAGATTATATCTTAAACAAAAATCCTAAGGTTACAGACAAAGAATTAATCACTAATCTAAAAATGCCTAGGGAAATTGTGGAGACTGTGCTGGGAAAACCAATATCATATCTTAGAAAGAATTCGGATACAACAGGAAAGGTAAAAGAGTTGAAGGCAAAATTGAAAGAATTGAAAAAATTTAACCCGATTACCTATACGGAAGAAATCATTAAAAAATTATGAGGTATGAAAAAAGAAAAGTATCAGATTTGTTTTAGGGAAGAAGATGAAGCACTTCCCGTAGATTGGCATAAACTCCCAGATGATGTTTTCGATAATATCCTTCCTGAATATATCTATAATGTATTTAGTCTTAATAAGGAAGGAAATCTAGGAGTTAAGAGCGTGGTATATTTTAAACCCGTTAAGAAATTCGAAAAACACATAATTCAAATTAAAGGAGAGGATAATATAGTCTTTGGTGTCTAAAATGATATACTTTTCTGGACTATCATCAATCATAGAATCTATATACCTCGGGGATAGGTTAGGAACTAAAATTGGAGAATGTGATGTCTTCGTTAATCCTAAAAATCCAAAATATCTAGTGGGGAAATTGGTAATCATAAATTCTACCGATTATCCACAAGATCAAATTCCAAGGTTAGTAGAGAATGGAAATAAAGTGGTATCTAGAATTAAGATAGAAGAAGAGGGGATTCTGTTTCAACCTTACATAATTCGAGTAGATCTAGGAATAATGTATAATGGAAGAAACCTCGAGGAATTAGTAACAGAGGATAGAATCTTACAGGAATTTTGTTCGTTTCCAGAATCCACTCTCCTCTTTCCAAAACTTAATCCTTCCTTATACCCGGTTACAGATTCAGAAGGAAATCTTACAGGACTTGGTTGGGCATTACATCAAGTGGGGGTTAAGGTGAAAGATGGATTAGAATTTCAAAATCTAGATATTGTAAAACTTGGAAAACTTAAGTTCTAGAAGAAAAGAGAGCGAGTTTATTCTCCTCTCTTTTTTTACGCCCCTCTCCTCCCACGCCCTAAGAGAAATCCGCCTATTTTTTTCCACACTCTTATAAGGCGGGGGTTTAGGGCGTTTATTTTAGGGGTGTGATGAGTAATAAAGATCAAAACCTTATAAGAGATGGAAAAAATATTATTATCTAGAGAACTCATAGAAGAGCTGAAGAAAAATCCTAATGCTCCGGTCCTTTGTGGTGCTTGGAATGGATATGTAGAAACTTATGCTGGGGTGGATCATGTTAACAGATTTAAGATGGAAGAACTACAGAACGATTTTTATGGCACCCCCGGAAGAATGGATAAGAGAGTATTGACAGAAAAAAGTGAGGAAGTCTTTTATATAGGATCACTCTTCGGACGAGTACCAAACCCCGATATTGATTTTGGAGAGGATAATATAGACTATGAGATATCTAAAATTAATGGGGAGAGTGGAGATCCTAATCTTGTCTGGAAACTTAACGGATTTGAGAGTGGGGATGGGGTAAGGTGGATAAAAGAGGGAGATGGATGGAAAATTGAATATGATACTTCCTCCCAAACACTAGATGCTCATAACTATAGGGAGAGTATGAGATTTGTTGGAAAAGTGATAGGAATAGAAACCCTCCGGAATATAATCTCTACCTGTAAAATTGACTTGACTGTGAGGATTTAAGAAAAAAAATAGGTAAAACCTTTAACCGGTAATACCTATTTATTTTTATTTTTATCTCTTCCCTATGATCTCAAATCCATTAACCCATTTACCGGACGAATCTTGAAACTTAACTTCCTTTATTAGGTAGTAGAGTTCAAGATCTGTTGCTTTAGCCTTCTTCTGATAACCTAACCTTTGATATAGATTATTCAGGCTATCCTTTATTTCAAATTTTGTATATCTTTGACCAACCCTAAATAGTTTAAGAATCTCTAATACAACCTCGTCTTTAATCTCTTCGTTGGACACCTTTTCTCGCCAAGCCTTCTTTATTTTATTCTCTTCACAACCATAAGTTTTGATAATTTCGGGACCCACTACCGTATAGTAATCCTTGTATTTTCCGGGGATTAATTCTAAGAAATTTCCCAAGTCATCTCTTGAGACTAAGGAAGCATAATCTATTAAGTACCTAAGCTTATCCTTAACAGCTTTAATCATAGAAAATTCTTCTACTTTTCTCCTCACACTGTCCCTTATGCTGTCCATTCCTTCAGACTGAACAGAAGAGAATACAGTAAATCTATCTGCATAATCCGTTTGTTGAAGCTCGAATGCTCTCTCCTCCGTAATCTGAACTAACTCGTTGAATATAGGTTGAAGCCTCACCACCTCTCCTTTATCATTTTCAATCCTAGAAACAGCTATATAGTCATCTCGATAATGACACATCTTAGCTATTGTCTGATATCTTTTAGCAATTTCACGCTTTATATTAACGTCTTTTGTCTCAACGAAGCCTTTGAGAAGAAGTTCTGTAGACTCTGTCTTCTCTTTTAGCCTCTTATTAAATTCTTCTTTGGTAGTCTTGTGATCTAAGTTAGTACACTTAACATACATCAGAGCTGAGTTCTTCCAAGGATTGATATCAAGTCTCTGTCGTCCCAATATCTGTTCAAGGTCCATGCTGATATCGACGGCTAAACAATCTATATTTGAATCACTGAATATGAAAGTCCTCGCATTGGTAGAATAGAAATCAGCTCCAAGGTATACGGTTCGAGTACAAAAAGTGAACATCTTATGAGGTTCTCCTTCTACGGGAATCTTTCCTATCATCTTATCTTTCTTCTTCCAGGTTACCGCTTTTCTATCCTCTTTCTTAGCTTCTTTCATTAAAACATAGTTGAAAGCTTTTCTCAAGGAATCCTCATTTTTGGTGGATTTAGCACAAATAACATTCACACTCTCTAGATGAAGATTATTAGATCTTATAGCCTGACAAATACCTGCTACAGAATTTAAGAACAAAACAGCCTCCTTAGACTCTATGAATTTGCCTGTTTCTGAATCAATCCTAGTATCAAATCTTCCATCTTGATAACTCTTTATGATTCCATTAACAGGTTGACTTAAAGTGGCTACTGTAAATCTTATCTCTAATTTAGGTTTCACTACCCTTCCAGGATCTTCTGTTTCCCAATCTAGTTCATAGTAGGGGAGATCCCTAAACTCTTTCAGTCTCTCTAAGTACTTGTCAAGAAGAGGAGTAGCACTAACATAACAAACCTTTTTCACTTTCTTTAGATGACTTAGGAGTTCTATCTCAGT
>AUXO015895725.1_pt1 | contig 17026 bp, 16 predicted proteins | sample 768731 | NCBI WGS metagenome assembly AUXO01 (sample SAMN02715735, study PRJNA202380) | gut metagenome | biome: sheep rumen | host: Ovis aries | place: New Zealand: Palmerston North
GGAAGGTGGAAATTGGAAAAGTTGATGTTGCTTTCTTCGCTGGAGTCGAAGAAACCGGCACTGATACCACTCTCGTTGTATTGCGCATACGATGTTGAAGTGCAAACAATAGTGGCCGTGATTAGTAGATATCGTTTTAAATCTTTCATCATGATGATCGATTATAGTGTTTAAACGTTTTCTTTTTGTACAAATGCGGTCAGAGTACGGAATATAATCTTCATATCGAGCATGAAACTATACGTCTGTCCGTAAGTGATGTCAAGCTGCTTTCGCTCCTCTGCAGACATCGCTCCGCCTTTGCCGCGCTCTTCGACTTGCCATAGACCAGTGAGACCAGCTGGAGCCATGAAACGGTCGATGCTGGAGTCGGCAGTGAGCTTTTCTGCCTCGTAGAGTGGCAGAGGCCGGTTACCTACCACTGACATGTCTCCCTTGAGAATGTTGAACAGCTGGGGCAGTTCGTCAATGCTGTACTTGCGAATAAACCTGCCTACCTTGGTAACACGAGGGTCGTCCTCAATCTTGACAAAAGCATTGTCTATTTCTTCCTGCTTCTGTTTGTTGAAATCAGACTCTGCCATTACAAAGTCGTCACCTACAAGCATAATCTCTTCGTCGCCTATCATCATCATCGATTCCATACCTGCGTCAAGCATGTCTTGCTCGGCTTCTGCACCTAAAGGAGCAGTAATGGTCTTGTGCTCGCCTTTCTCGTCGGAATGGTTTTCTGCATACTGGTTATGGTCTTTGCTCAACTCCTTCAGACGATCTTCTGCATCGGTGTACATACTGCGGAACTTGAGGAAGTCGAAGATGGTGTAATTAGTTCCAACACGTTTGGACTTAAACAGAACCGGACCTTTGCTCTCTATCTTGATGGCGATAGCCGTAATGATGAAGACGGGTGAGAGAATGATGATAGCCAGAACGGAAAAGACAATGTCGAAGAGACGCTTCCAAACAGGAATCTGGAACCTCAGGATCTTGTGCTTCGGTGCCTCGTCGTCGAAAAGTATGTTTTCGCGGTCGGAGATGAATTGAATCTTCTTGTTCAATTCGGTAACGGAAGCTCCACTGACAATGGTGTCGTTGATGCCGTATTTCATGTATATGTCACGGTCTTCGTCCGACATGTGGTCGGTGACGAGGATGATATATACATTGCGGCATTTCTTCCGTATGTAGGTGATGGCAGTAATGTCCTCATTGCGTACATTTCGCTCGAAGAACAAAATGAAATGTTCGTTGGCAACATGAGGTGTACAAATCTGAGCTGCATCCTTGTAGGCGTTGGACATTCGTACCAACTGCCCCGGGATGTATTTCAGACGCTCTTGTGTCTTGAGGTTGTTACCTAAATATACAACACCTATCATATATAATAATGTATATTCTCTATTTTCTGTTAGGGAAGAATCTTCTTGACGCGAATCTTCAACTCCATAGGATTAAAGGGCTTTACGATATAGTCCTCTGCACCAATCTCCAACAGACGGATGCGCTCGCTGGTAGAGTCCTCACTCGAAAGCATCACTACTGGAATGTGACGGAACAACTCATTCTGCTTAATCCATTCCAGAAAGTCGTCACCGCGCATTCCTGGCATACGGATATCGGAAATAATCAAGTCCGGAGTGTTGCCTGCCTGAAGCCACTTTACACCCTGCAGCCCGTCGGGAAGCCACTGGACATCATACTCACTCATCAAGTAGATAGAAAGCACCTTTGCGATGGTTTCTTTGTCATCAAGTATTAGTATCTTCTTTTTCATATATGAAATAACTTTTGTTCATTCAGATTGTTTTCTTTGGATGCAAAGGTAAAAAATTATTTTTAATTGTAGTCAAATAATGATAAAAAAAACGCGAAAAAATGCAAAAAAGTTGGTTTTTAAAAATATTTTAGGGAAATTTGTGGGGAAAAACGTATTATAATTAGGTTTTAGCAAACAATTAGATTATGGCAAATAGGTATCTATTAGGTTTTGATGTCGGCAGTTCGTCTGTCAAGGCATCATTGGTGAATGCAGACAATGGTAAATGTGTTGCAACGGCTTTTTATCCTGAGAAGGAGGCTCCCATCATGGCTGTGAAGGCTGGATGGGCAGAGCAGGACCCGCAAATGTGGTGGGATAATGCAAAGCTGAGTCTGAAAAAGATTATGGCAGATGCTGGTGCGAAAGCAGAAGATGTAAAAGCTATCGGTATTTCTTACCAGATGCATGGTCTGGTGTGCGTAGACAAGAATTTGAAAGCATTGCGTCCATCGATTATCTGGTGTGACTCTCGTGCAGTTCCTTATGGTGAGAAAGCTTTCCGGGAGTTGGGGGCTGAACAGTGCCTGAGTCATTTGCTGAACTCACCGGGCAACTTTACTGCGGCTAAGTTAGCATGGGTTAAGGAAAACGAACCTGAGACTTTTGAAAAGATTTATAAGATCATGCTGCCTGGTGATTATATTGCCATGCGCCTGTCTGGTGTACCCAATACAACCGTAAGTGGATTGTCGGAGGGCATGTTCTGGGATTTCAAGAATAATCAGGTGGCAGACTTCCTGATGAAATACTATGGTTTTGATGCTTCTTTGATTGCAGACATTGTCCCCACCTTTGCCGTGCAAAGCGAAGTGAGTGCAGAGGCAGCTGCAGAACTTGGCCTAAAAGCAGGAACCCCCATCACCTACCGTGGAGGTGACCAACCAAACAATGCGTTGTCGCTGAATGTGTTCAACCCAGGAGAGATTGCCTCGACAGCTGGTACTTCTGGCGTGGTATATGGTGTGTTGGGAGAGGTGAACTTTGACAAGAAATCACGTGTCAATATGTTTGCACATGTCAACCATACAGACACCCAGACTCGCCTTGGCGTGCTGGGAATCTCTAACGGAACGGGTATTCTGAATGCCTGGATTCATCGTAATATTACTGCTGACATTTCCTATGCAGAGATGAATGAACTGGGAGCAACAGTACCTATCGGTGCGGATGGTGTGAAGATTCTGCCGTTTGGTAATGGTGCAGAGCGTATTCTGGAAAACAAGGAGTTGGGTTGTTCTATCCACGGACTGAACTTCAATACGCACAATAAGGCTCATTTGGTTCGTGCTGCTCAAGAGGGTATTGTATTCTCATTCTGCTATGGCATGGAAATCATGCAGCAAATGGGAATGGACATTAAGAAGATTCATGCAGGTAAGGCCAATATGTTCCTCTCTCCCCTGTTCCGCAATACATTGGCAGGAGTCAGCGGAGCCACGATAGAGCTTTATGACACCGACGGCAGCGTTGGCGCAGCCAAGGGAGCTGGTATTGGTGCTGGTATTTACAAGGACAACAACGAAGCCTTTGCCACGCTGGACAAGTTAGAGGTAATTACCCCGAATGAGCAAGACCGCCCGGCATATCTGGCTGCATACTCAGCTTGGAAGGAAACTCTTCAGAAAGCCTTGGTGTAGTGCTCTTGGTGCTTATTCGTAGATTTTTGCCCGGCGCTTGCCTTGTAGTACCGCGAGGGCGTTGAGAGCAAGAGCTCCCATTTCGTCTTCACCCGGGAAAATATAGACAGGAGCCAGAAAACCGATACGGCGGCGTAGCTCACCGACTATATAGTCGCTGTGGGCCATGCCGCCAGTTAGTAGAATAGCATCCACATTGCCACAGAGAACGGCTGCTTCTGCTGCTATGTTTTTTGCTACGTGGTAGAGCATGGCATCTACAATGAGATGGGCATGTTCATCTCCTTTATTGATGCGGTCCAGTATCTCACGCATATTGTTGGTGCCCAGATGAGCAGTAAGTCCTGCATTGCCAGCAATGCGTTTCAGCAGTTGCTTCTCCGTATATTTCCCGCTGAAGCAAAGGCGGATAAGGTCGGCGGCAGGAAGGCTTCCTGCTCGTTCTGGCGAAAATGGCCCTTCACCGTCAAGGGCATTGTTGGCATCTATAGCTCGTCCGTGTTCATGGGCTGCAATAGAGATACCTCCGCCCATGTGACAAATGATCAGGTTCAAGTCTTCATATTCCTTGCCGATGCCTCGGGCATAGCGGCGTGCTATGGCTCGCTGGTTCAGTGCGTGCCAGATGGCTATTCTGGGCATCAGGGGAGAACCGCTGATGCGGGCGAGGGGCGACAGCTCGTCTACTACTCCTGGGTCGGCAATGAATGCCCGGCAACCGGGAATGGTGACTGCTATCTCATGGGCGATGAGACATCCTAAGTTGCAGGCATGATTATGCATCACACATCCATGAAGGGTATCTTCCAGCATCCGCTCGTTGATTTCGTAGACTCCTCCTGTAATGGGTTTCACCAATCCTCCGCGCCCTATAACGGCATCGAACTCCAATGGAATGTCTGAACGTTTGAGCTCGTCGAGCACCAGCTGGCGACGGAAGTCCTGTTGCTCAGTGATGGCATCGAAGGGTTTCAACTCCTCTGAAGTATGGGTGATGTTGCGGAGCAGGATGGTTTTCTCGTCATTAAAGACGGCTACCTTGGTAGAGGTAGAACCTGGGTTTATGACTAGGATTTTCATAAGCATGCCAGTGCAAAGAGAATACTGTTAAACTTGGCTTCAGCAGAGTCACCTCTGGATGGAACGACCACCGGGCATTGTGCTCCCCATAGGATGCCTGCTGTGCGCGCTTGCGCAAAGAGTGTCATTGCTTTATAAAAAGCATTACCAGCCTCGATGTCGGGCATGACCAGCACGTCTGCTTCGCCTTCTAAGGGAGAATGGATACCCTTGGCTTTCAGAGCTTCCGATGAACATGCCGACTTGACATCTAAAGGACCGTCAACAATGCAGGAACCGAAGGCACCGTCCGTGGCCAACTTCTTGATGTCTTCATAACCTTCGACAAATGGAAACTGTCGGCCTCCATGTTCCGAGCAGTGGATGAGAGCAATGCGTGGCTGTTCGATGCCCAGATGACGGCAGAGTGCAGAGGTGTATCGCACCTGTTCGATACGTTGTTTCTGAGTAGGATAGGGGATGACTGCCACATCAGTGAAATAGAGCAGCTTGTGGTAATGGGCAATCTCTGCCACAGAGATGTGGGTGAGTACCTGACCTTCAGGCAAAAGCCCCGAAACTTTATTTAGTATGGCTTTTAGCAGGATGTCAGTTCCGATGAGACCTTTCATCAGTACATTGCCGTCGCCCCTGTGAATCATGGCGACAGCCTTTTGCGCGGCACGCTCCGGTAGTGGGTCTTCTATCCTGATGACTTCTGCAAGTCGGGTGTTTTCTACTTGCTGCAGGGCTGATAGAGTGGCTGCGTCTGTCGGGTTGACCACAACAATTCGTAGATTTCTTTTAGCTGCTGCGACAAGCCAGTGCATCTCGTGGAATGTTCGGACGGGTTTCATAGTTATTCGGTTTTTATGCGACAAAGGTAGCAAAAAAAAATGGACTGACCAAATAGTCAGCCCGTTTTCTTATTGGATGCTCTGCTGGTACCATTCGAAGAGTTTCCGGACTCCGGCCTCGATCTCCACTTTGTGGGTCCAGCCTAGTGAGTGTAGTTTGGTGACATCGATGAGTTTGCGCATAGTGCCGTCGGGCTTAGTGGCATCGAATTCGACAGTGCCGGTGAAACCTACAGCCTTAACCACGAGTTCAGACAACTCGCGGATGGTAAGCTCCTTGCCGGTACCTACATTGATGTGGCAGTTGCGTATCTCGCCTAATGAGGGTATTGCACCTCCGCGACCTGCTGAGTGGTTGCGGTCAACAGCCCCATTGGTAGAGGCACCATAGTGGACACTACTATACTTCTCAATACCGATAATATCAGCAAAGTTGACGTTCAAGAGTATGTGTACACTGGCATCGGCCATGTCTTCTGACCATAGGAACTCGCGTAGCGGACTTCCTGTTCCCCAAAGTACTACCTTATTATTATATATACCGTACTTTTCCAGGACTTCCAGAATGTCTTCGGATGATGCCGACCCGCTGACTCCTTCTACGGGGCGAATGTCAAGGTCGCGACGGATTGCCTGCCAGTTGTCGTCATGAATAAGCTTGGCTAGGTATATCTTTCGCATCATGGCGGGCATGACATGTGAGTTTTCCAGATGGAAATTGTCGTTGGGACCATATAGATTGGTGGGCATAACGGCAATATAATTGGTTCCGTATTGCAGATTATAGCTCTCGCACATCTTCAGTCCGGCTATCTTGGCTATGGCATACTCCTCGTTAGTGTATTCCAATGGTGAGGTGAGCAGGGCATCCTCTTTCATGGGCTGAGGCGCATTCTTAGGGTAGATACATGTGGAACCGAGGAAAAGCAGTTTCTTCACCCCGTGGGCATAAGCCTCGGAGATGACGTTGCACTGCATCTTCATGTTTTGCATGATGAAGTCTGCCCGATATAGCGAGTTGGCCATGATACCCCCCACAAAGGCGGCAGCCAGAACCACTGCATCGGGGCGCTCTTCGTCAAAAAAACGTCGTACGGCCAACTGGTCCGTCAAATCCAGCTCCTGATGAGTCCTGCCGACAAGATTCTCATAGCCGCGCTTCTTGAGATTGTTCCAAATGGCAGAGCCGACCAAACCGCGATGGCCTGCTACATAAATCTTGATGTTCTTGTCTAACATAGCTTTATTCAGCCATCTGGGCTTTGATAAAGAGTTTCTTTACAAATTTCATGTCGTGCTCGACCATGATATGAACCAGTTCGGGGAAAGAGGTCTTCTGAGGATTCCAGCCTAACTTTGCCTTGGCTTTGGCGGGATTCCCCAAGAGTTGGTCAACTTCGGCAGGACGGAAGTACTTGGGGTCTACCTCGACAAGTGCCTTGCCCGTAGCCTTGTCATATCCTTTCTCGTCGACACCGTCGCCACGCCATTCCAGTTCGATGCCCACCTCCTTGAAGGCCAGGGTGGCAAACTCGCGAACTGTGTGGTATTCACCAGTGGCAATAACGAAGTCGTCGGGTTCTGGCTGTTGCAGAATGAGCCACATGCATTCAATATAGTCCTTGGCATAGCCCCAGTCACGCAGTGAGTTGAGGTTACCCAGATAGAGCTTGTCTTGATAGCCCTGCGCGATACGGGCTGCTGCTAACGTAATCTTGCGGGTAACAAAGTTCTCGCCACGACGCTCCGATTCATGGTTGAACAGGATGCCATTGCAGCAATACATTCCATACGACTCGCGGTAGTTCTTCATGATCCAGAAGCCATATAGCTTGGCAACGCTGTAAGGAGAACGAGGGTAGAAGGGAGTCGTCTCCGACTGTGGAACCTCCTGCACCTTACCGTATAGCTCCGAGGTGGAAGCTTGGTAGATGCGGCACGTCTTTTCGAGTCCGCATATTCGGACGGCCTCCAGAAGGCGAAGGACACCTGTCGCGTCAACATCCGCAGTATATTCTGGAACATCGAAACTAACCTTGACGTGGCTCTGGGCTGCCAAGTTGTAAATCTCGGTGGGCTTCACTTCGCCGATGATGCGGATGAGACTGGAAGAGTCGGTCATGTCGGCCCAGTGAAGGTTGACCAATCGTGCTTTCTTCATGTCGCGCACCCACTCGTCGAGATAGAGGTGCTCGATGCGCCCAGTGTTGAACGATGACGAGCGGCGCAGCAAGCCATGTACTTCATAGCCTTTTTCAATAAGAAATTCGGCCAGATATGAACCGTCCTGGCCTGTGATACCGGTAATAAGAGCAACTTTTTTCATATTGATTATTAGTTTTGTCCCGAGAACTGCTTGATGCGTTGTTCCTCGGAAAGTTTACAAATGAGTAATGTGTCGTTGTTTTCGGCTACTATATATCCGTCGAGTCCCTGAATCACTACCTTTCTTTCCTTTGTGGCGTGAACAATGCAGTTATGCGACTCAAACATCGTGATGTCTGGTCCTATGCAGGCATTGCCGTACAGGTCTTTTTTGGTCTGCTGTTGCAGTGAGCCCCAGGTGCCGAGGTCGCTCCACCCGAAGTCGGCTGGGCAGACAAAGATTTCTTCGGCCTTCTCCATGATGGCATAGTCTACTGAGATGTTTTCGCATTCAGGGAATAAGCGGTCAATCTTCTCTTGTTCTTTCGCCGTGCCATAAACAGGTAGAATCGACTCAAATATCTTTGCCATTTGGGGCTGGTAGATACGGAAGGCATTGACAATCGTGGACACGTTCCAGATGAAGATGCCTGCATTCCAGAAATAGTTCTTTTGGCTGATGTATTCCTTGGCAGTGTCTACATCGGGCTTCTCGCGGAACGAGTCGACACGGAAAATTTCCTTGTTGCGTAGGGAATTGCTGCTGAGGTCGGCCTGAATATATCCATACCCCGTCTCCGGTCGGTTAGGCTTCATACCCAGTGTTACGATAGCATCAGTATCAGATGTGAAAGCCAGACATTCTTTGATGACACGCTGGAACTCTGCGGTGTTTAATACAACATGGTCGCTGGGCGAGACCACGATGTTGGCCTTGGGGTCTTTCGACTTAATGCGCCATGAGACGTATGCAATGCAAGGAGCCGTGTTGCGGCGGCAAGGCTCACACAGAATATGGTCGCCTGGCATATCGGGTAACTGTTCGTGAATGATATCGCCATATTTGGCATTGGTGACTACCCACACATTTTCCGGGGGGACAATGCCATTGAAACGCTCAACAGTCAGCTGTAGCAATGATTTTCCTATGCCCAGCACGTCAATGAACTGCTTGGGCTTCTCTGTTGTACTCATGGGCCAGAAACGGCTACCTACACCGCCAGCCATAATGACGAGATGGTTATTGATTCTTGCCATATTTAAATACGAAAGTTAGAATTAAGTTTGCAAATTTAAACAATTATTCTGAGATAAACGAATCTTGTCGGTAGAAATTGTATTTTTATTGCGTTACATCAACTTTCTTTTGGTTGTTTCATGAAAAAAGTGTAATTTTGCACTCTATGAGCTTTAATCTTTTAGAAGAATTGAATGAAGGGCAGCGCAGGGCCGTGGAGTATTGTGATGGCCCCCAATTGGTGATTGCTGGTGCGGGGTCGGGTAAGACCCGTGTGCTGACCTATAAGATTGCCTATCTGCTGGAACGCGATATGGCACCTTGGAATATTCTGGCACTGACGTTTACCAATAAAGCCGCCCGGGAGATGAAGGAGCGCATAGGACGGCTGGTGGGACAGGAACGTGCACAACGGCTGCATATGGGTACTTTCCATTCTGTGTTTGCCCGTATCCTCCGAGCAGAAGCAACGGAGATAGGGTTTGCTTCAAACTTTACCATCTACGACCAGGCTGATTCGAGGTCATTGGTGAAGAGCATCATTAAGGAAATGCAGTTGGACGACAAAATCTATAAGCCAGCTTCTGTGGCCGACCGCATCTCAATGGCCAAGAATCATTTGTTGCTGCCCCAGCAGTATGCTGTCAGTTCGTGGGCGACGGACGATGCGCAGCTTAAGCGCCCTTTGGTGACACAAATATATAATAGGTATACCGAGAGATGCCGTCAGGCTAATGCTATGGATTTCGACGACCTGTTGGTTCAGACATTCTTGTTGTTGCGCGATCATGATGATGTCCGACAGAAGTATGTAGAACGCTTCCGCTATGTACTGGTGGATGAGTATCAGGACACTAACTATGCCCAGCAGGAAATAGTATTGCTGCTGACGCGTGATCACGGTAGGGTTTGTGTGGTTGGCGACGATGCCCAGAGCATATATAGTTTTCGGGGAGCAAACATTGACAATATTCTGAACTTCCAGCAGATGTTCTCTGATGCCAAACTGTATAAGCTGGAGCAGAACTATCGCTCGACTCAGCTGATTGTACAGGCTGCCAATAGCCTGATTCGTAAAAACGAGCGTCAGATACAAAAGAATGTATTCAGCGAGAATGAGGAGGGTGAACGATTGACCCTGAAACCAGCTTATAGTGACAAGGAGGAAGCCATCATTGTCTGCAATGACATCAAGCGCATTCGCAGGCAGGAACATTGTGAATATTCTGACTTTGCCATCCTTTATCGCACTAACGCGCAGAGCCGCTCGTTTGAGGAGCAGATGCGAAAAGACAATATACCTTATAGAATATATGGTGGACTGAGTTTCTATCAGCGCAAGGAAATCAAGGATGTGATAGCTTATTTCCGTGTGGTGGCCAACTCAAGCGACGAGGAAGCGCTGAGGCGTATTATCAATTATCCGGCCCGCGGAATAGGCGACACTACTGTCGGGAAGATTGTTGAGACGGCAAACCTTCATCATGTCAGTCTGTGGCAGGTTATTTCACAGCCGATGGTGTTCGACCTGAAGTTGTCAAAAGGAACTTTGGCGAAACTAACAGCGTTCAAGACCATGATAGAGCAGTGGGCGTCACGCATAGATCAGGAAAGTGTCTATGAGCTGGGTCATAGCATTATCATGGAAAGCGGTATCAGTCGGGAGATTTATGGTTCTACTAATCCCGAGGACTTGTCACGTCAGGAAAACCTGGAAGAGTTTTTGGGTGGAATGCAAGACTTTGTGGAAACGCGTAAAGAAGAAGACCGTGAGAATGAGACTGGTCTCCGCGACTTTTTGCAGGAAGTGGCACTATTAACCGATCTTGACAGTGAAGACGGCGCCGAACAGCCGAAGGTGGTGCTGATGACTATCCATGCAGCTAAAGGACTTGAGTTCCCGACTGTTTTTGTGGTAGGCCTGGAAGAGAATATCTTTCCTTCGCCGATGTGTGTCAATACGATGCGTGAGTTGGAGGAAGAGCGCCGATTGCTTTACGTAGCCATCACACGTGCGGAAAAGCATTGTATCCTCACCTGTGCTCAGAACCGCTTCCGTTATGGCAGAATGGAGTTTGATACGCCTTCGCGCTTTATCAAGGATTTTGACCCCAGTCTTATTAAAGTGGAAGGTAGTGGTTCTGGGATGAACTCGTTTGTTGGTATGCCGCGTAGTAGCTCGTCAGGTATTACCGGCTCTCGTAATCTGCGTAGCATACAGAATCCGCGGCCTGTGGCTACTCAGTTTGTGGCTGATCCTAAACCACGTATGGTTCCGGTTCGGCACGAAACTCCCCGTCCGCAGTCAGCAATAGGCGACATAGGCTTGAAAGAGGGTAATGTTATTGAGCACCAACGGTTTGGCGTAGGTAAGGTTATTAAGCTGGAGGGTTCTGGCGAAAACACCAAAGCTACTGTTGAGTTTAGAAATGCTGGTACCAAGCAGCTGCTCCTGAAGTTTGCCAAATATACTATAGTGGGGTAGGGGAAATTGCTATAAAGCATCATCCTCCGGGCGTTCCGGAAGATGATGCCTTGTCTTTGGCTGCTTTCTTTTCTTACGGAGGTATTCGGCTTTTCGCGCTTCATACTCTTCGTAATGTTTTTCCAGAAAATTGTCTGCCATTATTTTGCCTGATTGTAAATAATGCTAATGCGCACTGGCTCGTGTTGGTTTTGGTTGCCTCCCACCAGTTTAACACTCGTCATGCGTAGTTCATTGTTGACACCGGCCACTGTTGTAGCCGAAGACGTGGTGGATGATGAAGTGGTCGTTACATGAACGGGGATAAGCACTGCTTTGTTCCAATTAGGGGTCTTACCACGGCGGGCATACATGTGATTGATCAATCCTGAAATGTTGTTGAAGGTATACGAATTCTTCAGACTGTTGTATGTTGCAAGGTAAGATGTCACGTTGTTGGGCAGTTTGCTCTCCTCAAAGAATGAGTACAGGCTGTCGCGCTCTATCATCAGCAGGTTTTCCGGCTCTTGAAGCAGGTCATCGCTCAAGAAACTGGTTTCATTCATACGTCGGAAGATAATTCTGGCAGAGGCGATAGTATCGTTCTCGTGATCTTGCTTGATATCCTCGACAGGCAGTGTTATCTCAGTGAAGATGCCCTCAGGAGCCTTCAGATAAGTGCAGGTCTCAATAGCAGCCAGACGCTTGATGTTCTCCATGTCGCTGACAAAGTGGCTGGTCTGTGTCACTTCCTGCGTACCATTGAACAGCTCAGGAAAGATTACCGTCACGGAGTCGTGCTTGAAACGATAGTTGATTTCCAGCTGTGTACGCGCTATTTCGGCTGTCACACCTAAGCCGTCGGTTGTCTTGAAATAGAAACCAGGGCAAACGTGTTCTGTGAATGACTGGGAGTTCTTGAAATACTCAGGATGGGAATAGAACATTCTCATGACGTAAGTGCCATAGTTCTTGTAGGTCTTGCCCTCTTTGTCTGTGTATGGCTCGTTAAGGGGAATCCTGATAGTTTCATAGTGAGCTCCGTTTTTTCTGAGATTACGTATGCTGTCTGTTTGCAGTAAATCGACAATCGAGTACATGCTCTTCTTGTTGATGCCGTCGCTTCTTAGATACCCCTGGGCCTCTGGATTGAAATTGGTGTAGAATAACTTGTCTTCCTTGACGGGCTTGGACAGCTCGATAATGTTCATTTTCATAGCCGCCAAGGAGTCTCCCATATAGCTGTTAATCAGGATGTTGATGAAGCACGAGTCAGCTATGGGTTGCTGGTCTTCGTCGACAGATAGCAAATCTTTCCTGTCCACGAAATATGTCTCGTCTTCCAAGATGGCGAACTGTGTTGTATAGTCGGCTGATACATAAGATCCGGTTTCCGGATCCTTCATGCGCCCTAAATAGCTATATGGACTGCGCGAAAGTACCGAGTCAGCAACGATGGAGCGCGTGGACACATAGAACGTGTCTGAAGAAATAATGAATTGGTCGATGTCGCTGGTAAGCGAGTTACCCAGGTCTATCGTGTCTTCACTACACGAAGAGATTGCAATTGTAGCCATTGCAATCCCTGCCATTATCAGTTTTTTTATCATATTAATATTATATCGTTTCGTAGAATTCTTCGTATGCCTGAGAGAAGTCCTCTCCTGGATAGCTTAAGGTTGGAATCTTCTGCTCTCGGGCATATTTCATTAGTTCCTTGTTTACATTTTTATGAGCCGCTATCACACCGTCGCTGTAGTCAATGGCAAGCTTGCCAAGCTCTTCGAAGGTGAAGTTGTCATCGTATTTCTTCAGCAAGTCAGCCTTGGCATCGCGGAAGACAATACATTTCTTGAAATTGGTTCCCAAGTCGGACTTCAGACTATTTGTAAAGAGCGAAGTTACCACTTTCGTGTTGCTGAACGACGGCTCGTCATGATAGGCTGTCTTGATGTAGAGCGGTACTACTGCTCCCATCCAGCCTTGGATATGGATGATGTCTGGTACCCACCGCAACTTTTTGACGGTTTCCAAGACTCCTCTGGCGAAGAAGATGGCACGTTCTCCGTTGTCAGGATAGTCCTCGCCCTTCTCGTCCTGGGCCATTTGCCGACGAGAGAAATAGTCGTCGTTGTCTATGAAATACACTTGGATGCGTGTCTGAACAATGGTAGCCACTTTAATTACCAGTGGATGGTCAGTGTCGTCAATGATAAGATTCATTCCGGAGAGCCTGATGACTTCATGCAGCTGCCCGCGACGCTCATTTATATTTCCCCACTTTGGCATGAAGGTACGAATCTCGTGTCCGTTGTCCTGCATGGCCTGCGGAACTGCTTTCCCCATCAGCGAAAGGTCGCTGTCAGGTACGTAGGGAACTATCTCTTGGTTAATGAATAATATCTTCTTTGCCATAATGTGTAGTTTAAACCAAGTGCAAAGGTACGAAAAATAATTCACAAAACCATCAAAATGGGCATATTTAAGGATTTTTAGCCCCCTTTTTGGGATATTTTTACGTTATTTTTTCCTTATTTGATAAAAATGTTGTTATTTTGCATCCGATTTCGGAGACATATTAATTTGAAGATGAAAGTATTCAATAAGATTGTTGATCTTCAGAACCAGCTTTTTGAAGACCGCAAACAAGGAAAAGAAATCGGTTTAGTGCCGACTATGGGCGCACTGCATGAGGGTCATGCCTCATTGGTGCGCCGGAGTGTTAAAGAAAACGGGATAACAGTTGTTTCGGTATTTGTTAATCCTACTCAGTTCAATGATAAGAACGACCTCAAGAATTATCCTCGTACGCTGGATGCCGACTGCCGGCTGCTTGAAGATTGTGGCGCTGACTACGTATTGGCTCCATCGGTCGAGGAGATGTATCCGACGCCAGATACCCGTCAGTTTGAATATCCTCCGGTATCCACGGTGATGGAGGGTGCTCATCGCCCCGGGCATTTTAACGGCGTATGCCAAGTGGTGAGCCGTCTTTTCTATATCGTAAAACCTCTGCGAGCTTATTTTGGCGAGAAAGACTGGCAGCAGATAGCTGTTGTGAAGGCAATGGTGCGTCATCTGCATCTGCCTGTGCAGATTGTGGAGTGCGAAATTATCCGTGATGAAGACGGATTGGCTCGTTCAAGCCGAAACACCCTGTTGTCGAAGGATGAACGGGCAATAGCCCCCAATATCTACAAGGCCCTGAAGGAAAGTCTTGACTATGCAAAGAGTCATACCGTGCAGGAGACGCATGACAAGGTGGTTGGCGACATCAACAGCATTGACGGTCTTGAAGTGGAATACTTCTCAATAGTAGACGGAAACACGCTGCAAGATGTGAAGTCATGGGACGAAACCCCTTATGTCGTAGGCTGTATCACGGTCTATTGCGGCAAGACACCAATACGATTGATTGACCATATAAAGTACAAGGAATCATGATGATAGAAGTAATGAAGTCGAAGCTGCACTGTGTGACGGTGACCGAGGCAAACTTGCACTACATGGGCAGCATCACCATTGACGAAGACTTGATGGATGCAGCCAATCTGATAGCCGGCGAGAAGGTTCAGGTTCTTGACAATAACAATGGCGAGCGTTTCGAGACCTATATTATTAAAGGTGAGCGGGGTTCCGGCTGTATATGTCTGAACGGCGCGGCAGCGCGGCGTGTGCAGGTCGGTGATGTGGTCATTATCATCTCCTATGCATTGATGGACTTTGAGGAGGCTCGTCACTTCAAGCCTACCGTAGTATTTCCGAAAGAGGGAAACAGTCTGTAAAATAAAAATGCCGCTCAGCTGGGCGGCATTTTTATTTGGCTATGTCAATGACAGCCATCTCGTTGGGCTATTCAATGACCACCAGCGCGTCATCTTCCATGACGCTCTGGCCCGGTTTGACACAGATGGCTGTAACCTTACCGTCTTTTTCTGCTTCGATGTTGTTGGCCATCTTCATGGCTTCCAGCACCAACAGGGTGTCGCCGACCTTCACCTCATCGCCTATGGCGACTTCGATGCTGGTGATGACACCAGGTAGGGGAGCCTTCACGGCATTGTTGGCATTTACCTTTGCAGAACTGCCACCTTCGCTCGCAGCAGTGTCGCTGACAGCGGGTGCCGACTTGCGCACTACTACCTTCTTTTCAGGTTCAGGTTCGGGCTCCATCTCCACTTTATACTCTTCACCATTCACGGTGACGGTAACCATATTCTCTTCAATTTCGCCGATGGCAACTTCGTACTTGTTGCCATTGATGGTGTACTTATACTCTTTCTTCATGATGATGACTTTTTAAGGATGTGCAGTCATTGTCTGGGCGTAGCCGTTCCACTGGGTGTGTTTCTCGGCTATCGTGATGATGCCGGGCTCTTTGTCGTGGACGTTGTTGCCCTTGAACTCGTAAAGTGCCATTGCTATGGCTGCATAAACTTCGTTCTTCATAATCTTAGTCTCTTTTATCCAGCCCTAAGCCCTCTCTTGTGAGAGAGGGGGTGGGGCGGAAATGTGTAATTACATAGGAATGTTGCCGTGTTTCTTGGCGGGCAGTGCATCACGCTTGGTTGCCAGCTGAGCCAGTGCGCGGCAGATGCGGAAGCGGGTGTTGCGAGGCTCGATGACATCGTCGATGTAACCGTATTTAGCAGCCTGATAGGGGTTGGCGAAGAGTTCGTTGTACTCCTCCTCCTTCTCGGTAATGAAGGCCTTCACGTCCTCACCGGCTTCTTTCTTGGCCTTTGCTTCCTTGGCATAGAGTACTGCGGCGGCTCCCGATGCACCCATCACGGCAATCTCGGCTGACGGCCAAGCATAGTTGAGGTCGGTGTGCAGCTGCTTCGAACCCATCACGATGTGTGAGCCGCCATACGACTTGCGCAGCGTAACGGTGATCTTGGGTACGGTAGCCTCGCCGTATGCATACAGCAGCTGTGCTCCGTGCAGGATGACGGCATTGTACTCCTGACCCGTACCGGGCAGGAATCCCGGAACGTCAACCAGTGACACGATAGGAATGTTGAAGGCGTCGCAGAAACGTACGAAGCGTGCGCCTTTGCGCGATGCGTTCACATCCAGCACACCGGCATAGCACGAGGGCTGGTTGGCCACAATACCTACACTCTGTCCGTTGAAGCGAGCAAAGCCTACGATGATGTTCTTGGCAAACTTGGGCTGTACCTCAAAGAACTCATGGTTGTCGGTGATGGCCGAGATGACTTTGTACATATCGTATGCTTCGTTGGGGTTCTCGGGAATAATCTCGTTCAGCGAGTCTTCCAGGCGGTCGATGGGGTCGTCGCACTTCTTGCGCGGAGCCAGCTCCATGTTGTTGGAGGGAATATACGAGAGCAGGGTCTTCAGCATCTCTACAGCCTCTTCCTCGGTCTTCGCTGTGAAGTGGGTAACGCCCGACTTGGATGCATGAACAGAGGCACCACCCAGATGCTCCTGGTCAATGTCCTCGCCGGTAACTGTCTTTACCACCTTCGGACCGGTCAGGAACATATAGGATGTTCCTTCCATCATCAGGGTGAAGTCGGTAAGGGCAGGCGAGTAAACGGCACCACCGGCACAGGGACCAAAGATACCGCTGATCTGGGGAATGACACCCGATGCCAGGATATTGCGCTCAAAGATCTCTGCATAACCGGCCAAGGCGTTGATACCCTCCTGGATACGTGCGCCGCCCGAGTCATTGATGCCGATGACGGGGGCTCCCATCTTCATGGCCATGTCCATTACCTTGCATATCTTCTGCGACATGGTCTCCGACAGCGAACCGGCATGTACGGTGAAGTCCTGTGC
>AUXO017283691.1_pt1 | contig 17021 bp, 15 predicted proteins | sample 768731 | NCBI WGS metagenome assembly AUXO01 (sample SAMN02715735, study PRJNA202380) | gut metagenome | biome: sheep rumen | host: Ovis aries | place: New Zealand: Palmerston North
TTTTCTGATGATCCCTTCGTTGGCATTATCCAAATCAGGTTATGCGGGTTACGACAAATCAGCCGACTCTCAGCCTGCTCATGCAAGCACCCCGTGGTCTTTGTATGTATGTATAATAGTTTTTCTGATTCTTTTTGTCAATAATGTGAAGCCACACGACTTAAGTGAATCTCACACGGCTTAAGTAGTTTAAATCGAGTGCAGACACCCGCTCTTCCCCACAATTCTTAATCAATCCAGTCGGTTTTTATCATAAGGACAACAGTAATAACAATTGCAATGATCGCAGCTTCCTTGAGCGGTACATATAACCTGTTATCGATTGTGTGAAAAGGCATTGTGGTATTAAGCCCCGCCTCAAGCAAAAACCATAACGGGAACAGCATAACAATAAAGACAAAATATCCCATGAGCAGCATGCCGATCACACATATATAAGTGAGAACAACCCTCTTTATTGTGGTCAAAACTGCTATAATGCAATCAAAAATAGTATCAATCAACTATATCCCCTCTGAACTCTCAATCTATCTCAATCTGTCTCAATCGTCTCAATCAACTTCCAGCAGTGCCTCCCGGACTGCTTTCATAAGTTTCTTTTGATCCTCTTCACTGAGGTGTTTTGACGTGCGGATCACACAGGTTCCCTCCAAATCGTACGATCCTGCCGCCATTACGCTGCCGTCAAAGAATTCCAGATATTTAATCCTCTCTTTTGCATCCTTTTTTGAAGCAAAAACCTCTACTGCGCCGCCGCCCGCAGTGCCGATCATCACAACATCAATTTTTTCTTTGGGGGCTTCTTCCTCTGCAGCCTTCGCAGCAGTTTCTCCCGTTCCCGCCTCTTTCGCGGTTTGAGCTCCTGTCTCTCCGGTTTTGGACTCCTCCGCGGTTTGGGCTCCTGTCTCTCCGGTTTTGGACTCCTCCGCGGTTTCGGAATCTGTCGCTCCGGCTCCTGCTTTCTCCTCATCATCCGGATCATCGGCCTCGCGGAAAGCTTCAGCAGGGAGTAATTCTCTGTCAACGCGCTTATCCAGGAAATAAATGCAGGCTGTGTATCCTCCCTTTTTCCCAAGAAGTCCGTTGGGATCATTTTCTTTCGTCACCGCACCTGTCTGCACTACTGTGTCAACTTTGCTCAGGCGTTCTTTCACAAAAGATTCCGAAGGGGCAGTGACATTTTTCAGCTTCTGGACACTCTTTTCATATTCTTCACATTTATCCTGAAGTTTCTTTTTGGCATCAGAAAAATCCGGCACCGCGGGAGTTTCCGGAATCTTCTTCTCCGCCTCTCTCACTGCCGCAAGCGAGGCTTCCGCCTCCTGCTTCTGGCGCTCGAATTCTTTTTTGCTGAAACCTCCGGAGACAGTCATCGCGTCAAAAGGATCGATCAGGGCAGGCACCTGGACGGGCATCTTCTTTGCTTTTTCCAGCTCGTCCTGAAGATCCTCCTTCGTATCCTGCTCATAGGCCTCGGCATCATTTTTGATATCGGCCTCTGCTCTGTCCATTACCTTCTGCAGCTCTTCGTTCTCAGAGGCAATTCCATTCACGGCGGTGTTGTAAGTGTCGATTTTCGCATTGTACTGTTCCGCAGCGGTATTATACGCGTCGACAGCACTGTGAGCCGCCTGACTCGAACTCCAGATTGAAAAAACGAAGACAGCAATGATCAGTGCCGCAATCACTGCAGCTGCTGCCGCAATCTTTTTTGTTTTTGTCATATAAACCTCCATGTCGAAATACCGCAAAGCTTGTGCGCAAAAAGCGTAAGGATGTCCTTTTGTTCAGTATTCCATTCCGTCCCGGAGCCCTGCCCATGTGCGGCAGGCCCCGGAATTTTCTATTTTTTATCGGAATCAGCTCTGATTTTTCTGATTATTTACATTGTACCTTTTTTTAATGAGACGGTAAACTACATAGCTTGCCTAATTTCTGCAACATTATATATAATGAAAACAGGGATGAAAACATCCCCTGGCTCGAACTCTGCCAATACATGCTAACCAGGACTGATCCTGATCCGTACACAGATTTCATGGCTGTAAGCCGCTGGACCTGGGCAATACAGGTTTATCCGGAAGGACTTATTTGGAAAATTCATCTAAAAAAATTCATCTGGATATATTTATCCGGAAGAATTTGTCCGGAAGAATTTGTCCGGAAGAATTTGTCCGGAAGAATTTATGAAGGATTCATCCGGAAAAAATCATTTGGAAGAACTTATCTGAAAGAACCATCAAAGATGTTTTCGGGGCAACGCCGCCGGATCAAAAAGGAGGCCTATGCATTACTGCAAAACACCACAAACAGACCGTCGACCAGCGCTCTCTCCGCTGCGTCTTCACAGATTTTTCCGTTGTACCGTACCTCTTATTCTCGTACTGGCGATTATGTTCGCCCCTGTGGAATTCCTTTTTTCCGCAGATTCTATAATAGAAAACAAGGGATTCCCGATCAGTATTTCCGGACCGCTTTCAACCCGGGCCGAAGCCTCCGCTCCGTGGAAACACGAATATTATCTGCGCGGGGACGAGGCTTTCCAGGCACACTCACGCCGGATTATAGAGACAGGAATCACAGCGCCTTCCGGACAGGGGGAGGTCTATTATGCCGGTCCGTCTGATGATGTACAGGGCATCATCAATATGCTCGGCCCCGGCGACACTCTCTATCTGCGGGGCGGTGTATACAGCCGCAAGATTCGTCTCTACAGCGGTGTACAGGGCAGGGAGGACGCCTATATCACGATCGCTGCCGCGCCCGGCGAAGAGGTGGTCTTTGACGGATCGGGGCTCAACGGGCACGATCAGGACCAGGACGGTCCCTCCATGTTCTGGCTGTATGGATGCGGATATGTGCAGCTCACCGGTTTTGAAGTGAGGGACGCTCACGGCAGAGACGCCAGCGCCATTCTTCTGGAACCGGGGACCCACCACGTCGTCGTGAGCGATCTCACGATCCATAACATCACGACACCCAGCCCCAAGAGTGAGGACCACTGCTGCAACGCAATCCTTCTGATGGGACGCGGCGGCTCCACGATCTCAAACGTCCTTCTCTTCCGCAACAACATCTACGACTGCAAGACGGGCTGGTCCGAGGCGATCTCGGTCGCAGCCAATGTGTCCTCTGTCAATATCGTTGCCAATCAGCTGACCAACACCGGCAATATCGCGATCTGCTTTGCGGGCAACTACGGAAACGCGCCCTCTTCTGTCGACCATCCTGTTCACGGACTCGTCTTCGGAAACATCGTCACAAACTGTCACTGCGGCTATGACACGGGCTTCGCCATCTATGCCGACGGTACACAGGACGTGGATTTCATCTGCAATACAGTCAGGGACTGCGACGGAGGAATCGAGGTCGGGGCCGAGGAATCGGGGAGCACCCACACGATCCTGGTCGCCAACAACCTGCTCGTAAACTGCGCGGAGGCGGCTGTAGGTCTGGGCACTCCCGGCGGCAGCGGCCACGTCCGCGATGTCACTGTCTATGGAAACCGCTACCGAAACGTCGGATGGCTCAGCGGAGGAGCTTCGATTCTCAGGTTCGGTGCCAGCGGTGTCAACTCCTATGACAACTACTATATTGACAACGACGAAGACATCGATCTGCCCTTCTTTGATACCTATGAGAATCCCGCCCTGCACTGACATCTGAGGAATCAGGTCTTCCGGAGGAATAAGGTCTTCCGGCTCACGCAGTAAAGATTTTGCAGGTATCGCTTTCACAAGCTGACCGCCCCGCACACTCATCTGTTTCACACAATATTCGGTTCACAAGATCGATCAGACTGCCTTCCTCACCTGTCACATTTTCGCCAGGTAGTCGGTGGTCACTCTCTCCCACTGATATTTGCCGAGGTCCACTTTTCCATCGGGGCATGGAATCCCTTCTGCCTCGAGAAGTTCGATCTGACGGTTACCGCCCCCGAACGCAAAGGCCGAAGAGACTTCCCCAAACCGGTTCACCACTCTGAAGCAGGGGACATTGTCAGGATCCGGATTCACATGAAGGGCAAATCCGACCACTCTGGACCAGCGGCGGTTGCCGGCAAGCGCCGCGATCTGACCATAAGTCGCCACTTTTCCGGGCGGAATCTGGCGGACGACCTCATAGATTTTTTCAAAAGAATTATTTCCGGCGTCATTACCGCCGTTCTGTTTGTTTTTACTCATTAGACCCTCTCTGGAAAGGAATTACATTTATGATCATCAAGCGCGACGTCCTCTTTACTCCTGCAGACAGTACAAGACGTCTCCACATTTATCTTCCGGATTCTTATCAGGATGGAAACGAATCCTATCCTGTCATGTACTTTTTTGACGGGCACAATCTCTTTGACAACGCCGATGCGACCTTCGGCAAAAGCTGGGGGCTGAAAGAGTTTCTGCAAGGCTGGAGCAAGGAAATCATCATTGTCGGCCTCGAGTGTTCACACGAGGGCAATCAGAGGCTTCAGGAATATTGTCCCTACACCTTCCGCGGAAAGTTCTGGGGAGGAATCCTGAAGGGCACCGGGAAGGATACCATGCAGTGGATCGTCTCCGAACTCAAGCCTTTGATCGACCGTGAATACCGCACCTGGCCGCACAGAGAAGCGACAGGTATAGGCGGATCCAGTATGGGAGGTCTGATGTCCCTCTATGCCGCCGTCTGCTACAACGAATGGTTCTCAAAGGCAGCGTGTGTGTCCAGCTCGATCTCTCCCTGCATGGCGCCCCTGCGCCGCGATATTAAAAAGAGTTCTCTGTCGCCGGACACCCGGGTCTATCTCTCCTGGGGAACAGAGGAGGCCTTCCGCCGGGATCCCGATGATCCCATGAAGAGCCTGACCGCACAGCATAATCTGACCATCCAGGCCGATCTGCAGGAGCAGCACGGCATAATGACCGATCTCTGCTGCCAGATTGGCGGCGGGCACAATGAAGCGAGCTGGGAAAAGCAGATTCCCCGCTTCATGAACTTCCTCTGGTGCTGAATCGCGGCACCGCGTACTGTGTATGATTAAAGCCACGATTTGATTCGCCCGGTTATTGTCTGTCTGACATCCCGGAAAAAACGCAGCAGAGAAATCAATTCACTTTTATACGAACCGGGGCGACGCCATAGACGGCACCGCCCCGGTTTTCTTTATACCTTCAGCCTTCAATTCTTTACCCCGACAGGAATCACAGGGTTCTTTGCTGCCCATCGGACGCCTGCCTGCAGCTCCGGCTACGACTTTTTACAGTTCTTCCCCGAAATATTCGTCATACCATACCAGGAAGGTGTAGATCGTCCACACTTTTCTCCAGAGGTCCGAATTTCCGCCGATATACTCATCGAAAATCGCCTGCACCTCTTCCACATGGAAGAACTTCGCGCAGCTTGCGCCGGCGAGTTTTTCCCTGACATCTTTGTTATATCTCTCGTCCGCCATCCAGATCCGGATCGGAACGATAAATCCCAGTTTTTTTCTAAACGCGATTTCTTCGGGGAGGACCTTGGCCGCAGCAGTCCGGAAGGCCACTTTGTTCTGCTCCTCGTTCACTTTGAAACGGGAGGGCATGCGGGACGCGATGTCAAAGATCCTGCGGTCCGTAAGGGGCATCCGGATTTCCAGACCCGCAGCTGTACTCATCTTGTCGACGTTCAGATATATATCTCCCTCGAGCCAGATCTGAATGTCCACATCCGACATCTTCGACAGCGGATCCAGGCCCTCTGTCTCCTCATAGATATCTTTGACCAGGTTGATCGGCAGATTCGCGGGGTCATACCTGAGAAGGATCCGCTCCTTCTCGTCTTCCTTCATGATATTGGTGTTGCCCACGTAAAAGTTTTTCAGGTTGTCTCCATAGCGGGGAGCATTGCGGTACATATTGTAACCGCCGAAAAACTCATCGGATCCCTCTCCTGAATAGCAGAGCTTCGTGTGCTTCGCCGTCTCGAGGCAGCCGATCGAAAAGGCGATTGCAGAAGCGTCGGCGAGTGGCTGCTCCATATTTTTCATGACCCAGGGTACGATCCCGAAATACTGCTCGGGAGTGATCCTGCAGCGGCTGAATCCTCGTCCCAGAAGGTCTGCTGTCTGCTTTGCCAGCCCTGATTCGTCAAACCTCTCCTCATCATAGCCGACAGAATCTGTCATCTTCGCGTCAGACATGGCCAGAACATAGGAAGAATCGACACCGCCCGAAAGGAAAGAATCCGCCTCTTCGTCCGGGTCCTTGACTTCTGTCATAATATTTTTCAGAGTCTCGTGAATCTCATCCGCCCAGTCCTGGAGCCCGCGGCTCTCATCCGGCGCAAAAGCAGGAGTAAAATAGCGGGTTATCGTGATCTGCCCATCCTTCTCAACGAGATAGCGGCCGGGCATCAGCTTTTTGATTCCTTTGAAAAAAGTGTCCTCGCCCGCTCCGTATGTCAGACTGAGATAAATCTGGAGCATATCCTCATTCAGTTCCCTGTGGTAAGCCGGATCCGCAAGGATATCCCTGATCATTGTCCCGTACAGCAGCTTTCCGTTTTCCGCCAGGCAGTAGTAAAAAGGCTTTGTTCCAAACGGATCGCGCAGACAGAACAATTCGTTCCTGTCTGCGTCCCACAGCGCGAGCGCGAACATCCCGTGCATATGGAGACCCATCTCATGTCCCCATTTCTCATAAGCCTTCTCAAGGATCAGGGGTTCCCTCTCCTGCCTGGAGAGCTTCTCCGCTCCTTCGATCCCCAGCTCGCTCACGAGGGCTTTCCAGTTTCTGATATGTCCTCTATATGTCCTGATTTCTGTCATTCGTTTGTTCTTCTCCACATCTTTTTACTTCATCGCGCTGACGATTGCGTCCAGTTCCTCGTCAGTGGCTTTTCCGGGTTTCCAGAGGATATGCTGCCCATCGTTCTTATAGCGGGGAATGATGTGCAGATGGAAGTGGTGAACAGTCTGTCCGGCGGTCTCGCCGTTATTCTGAACAAGGTTCGCGCCGTCAGTGTGGAGCCTTTCCTTCATGAGGATCGCCATCTTCTGCCCGATTTCCATGGCGCCTGCCGCCCATTCCGCGGGGATCTCATAAATGTTGGCAAAGTGCTCTTTAGGCAGTACCAGGGCGTGCCCTTTTGTGGCAGGACCCAGATCCAGGATCACACGATATTTCTCATCCTCATACAGAGTTCTGGACGGAATCTCTCCGTTTGCTATTTTACAGAAAATGCAGTTCTGATCTTTCATATTTATCTTAGACCTCCTGTTTATAACACTGTCGATACCTGCCGCGCTAAGCCGCGGTCCGTTCAGGACCGGTCTCGAGTCTTGCGCGCGCTTCCCGTGACTGAAGTCACGGTTACTGACCGATGAAAAATAAATCCTGACCGGTCAAGGCACAAACCTGCCTTTGACCGCTCATCAGGAATCATCTGTTACTGGTCACACCGCGCCCAGTAACAGGGCGTTTTCCATTCCATATTGGCCTTCGGTCAATGGAAAACGCCCTTGAGCCCAGTAAAAATTACTGCCCCCGCACCAAACAGCTAAGTGTTTGGTGCGGGTAGTGACTTGTAACAATCATCTTATCATCGGCACTTTTTCGCGTCAATATTCACAAGGGTAACGGACAGGTCTGTATTCACAGCCTCTGTATTCACAGCAGTAACGGATAAGGCTGTCCGCTGGATGTTTGCAGGACCAGTGTACCGGTCTGATTTCGCAGCGCAGTGGAGCGCCCTGTTCACAGGGGTAACGGAGATCTCAGCTGTTCCTTTCCGCTGTAAGTACACACGCTCTTACCGATAGACAAATTCCATACTGCCCAGCCGGACATGGTCTCCCTGCCTGATTACCCGGCTCTCATTGGGCATGAGGCGTTCCCCGTTCAGCCAGGTGCCGTTGGTGCTGTTCAGATCCCTTACTGTCATCTTCCCTTCATGATCGACCGAAAAACGGGCGTGCATACGGCTTACGCTGCTGTCGTCAAGTACCTGGTCCACATAGTCATGCATTTTCCCCACTACACAGGGAAGGTCCGCCAGGCTGATCTGCTCTCCCCTGCATGTTCCGGTCCCGTAAAGTGCCACAGGTCTGCCGGTCTCCGGTCCGAGAACACAGGTCTCCCCGGGCAGAGCCCGGGCATATTGCCCTTTCTCCTCTCCTTCCTGTCTTCCGGTACGGCCTGAATAGCCTGATGGTTCCGCCCCTGCTGAGGGTACAGCAAGGCTTTTCTCATAATCCCTGAAGGCACTTGTTCTTTCATCCCCCGAATAGCCGGACATGTCGCTGTATCCCCGGGGATCATAAAAGCTCCTCAGCCCGCCGGAAGTTCCCGGACTCCATGTCTCCGCCTCCTGTCCGCCTCCATACAGCAGTTCTTCGATCCCTGTTCCCTGCGTCTCTGAAGCACGGTCAGGGTTTCTGTATACCGGGTCTTTCCCGGTTCCATAGTCTTCTTCCTTTTTTCCTCTCCGTTTCCTGATCAGAGAAATTATAAGGAACAGAATCCCTGCGGCGATCAGAAACCCGCCCGCAGCAAAGGTCATTATTCTTTCTGTTTCCCCGAGGACAACAAACCTGTGCAGAAAGATAAGGCCTGAGCCTGCCGCAGCCATCAGCAGAGAGAGGATGACCCGCACCGGCATTCTGCTGAAAAAAGGCTCTTCCCTGCTCCCTGAGATGCCGTCAGCCGCCTCTGCTTCATTCTCTGCATATCCTCTGCCTGTTGTGAACCTTGCGCTTTTTCCTGTGCCCCGCTTTCCCCCACTCTCGAATCCATGTCTTTCAGATCCATATACTTCGGATCCGTACAAGGAAGATCCGGATTCTCCTTCCACAGCAGTCATTTTGCCGGAATCCCGGGCGCAGTCCGTGGAATATCCCCCGGCGCATCTCTGTCCACCGGAATTATCCCGGTCGAATCCTTTAAATCGCTCTGATCCCGGTCCCGGAAATGCCTCCTGAATATAACCGGCTCTTCCCCGGATGTCGGCCGGATCGAAAAGCGCTCCGCTTCCTTTTTCCTTCATTTTTTTCCCAATATGGATCCCCAGTTCCTCCAGGGTTTCCTCCCTAAGCCTGAATCCGGGTTTCTCCGCCATCATGCACAGACGGTAGACAAGGGCAGCCGCCCTCTTGTCCCTGCCGTCCACTCTGTCTGCAAGAAAGGAAAAAAGCTCTTCCCAGCCGGTATCGCCGACTTCACCGGGATAATAAACAAATGAGCATTCATTCCCCCTGAAATCCATATATATGCAGGATGGATCCAGGATCATATGTGACGCGTCCAGAAGATATTCCGTCAGAGTTTTTTCTACTCTCAGCAGGTCTCCCAGAAGCTTTTCCATGTCCGCTCCCCTGACAGGCTTCCTGTCATATACATCCTCCATGCTCTGTCTGGAGGTGATGTCGTAATACAGATATTCCTGATTATCAATGCATCGGCTGCTGCAGGGCAGAAGTCCTCTGATCTGGTTTGCCGCAAGCATCTTGTATTGGTAATTATCCCTCAGCTCATGAGGGCATTCTATCACCATGTAGTTGTGGGACGCGTCACTGTAAAAAGTCCTCACGATATTGTCATCCATAACCAATCCCTTTCTGAGGTTCCGGACATATTGTTACTGCCTCTGAACTGCCTCCCACAATCAGGGGGTATCCGCCGCTTCTCCCGGCATCACTTTTGAGGCGAGGCAGAGAAGCCTCCTCACTCTCCGATAGTCCCTGGGAGGATCTGTCTTCCTGGCCTTCCTCTCCACAGCGATCTTCCAGTGGTTTTCCTCCTCGAATACAGGAAGCCCGAACAGGGGAGGATCCATCTGCCCTTCCGTCTTCACCCGGATCGTTCCTCCGGCAGACGAACCTGCATCCATTCCGGACAGCATAAAGAGTTTCCCCGCGAGCTGCTCCCGTATCTTTTCCTGACCGGCTCTGTCCGCATTGCCTTTTTCGATACTCTGCCGATAGCTGAGCACATAGCAGTCCTGGGCCATCACACACCTGTCATAAAGATAAAATGACAGATAAATAATCATCACCAGAATGCCCAGCACGATTGGTATGACAAGCGCTGCTTCAACTGTGAAATAGGCGTCATGATCCCCGAAAAGGAGACCGCCCTTCCTTATTTGATCTGTGTTTTTCTGAGCCTTCTCCATTGCCGCTTATATCCTTTATCCTTACTGTCATGATGCTCTTAATACCGTTATTATCCCTGATCAGGCGTACACGCTTATGCCGTTTATACTCCTGATCGCGCTTATACCGCTTTTCCCTTTCCGTCAGGTCAGAGAATGGGACGACCCCCTTTTCCCGGTCCTGTCACCATTGGATTTTTCCGATGCGCAAAAGCATATCTCCCGCTAAGGCAAGGCCGGTGAAAAATAAAAAAGGCAGTCTGGTCTTTCTCTCCGCTCTCCTGAAGATCATCAGCAGGATTCCGCACAGAGAAGCCAAAAGGAGAGAAGTCAGCGCAACAGTCCACACCATCCGGGTCCCGAGCAGGGCCCCCAGGACCAGAAAGCAGTATCCGTCTCCTTTCCCGGCTGCGCCTTCAGCCGCCAGCGAAAGGAGCAGAAACATGGCTCCCGGCAGCATACCCGGGATCAGGTGGAAAATACTCTCTCCTCCTTTCGCCATGATGGGAATGTCCAGCAGGAATGCCGCGCATCCTGCACAGACAGTGACCGGAAGGCTGATCTTTCGTCTTTTGAAGTCCTGCACTGCGCAGATTCCCACGTAGACAGCCGCCAGCAAAAGCCGGATTCCGGCACTTCCTTCCATCTCTTGCGGAAATAATCCAGTCATTCTGCTTCTCCTCCCTTGATCCATATGTTTTCCCTGACGGGTCCTTCGGTTATTTAGTGCGTCCCCCCGCATTTGGGGCAGGGGCGGAGATGCTTTGCTGCCTCTTCCGCCGTCTCCTGGTGTGTCGTTCTGGAAATCCGTGAGCAGTCAGGCGAACTGTGGTAACGGTTTCCGTCAGGTGTGATATAGACCGTCCCGTCCGGAGAAGGATGACAGTATTCGCAGGGATGATAAATAGAACCGTCATTTGCTCTCAGCCTGCCAAGATCCGATCCATTCACCTGGTGGACATGGGGCTTCAGATAGACACAATTCGGGTCTCTGTGGTACACGACTCCGTTTTCCGCCACGATCACAGGGTCATCCGGAGCCTCCGCCGGTTCACCATCCTCCTGGTTCCCCGTTCCGCTTCCGATCTCATATCCAGTCCACGCATGCGCGTAATAGGTGCTGCGGATGGAGAAATCCGGTCCGCTCAAAACAGGAATGAATGGCCTGGTCCTGTAATCGGCATTGATCTCGACAATGTCATTTCCGGAGAGTATATGGGAATGCAGATAGGAGATCCCGGACGCTCCTCCCCTCAGGCAGGTATTGTTCAAATAGCCGCTGCCCAGGCTGCTGCGCACCTCCCCGGCCACAAAGGCCATTGACAGAAAGTCTCCCCCCGGAATCTCCGGCAGGCTCGCTCCGCCTCCGGTTTCGCCTCCTGCGTACTCCCGGTACCAGGCATATTCGCAGATCCGGTCGCCCGCCTGCTGCAGGGCGCCGGTCACACTGCTCTGCAGCCTGACCACATCGAACAGGAAGAGGACATTAAAGATAAAAAACAGGAAGAGCGGAAGCACCAGTGCGGCCTCCAGAGTCATGCTTGCCCCGAGAGAGCCGTCTCCGGAGAGAGCGATGCCTTTTTGAGTGCGGTTTCTCTTGATGTCTTCTGCCCGGAGTGAACTTTTTTCCATTTTTTGATAACCTCCACAAAAAAGCATCGCTCTTTCCGGCACTGCAGGTCCCGGAGATCCGCGATTCTGCAATTCTGCAGCCGCATTCACCAGTATCTTCCGGGCCCTGCCGTAAGCTCAGGCCATTCTGCCGTCAATTAAACTCTGTATCCCCGGAGAGATGGATCGCCATCCCGCATCCCGGCATCAGATTGTCAGTTATAGCCCTCGCATTTTGTCAGTTCAAATTCATAGCCGAACCTGCTCTTGACCGCTGCCTTCATGGAAAAAGCATCCATACACCAGTCCATACAAAAACCCTGGTTTCCGTCCGTCTGCCGTATATCCATTTCCATCACGTCCATTGTCCTCATACTCTTGATAGAACTGCCCTCCAGGAACAGCAGTCCCTGCAGATATTCCGCATAGAGCAGGCCGCTTCCCTCATCCCCTCCCTGAATCGAAGTCTCCGGTGTCAGCATTCCTAACAGAGAAGACTTCCATGCTTCAGGGGTTTTATGGAGAGGCACTCTCCCGCCGTCAAACAAAGTCCTCAGGTCCTGGATCGTCTCAAAATATGCCCAGGCGAACAGAAGGGCATTCCGGATCAGGTCTTTGAGTTCCGGGCTGAACAGGACAAGGGAGACGACCGCCGCGATGATCTCTACCTCCGCCTGGCGCGCGGAATCGGAAAAAATACAGACGCAGTTTGATGCCATTCTGATCAGGAACAGCCGCTCCGCGATCTTTTCCAGATTTTCTCTGTCCGTCTCCCTGCCGCATAATATGTACTCGAGCTGGTATTTCAGCTTTCCCTTCTCAAGGGGCGCCGTATAACAACCGAATTTTTCTCCCAGATAAAGGTCGAAAACCGCCTCATCCGCCCTCGGATAACGGTGAGAGTTCTCCGGCACCAGAGCGTCCCCGTAATGTATGCCCCTCTCTGAGAGCAGGCTGCCGCCTGAAGAAGCCGCAGACAATCCCGAGACATCTCCGAAGACCTGCTGCAGAAGGGGCAGCTGTCTGAAACTGTCCATTTTCTCGATGATCTCCTCAGCTGTGTCATCGCCCTCCTCCCGCGCTTCTTTTCTCTCTTCCGCTGTGTGGTTCTCTTTCGCCTCCTCTTTTGCCTCCCTCAGGCCTTCCCGCAGTTCTTCTCCTGCCTCTTTTCTTTTTTCCTCCCAGATGCTGCCGTCTTCCAACAGTCCCTGCCAGGTGTCCGCATCCGCGAGAATTTCCGCCAGAACACATCCGGCCGGATCCGCGGACATATAGGCGTAAACCTGCTCCCTGAGCGCTCTCGCCCCGTCGTCGGCAGCAAACCTCGAGGCATCCACTGTGAGCTCCGAAAGCTGTGTCCCTGTAAAGTCCCCGTTGAGACCGAAGGCAGAGGCAGTTCCCGAATTCAGGTTTTTTCCCATGTAATCCTGAAGATGCTGCCGCACATTCTCAAGGCTTCCTTCCCCGCTCCCATAGGAAGTATCGATGAAGTACAGGTCATACTGTCTGAGGAGCTCACGGTGGAATTCCCCCAATACCGAACGGACCGCAATGTTACCCGCTGTCTCAGTCTTCATTCTGATCGCATTGATTCTTGCCCCTTCCAGCAGCACCAGGATCAGAGACAGCAGAACAGTGATACTCAGGGCCAGAAAGATCGTCAGATATCCATCCTCGTACCGTTTTTTTCCTGCCTCCTTTTGCAGTTTCATTTCATTTTCCTCCCGGCCCCTTTATTGCATTTTCCTCCCGGGTTTTTTATTGCATTTTCCTCCCGGGTTCTTCATTGCATTTTTCTCCCGGGTCCTTTATTGCATTTTCCTCCCGGGTTCTTCATTGCCTTCTTTTCAATTCAAAGTCAGCCCCTTATACATGAGGAATCATGATTCCGTCCCATCCGATGATCTTGTTGCTGTCCGTTGTGATTTTCTTAAAGATCTTGTTCACGAGGTCATTGATCTGTTTCTTAAATATGATGACCAGTCCGATCAGGACTACGATGATCAGTATGACCTCCACTGTTCCCATACCTGATTCATCTTTCCAGAAATCTCTTATTTCCTTTCTCATTCCGTCCTCGCTTTCTGATACTGTCTTTTACTCCGCTCCCTGAAATTGCTTTCGCGAACAATATCTGACAGCATCTGCAAATGATGGTGTTTACCGCGTGTCAGTGCTTTTTTTACATGGAAAAACTGAAGTATGCCGGGATGATAATGATCAGCATTGTCACGCCGAGCATGATCATCATGGGCAGAAGCAGCTTTGTCCCGGCCTCTTCCCCCAGCTCCCTGGCCAGATTTTTCCGCTCTTCAAAAGAACTCTGTGCCTCCTCCTGCAAAACAGCCAGAAGAGTGTCATTTCCTCTGCGCAGGTTCTGGACCAGAAGGCTGCAGAGCTTTGTGTACTGGCGGGAGCGGCACCTGCGCCCGAAGTGCATATATGCTTCCGCCTCCGGAATACCGCTGTCCAGTTCATTGCAGACCAGAAGGATCTCCTCATAGAGATACCGGACGCCCTTCTTATTCCCCGCTTTTCTTTTGCCCTCCGCCGCCTTGCGGCTGCGGTAGTCCGAGGCGCATTTATAAAAAACATTGCGCACGCTCATTCCCGCGCCCAAATACAGGACAATTCTGCTGATGAGCTGGGGATAATCGATCGCAAGCTGGCGGCTCCTCTCAACCGTCTGCTCATGAAGCCTGTGGTCCATCATGTACCATGCACACACGCAGATCAGCATTCCCATAAACAGGATCCCGGAGCTGGCATCCTCAAGCTGTTCCTTCCATACCAGAGCAACCCCCTTCGCCTCAGAGGGCAGGGAAAAAATATTCTCCTCAGAGCTTTCCTTTTCGGCCGCCTTCAGGGTATTCTCGATTTCTCCCCGGAATCTGGTCTCCTCGTCCCTGACAGGAGCCCTGACCGTGAAGGACATCTTTTTTTCAAATCTCCAGTCTCCGTATGTCAGGATCAGGGTCAGGTCTGCTCTCTCTGCCCTGTCATCAGCATACTCACTGTTAAAAATACTTCCGTCAGTGTCCAGCACCGCGTACCGGCTGCTCTCCCAGTCCGCCGCAAAGGGAAATAATTCTTCTGCTGCCGGCATTTTCAGGGGCTGCCGGATATCATCAGTATCCGTATTGTCACCCAGCAGGCAGTCCGGAAAGCGCCTGAGAATATTCCCAGCCTGTTTTTCAGCCTCCGGACGGGTCAGGCGCCGCGCATGTACTGTGACAGCATATGTACCGAAGTCCTTTTTCTTTTCTGTCTCCTCACCTCCCTGTTCTACTGTCGCGGCAGGCTCTCCCTGCGGCTCAGGTACAGGCGCCGGAAGAGCTGTCACGCTGACCCTGCGGTCCGGGCCGCCGGCAGGTGCCCTTTCTATCGTTCCGTCATCCTGTACGATTCCGGATCCCAGAGACTGAAAGTGCAGAACCCCGGCAAGCACTATTCCGGCTATAAACAGCAGCAATATTTTTTCAGTCCTGGCGATCTTGTAGACAATCTCGCAGCGTCTTGCTTTGATGGCAGGATACAGAACGGAGAAATCGTTCCGCACCCCCTCCTCCCCCGGAATCGGAAAATCCTTTCCTCTTTTCCTTCTCTTTTCCCTATATTCGAGGAGTTTTCTATACAAAAACACAGCCATCTTTCTGAGTGGAAGGAAGCAGGGGGGATCCCGCGCATACGCGGGAACATCCTCCCGGAAAGCCAGAACCGCAAGAGCGATCACACCGCCCGCCAGCACAAAATACAGTCCGGAATACAGCACCGGAATAATATCCTTCAGCCCAATACCCATCTCTTATTCCCCTTATGCCTGTTCTTTAAAGTTCAATCGCCATAATCTTGTCGGACAGCAGAATTGCGATCAGGTAGGCAGCCAGACAGCCAGTCATGAAGACAACCCCTGCCGCATTGTGATACAGCACATCAAAAAACCCCTCTGTGGAAATCCCCAGATAAAAAATAATAAAAAAGGGGACACTGTCCATGATTTTCTGCTCGAACCTCCTGCTGCTAAGCAGAAGGTCTATCTCTGTATCAATTTCCATCCTGTCCCGGATCAGAGATGCTGTCCTGTTCAGAATCTCCGGCAGGTTGCCGCCGCTGCGCCTGGCTATGGCGAACACTTCCGCAAATTCGCTGATCTCTTCTATCTCCCAGCGGGCGGCAAAATCCACCAGCAGCTTTTCCAGCGGGATCCGGTTCTCCATACCCCGCACAATTCTTTCCATCTCGGTGGTGATCATAGCCTTTTCTCCGAATTGAAAAGACATCTCGCGGCGGCACTCGGCAAAGGCGTTTTCCGACGAATATCCTGCCTTGAGAGCTGTGATGATCGCAGCAAGAGCCTCCCTGAACTGACCTGACAGCTCCCTTCTGTCCTTGCGCGCCTTTTCTCTGGATCTGCGTATGTAATACGGTATGATCAGCGGGCTCAAAAATACTGCCGCTATGACTGAGTCGTAAAAAAGATGAGCTGCCATCACGGTCAGGACTGCTCCCTCCAGAATGAAGACAGGGTGTCCTGGCATACGCAGTTTGCCCTGTACCCACTGTCCCGGACCGGCTCTTCTTCTCATCCCGCCGGCGCCCTTCTGCTTTCCGGCCCTTCCTGTTTTTTCCTCTTTTACTGTTTTCATTTCATAAATGTCCTTCGTTTCTGTATAAAAAAATATGTGAATAAAGAATTACCGTGTCAGGCAGTTCTCTGCCTGTTTTTTCAGTGCTTTGTCCTCCCGGTCACCCCCATGGGCAGTCCACACCTGCCATGGCAAGTTTGTCTCTGGACATCAGCTGTCCATATTGTTCCCAGGTTCCAATGATTTTTCCGTCTTTTTCCGCCTTCTCCCGAAAGCGGAAAAGCGGCACAGTCACGATCCTTCCGTTTTCCATCCCCGTGACTTCACATATCTCCAGAAGTTTCCGGGTCCTGTCACGCAGTCTTCCCAAATGAATGATCACATCGATTGCCGAAGCCAGCTGGCCCCGGATCGCGGGCAGGGGAAGATCCATTCCCATGAGAATCATGGTCTCCAGCCTGGCCAGCATATCCTGCGCGCTGTTGGCATGACCCGTCGAGAGGGATCCGTCGTGTCCGGTATTCATAGCCTGCACCATATCGATCGCTTCACTTCCTCTGACCTCCCCGACAATGATCCGGTCCGGTCTCATGCGAAGTGCCGAACGGATCAGGTCCCGGATGCTGATCGGACGGCACCCCTCGACATTGGCATTTCTCGCTTCAAGACGCACGAGATTCTCGATGTGCCGGATCTGAAGCTCAGCATTGTCTTCAATCG
>AUXO013227006.1_pt1 | contig 17016 bp, 16 predicted proteins | sample 768731 | NCBI WGS metagenome assembly AUXO01 (sample SAMN02715735, study PRJNA202380) | gut metagenome | biome: sheep rumen | host: Ovis aries | place: New Zealand: Palmerston North
CGGACATGAGCCCGAAGACGCGGGAGAGACTTCTGAAAGGATCCGCCTCTTGGGGCTCATTCTTTTTAAGGGGTAGAACTGTTTAGATATGTAGCGGAGCTGTGTACAGTGAGTGATTATAAAATGGATTCTTGCTTCACAGGAACTAAGCGGTCTGATAAATAGGAATGAGATATATTATTGGGGTGACCAAGGGAATAACTTGATTTGCAAAAGCTGTTAAGAGGCTGAACCAAATCTATAAATAATATTATTCTATTAGCCACAGTCAACCTGAGAACCATGAAGAAGCAAGAAGGTGCCCTGTATACTCTTTGATAGACCCGCAATGCAGAGTTAAAAATTTAAGAAAGAGTCAGAAGGATAAGTTCAATTTTCAAGTAAGGAAGGAACTGGCTATTCATAGTAGATGAGAGAAACTCCGTTATGACCGATTACAATAAATCATTGAATTATAATAATAGGCGAGTTTATTATCGCGCAAAATGGAAGTATATAGAAAAGGATGGCGCAGAACTGAATTTCTTTAGAAGTAAAAGGGCGATTACGACCTTGTATAAATAGAAAGTTTTTATTGGGGAGATTGATTAAAATGAGTGAAACTATTGCAAAGCGTATTATTAGTTTTAGTCCACCTGATATATCTGAGTTTGAAATCACTGAGGTTGTTGAAGCACTTCGTTCTGGTTAGATTACAATCGGTACGCGCACAAAAATATTGGAATATCGTTTGACTGTCTGTATTGAAATGAGAAACACAGATGTTGATTGTACCACAAATGAAGCTATTATAAAGTACAGTCAGAAGGGTTGTGTGTTTAAATAGTGCTACGACAGCGAAACAACTGAATTTGCGTGTGTTGGGGTTTTAAGAGGGCGATGAGAAATTAAGAGTATAATTGGGACAACTAAGAAGAAAAGCCTTGATTTACAAGGGGGGGGGTGAGAGGGTGAGCCCGATCCTGAATTGTAATTTTCTGTTGATGGCAGTCAATCTGAAAGCCCTGAGAGGTTAGATGGCTTCTTGGATACTCTTGGATTGACCACCAAAAAAAGTAGAAGATCAATAAAGGAGGTATGGCTAAGCCCACATGTTTCCCAATGGAAACAGTGGGCTATTTCCCTTAATTGGGAAAAACCTATACCCACAGACACAATATAGCATGGATTTTGATAGTATACGGGTATATAGAACGAACAATTTATAGATGACTTGAAGTAATCTATCATGAGGTGTCGTGGTCAGTGTTTGAGTATGAAGAATGAGGCGAAAAAGAGTGTCCTGGTTTCTAGAGGTTGTGTTTTGAGAAGATTTCAGGGGATTTATTATTTTTCCTTAACTACGAACACAGAGACAAGTGTGGCAACTCAGTTTTTATGAGACCAAACGAATAAATAGAAATTACGGCACTGTTGTTCTGAGGGATGAATTTGGGATTAGGCTGTAATTATTTATAGATTCGAGACATAGTAGCCCGAAAGAAGAACCGATAGAATACATAACATTAAGTTTGATAGTAAATACTTTAACGGGAACGTCGGAGTTGTGATGCCAGATTGAAAAGGCTAAATATATATGATTATCGCTGATTTAGATGGAAATATGAATCATCTGCATGAATAGGGACATATAATAACTTTTGTTGAATTATGGATGTAGGTGAAAAATCTTCCTGATATAGGAAAACTTCAAGTCTCGGATGTGTTGACGATTTCCCCAAAGAGAAAGTTGGCAAAAAACTCCAGAAGATATAGAACTGATTGGGTATGCTGCCATTGATGAAGTAAATCAAAGGAATGTCTTCACATTAGATGAACTTATTAGAAAAAGGCTATAGTAGTGCCTTCTGAAATTAAGAAGGCTTGATATTTATGATAAGGATGAAGAACATATGAACCCATGGTTGTTGGTTATATTAGTGTTGTTAGGGCTCTTCCTAATTATGTACATAGTGGCTTTAATAAAGAGGCCAGACAGTAGGTATGAGGATAGACCAGAAGAGCAGAATCCCATGCAGGGAAAGACAGTTCGGTTTGTGACAGATGAGAATGAAAAGGAAAATGCTGACGGTGTGAGAGGTCACTTAGAGGCATTGGGTGAAACAGACCACCATCCTTCTTTTTATGAGAAAGTGATAAAACGTTGTCTTGATCTTTTTCTTTCATTCTGCGGGCTTGTGATCCTATCTCCTGTGTTTTTAGTCTTGAGTTTATGGATTATAATTGATGATCCGGGTCCGATACTCTTCACGCAGAAAAGATTGGGGCGTGATAAGCAGTATTTCAAACTACATAAGTTTAGAAGTATGAAAATGTCGACCCCGCATGATAAGCCGACACATATGCTGGAGAATCCGCAGCAGTATATTACAAAAGCAGGAAACTTTATGAGAGCGCATAGTCTCGATGAGCTTCCACAGATGTGGGATATCTTTATGGGATCGATGAGTGTAATTGGTCCCCGTCCAGGCCTTTGGAACCAAGACCTTTTGTGCGCTGAACGTGATAAATATGGTGCGAACGACATCAAACCAGGCCTCACAGGATGGGCTCAAATTAACGGTCGAGATGAGTTGGAGATTCCAGTAAAGGCTAAGTTGGATGGAGAGTATACGAAGAATCTTGGACTCAAGATGGATATTAAGTGTTTCTTGGGAAGCCTTCATGTGTTTAGAAAAGACGATAGTGTAGTTGAAGGCGGGACTGGGGCTATGCATAGACACGAAGGACAGGGATCAAAGTAAATGCCAAATAAATATTCTGTTTTAATGTCAGTATATAAGAAAGACTCTCCTGAATTTCTGAAAATAGCTCTGGAGAGCATTTATGATAATCAGACGAGAAAACCGGATGAAATAGTAGTGGTTTTCGATGGTCCTCTTACAGATGAGTTAGATCATGTACTTAATGCATTTAGAGAAGGAAAAGAAGATGTTGTTAAGTACTATCCTCAGGAAGTTAATAGGGGATTAGGCGATGCGTTGAAAATTGGATCAGGATTCTGTACGGGAGACTACATTCTTAGAATGGATTCGGATGATGTGAGCGACCCGCAACGCTTCGAAAAACAAATTGCGTATGTTGAAAACCATCATGACATTGACGTGGTGGGAGCTGATATTGCTGAGTTTTATTTATCTCCTGATGAGCAGGATAAGAGAGTTCGTTCGTGCCCGGAAAAACATAATGAAATTGTCCGTATGGGAAAACGTAGAAACCCTATGAATCATGTTTCAGTATGCATGAAAAAGAGCGCTTTGGAGAAGTGTGGCGGATATCAGAAGCTGTTACTCCTTGAAGACTATTACCTCTGGCTTCATATGATAGGTGCTGGATGCAAATTGGCTAATATTCATGAGCCTCTGGTGTACGTTCGTGTTGGTAATGGATTTGATTCCAAGCGTGGATCTAAAGAAAGGATTGAAGGCTGGAAGGTGCTGCAGGATTACATGCTCCAGATAGGAATGATCAACAAGCTGGATGCGGTCGTAAATATGATCTATATTAACGCTTTTGTGAGAACACCGACCAGATTGAAGAAACAGTTGTACTCATATTTATTGAGAAAATGATTATTTAGGAGACGAGCATATACTATGGCCACAAGTATTAGAGAATTGCAAATGGCTTTGCTGGAAATGCTAAAAGATATAAATCAAATCTGCAAAAAATATAGTATCAAGTACTCCCTGGCTTGTGGGACTGCACTTGGTGCGGTTAGACACGGTGGATTTATACCGTGGGATGATGATTTGGATATCATGTTTCAAAGGGAAGAATATGATCGGTTCATTGGGATAGCAGAAAGGGAACTTAAAGATAAAGGTTATACATTACAGAAGGAATTTTCAAGGAAATGGCCTATGCCTTACTCAAAGGTGCGAAAGGATAATACTGCGTATATTGAAGATTATACTGCCAAAATTGATGATATACATCAAGGGATATTTATAGATTTATTTCCCATAGATAATCTTTCTGATAATTCTTTTAAAGCAGCAGTACAGTGGAAGATATACCATATTCTATTAGCTAAGGAGCTGCAGAAAAGAGGTTATAAAACGACTTCGTTATCTAAAAAAGTTATTATGAATCTTTCAGCGATTGCACCTGAAAAACCTATGAGAAAAGTCTGCATGAATAAGGCGGAGTATAATTCAAAATTTGTACATTGTTTCTTAGGGGGGGCAGTTATTCGCGAACATAATATTTTCCCAAGAAGTTTTTTTGATTTCTACACAGAAGTTCAGTTCGAAGGAGAAATATTTCCTATAATTTCAAATTATGATGCTTATTTGAAGATTTGCTATGGTGATTATATGCGGTTGCCTTGCGAAGAGGAACGAGTGGCAAGAATGCATGCCAAAGTAATTGATTTAGATAGATCATATCAATACTACTTAAAGAAATGAGTCCCAATTCCTGAGAGTAGGAGGATTAAAATGTACAGAGTTTTGCATGTTGTTAATAGTCTTAATATAAATGCTGGGCAAATGAGCGTGGCAATGAATTATTATCGATTTATAGACAGGGAAAAGATTCAGTTTGACTTCTTATATTTTCAGGAACTTCCGGAAGATCATAAAGATGAGAATCATAAAGATGAGATTGAAAATCTTGGAGGAAGATATTACACACTAGGAAAGCCATCATTTTTTGGTGAATATCAAAAAAAACTAAAAGCTTTTTTTAAGGAACATCGGGGTGAATATATAGCTGTTCATTGTCATCCTATTTGGGCGGCGGAGATTGTTGCAAACGCCGCTAAGAAATATGGGATAGCACATGTTATTGCCCATAGCCATTCAACAAAATTTAGTGATAAAAAGATCAGCGCTGTGAGAAACCGAATATTAATGCAGTTTATGGGGGGCTTTGCTACTGATTATATTTCATGCTCTCCAGAAGCGGCATATTTGTTTGGTAAGAGAAGAGTAAGAAACAACCAGGTGATGGTTTTAAAGAATGCAATCGATTGTTCAAAATATGTTTATAAGCCGTCCGAGAGAGAAAGAATACGTAATGAATTCTCAATATCTGAACACACCTGTGTAATAGGCAATGTTGGAAGATTATGTATTCAAAAAAACCAGGCTTTTTTATTAGAGATATATCAGGAGTTGCTCAAAATACTTCCGGACTCCATGCTTCTTATCGCGGGTGATGGAGAACTGAGGCAGGAGATTGAGAATAGAATTTTTGAATTGAACTTAACGGATCATGTTGTTTTGGCAGGAAAGAGGAAGGATATATCTGCAATCTATTCAGCAATGGACATATTTGTGATGCCTTCATTGTTTGAAGGTGCTCCGGTTGCGGCAATTGAAGCGCAGGCGAACGGTTTAATCTGTTTGATGAGCACTACAATAACAAGGAGTGTTCAGCTTAATCTGGGCCATTATTGTGATTTAGAGGTTTCTGCAAAAGATTGGGCTGAGAAAATCATCATGCTCTTAGAAAGCAATTTGAAAATTGATCGGAATGATCAGAAAGCTTTGATTGATAATGGCTTTGATATTAAACACGAGGCAAAAATACTAGAAGAATACTATTTATCTATAAGTGAGGAGTCTGTGAGGTGATATAGTGACATCTTGGCTTGATCAAACGATGATTATTGAACGTCTATTTGGAGTCGGTTTATACAGTTTGGTTATGTCTTTTTTCTATGTACAGGTAAGGGGATCAAATTCTGTTAAAGCTGTTAATAAACACTTTAATTGGTATTTGCTCGTAATTGTAATAATGGGATTTGCATTTATACCAGCTGCTAGTGCTGATATTTACAGATGGAGACAAATTGCAGATGGTTGGATGAGTTATTCGTTAACAGATTTTTTTATAGTAAGAGTAATAACATCCGATACACCTCTTGGGTATTTGATGATTTATCTATGCCAAAAAACAGGCATAAATGGTATACTCCCTGGTTTGTGTGCGCTTATTTTTTATGCAAATACGTTCCATATATTTAAGGAAACGTATAAACGTGAGGGATCATACTCTTCTTCAATTGCAGTTAGTTTGTTGTTTTTTATGGCAGCAGGCTCTTTCCTTGAGGTTATTTCAGGGGTTCGTTGTTTTGTTGCTTTTTCAATCGTAACGAGGTGTATTTTTGATGAGATAATTTGTTCAAAGTCTATGCTGAAAAGCATAGTTCCTTATATAGCAGCAGTATTGATGCATACTGCTGTGCTGCCACTAATTGCGATAAGATTAATTGCATTACTTTTTGAAAAAAAGACATCAATATTACATAGAATTACTAATATTCTGGCACTTATATTAACATGCTTTTTGGCATTTAGATATGGAAATGATTATATTGATGCTTCTCTAACGAAAGCTTCAAATTTTATTTATGGAGCATCTACACATTACTCTTATATATGGGAATATATAATTGGTAGCATACAATATCTTGTTATAGGAATAGTGATTATTAATTATTACAGGCGCTATCGGCATATAAAAAAAGAATATGATGATATATGTCGAATAATGGTAATTCTTGCAGTTTTAGAGATTGCCTTAGTGATCTCTTACTCAATCTTCCATAGATTTCTCGTTGTTAGTTCTATGCTGTGTATACCGATAATGAGTTTTGAAATTGATCAAAGAATGAAAGAAGGAAGAATCAGTTATTCCAGAAATATAATAATAGTAAGTCTATTAATACTATTTCTTGCGTGTGTAAGAGGAAATTTGTGCGGATATAAATTTTTCTTACTATAAGTATGTCCGGGAAAAGATGATGAATAAGAAATACAAAGTTTTAATTAAAGATACATTTGTATTTGCATTAGGAAGCTTCGGATCAAAATTCTTGTTATTTCTGATGGTTCCTCTGTATACGAATTATATGTCTACAGAGGAGTATGGAACAGCGGATTTAGTTTTTACTATTGCTCAATTCTTGATTCCATTTTTTTCGTTGGTTATTTTTGATGCAGTTATAAGGTTTGGATTATCCAAGGACGAAAAACCGGAAGATGTTCTGCTGGTTGGACTGATTATCTTTGGAATTGCATCTGCTGCATCTATAATTACTGCACCATTGATTGGGCTTTATAAGCCTATCGCGGAATGGAAATGGTACTTAGCATTTTATGTGATATTTAATATAGCCAATTCTATAGAACTGAATTATCTAAAAGTTAAGAACCAAAATAAAACATATGCGCTGTTAAGTGTTCTGCAGACAGGGATTATGGCTGGGCTAAATGTATGGTTTTTGGTCTATATGCATACTGGTGTACAGGGCTATTTAATGGCATATATCATAGCTAATGTAACCATAGATGTAGTTGCATTTATAGCAGGGGGGATGTTCGGAGATTTACGGAAAGCCAGCTTGAAACATGAACTGTTTAAAGAGATGGTGATTTACTCTACACCATTGATTTTGAATAATGTTTCATGGTGGGTTATTCATTCATCTGATAAAGTAATGGTAGAGGCTATAGTAGGGACAGTTGCGTTGGGTATATATACCGTAGCTGCCAAGATTCCTTCACTTATTAATGTATTTGTGACAATTTTTCAGCAGGCGTGGGGGATTTCTTCTGTCAGGGAGATTGAATCAACAAACGATACGTCATTCTATTCTTCCGTTTTTAAGGTATATAGTCTGCTGACTTCAGTAGCTTGTATTTTTTTTGTATCGATTATTAAGATATTCATGCAATACTATGTAGGTGATGAATTTCAGGATGCCTGGAGATATGTACCTTTATTACTTGTGAGTGCAGTATTTGCGGCAGTTTCGTCGTTTTATGGTTCATTGTATGGAGCTTTAAAGAAATCTGTTAACAATATGGTAACCACTGCGATTGCAGCTGTAATTAATATTGTTGTGAACTTTATTTTTATTCCAACTGTTGGTATCTGGGGCGCTGTAATAGGTACGGTTGTTTCTTATGTTGTTATAGCTGTAGTTCGAATGCTTGATGTTGAAAGGTATATAGACATTTCGATAGATAAAGGGACGTTTATTATTAATAGTGTGATAGTTGTTGTTCAAGCAATACTAGTTTCCTTGAATATTGGCAATTATATAGTATCTTCTGTGGCAATAATTATATGCTTAGTTTTTAATCGAAATGATATTAAGGCGATAATACGAAGGAAGTGAGAAACAGAAATCATGGAGAAATTGACACCTGACGAATATAAGAGGGTCGTATTGAATATATTGATAAAAATAGATGACTTATGTCGAAAGAACGGTATTAAGTATATGATTTTTTATGGGACGCTACTTGGTGCTGTAAGGCATAAAGGCTTTATCCCATGGGATGACGATATAGACATCATAATGAAGCGTGATGAATATGAAAAACTGTTGGGGATTATACATAACACTGATTGTGGTCTAAATTTTATCAGTATTGAAACAAATCCGGATACGATTTATGTCGGCGGGAAGATTTGTGATACTTCAACAATAATGCACGAAAAACATTTCAAGTCAGTTGAGGGCTATGGTGCATTTGTTGATGTATTTCCGTTTGATTATGCAACAAATGATTCAAAGATAAGAGAAAAAGAGCAAAGGAATCTTCGAAGATATGCATTGCTTCTAGCTCATAGTAGCAGAACAGGATTTGAGAAAGGTAAGTCAATAAAAACAATTATTCTCAGGACACTTGTGTTTATAATATCTAGACCAATGAATACACAGAATATGATTCGTAAGCTACATTCATTTGTGATAAGGCAAAACACTATCCATAGTGATTTTTATCGTATTCTATACGGAGATACATTTCCGGTTGCTGATTTAGATAGGGTTTCTGACATAGAGTTTGAAGGACATGTTTTTATGGCGCCTGCTGATCCGGATAAAATACTAAGAAAACTTTTCGGAAATTATATGCAGTTGCCGCCGGAAAGTGAACGTATAAACAAGCATCAACTAGAGTGTTACTATAGATAATATTTCATATTGAAAAAGAACAGAGGAAAAGTACAATGCTAAATTTTACAGTCGGTCCTGTAATGTGTAGTGATGAAGTTCGTGCAGTTGGTGGTGAACAAGTTCCTTACTTTCGAACAAAAGAGTTTTCGAGCATTATGTTTGAGAATGAGCAGATGATGCTGAAGTTTGCTAAGGCTCCTGTAGGTTCTCGCGTTGCGTTCATGACAAACTCCTCCACTGGTTCAATGGAAGCGGTAGTGATGAACTGTTTTACAAAAGAAGATAATGTGTTAGTGATTGACGGTGGTAGCTTCGGACATCGCTTTGTTGAACTGTGTGAGATTCATGAAGTGCCCCATGTGGTTCTAAAACTCAATCACGGTCAGAAACTTACAAAAGAACGTCTTTATGAATATGATGGTCAGGGCTTTACGGGGCTTCTTGTAAATATAAACGAGACTTCTACGGGTGTCCTCTATGACTCCGAGATGATTGGTGAATTCTGTAAGAAGAATAACATCTTCTATGTTTGTGACTGTGTTTCATCATTTCTTGCTGATCCATTTAATATGGCGAGCTGTGGCGCGGATGTGATGATTACTGGATCACAGAAGGTTCTTGCCTGCCCCCCTGGTATCTCGATTATAGTTTTAGCACCGAGAGCAGTTGAAATAGTGACTGCCCGTAAGGTGAAATCAATGTATTTCAATCTTGCTGTAGTATTAAAGAACATGGAACGAGGACAGACTCCTTTTACTCCCGCTGTAGGCATTCTCCGCCAGATTAATACAAGATTGAAGGAGATTGAAACAGCCGGTGGAGCTGATGCCGAAATTGCTCGTGTTGCTGCACAGGCAGAAGACTTTAGATCAAAGATAAAAGAGTTGCCTTTTCAGTTCGTATCCGAATCTCCTGCTAACGGCGTAACGCCTGTCCATCCAATAAATGCTGATGCATATGAAATATTTACAGAGTTAAAAGACAACTATGGTATATGGATATGCCCGAACGGAGGAGATATGGAGCACACAATTTTCCGTGTAGGTCACATCGGATATCTGAGTCATGAAGATAATTCAACGCTGATAAGTGCATTGAAGGATATGCATAAGAAAGGTAAGTTATAATAGCATATTTAGTGTTCGTTGTGGAGGAATACTATGGTAAAAGTCATTACGTATGGCACATATGACATGTTCCACTATGGTCATCAGAGATTATTAGAGAGGGCAAAAGCACTCGGAGATTATCTGATAGTTGGTGTTACTTCTGATGATTATGATAAGGCAAGGGGAAAAATCAATAATCAGCAGTCTCTTATGGAGCGTATTGCTGCAGTTAAAGAAACTGGTATAGCCGATGAAATAATAGTTGAGGAATATGAAGGACAGAAGATTGATGATATTCGCAGGCTCAGCGTGGATATCTTTACTGTTGGTTCAGACTGGGAGGGTTATTTCGACTATTTAAATGAATACTGTAAAGTAGTATATCTCCCAAGAACTGAAGGTGTATCCAGTTCTGAGGTGCGTGCCGAGAAAAGAAAGCTTAAAATCGGTCTTGTGGGGACCGCTGCTTTTCGCACAAAATTCATTAATGAGTCTAAGTATGTAAATGGTGTTGATGTTGTAGGAGTATTTGCTTCCCACAAAGGAGATGAGCCGGAGGTTCAAGATCTTTTCTATACTGACATATATGAAGAACTATTGAAAATGGTAGATGCAGTTTATATCATTTCCAAGCCAGAGAAGCACTATAAACATACCAAACAAGCTTTGTTGGCTGGAAAGCATGTGCTTTGTGAATCACCTGTTTCATATACAAGGGAAGAATGTCAGGAGTTATATGCACTGGCAGAAAAGAAGAATCTGATTCTAATGGATGCAATAAAAACAGCATATTCGACTGCCTATGAGCGCCTGCTTCTTATGGCGAAGGGCGGGAAGATTGGTAAAGTTGTGTCTGTTGATGCTGTTTGCACCAGTCTTCAAGATGGTATTTCTATCGAAGGAACAGATCTTTCTAAGAAATGGAATAGTATGTGTGGTTGGGCACCTGTCGCAATGCTTCCTGTATTTCAGATTTTCGGAACGGAGTATAAGAATAAAATCTTCTACACAAAGTTTCAGAATAAAAATGAAAATATAGATGCTTTTACTAAAATAGACTTTGTTTATCCTTGTGGAGTTGCGTCCGTTAAGGTAGCTAAAGGGGCAAAGGCAGAGGGCGAACTGGTTATTGCTGGTACAAAGGGTTATATTTATGTTCCTGCACCATGGTGGAAAACTGATTACTTTGAAGTGAGATATGAGAATCCTACAGAGAATAAGAGGTTCTTTTATCAGCTTGATGGCGAGGGAATAAGATATGAAATTGTGGCTTTTGCAAAAGCAGTGGAATCCAGAAGAAATATGAGTTATGTTTCGGAACCTATATCAGAAGCTATTGCGGGTGTTATTGAGGATTTTAATGATCGGAAAGATATGATAGAACTTGAATAATTCTATGCAAAAGGATATATGCAATATACAAATTAAAGGAGTTTCCAGATGGAACAAGTGAAAGAAATTAAAGGATCTGAATTCAGAAAGATGCAGTTATTACAGAAAGATATGCTTGCTGAATTAGATCGTGTATGTAGGAAACACAACATTCAGTACGTAATAAGTTGTGGCACACTCCTTGGGGCAGTACGACATAAAGGATATATTCCTTGGGATGACGATGCAGATATTTGTATGCTACGTGAAGATTACGAGAAGTTTAAATCTGTAGCGAATGAAATGGATGCAAGTATTTGTTTCTTTCAAGATCACACGACGGATCCTGAATATATGTGGGCGTATGGGAAATTGCGGAGAACTGGGACTCGATTTATTAGAGTTGGCCAGGAACATATAAAATGTAAGACAGGTGTATCAATAGATGTTTTTCCTCTTGATGATGCCCCATTGTCCGTACCTGGGCAGATGTTACAAGATTTTGATTGTTTTCTTCTTAGAAAAATTCTTTGGGCAAAAGTGGCAAAGAAAAATGCAAAAGGCTTTCAAAGAATAATCTATAATGTATTATCAATTATTCCTAAAGAATATGTTTATAACAGGGTTAATGGATATGCAAAGAAAAGTAATGACCATACTCCTAACAGAGTGAGGCTACTCTTGTTTCCCAGTTTTGGAAAGCTATACCTCCGCACAAACCCTTTAAATACTAGATACTGCATGCCTAAAAAATGGTTTTTAGAAAGAAATGAATATGATTTTGAAGGATTAAAACTCTGGGGAACTAAGGATTATGATGCTTTCTTAAAATATATGTATGACGATTATATGACATTGCCTCCTGAAAATAAGAGAGAACCACATGCACCAGTATCTGATTATGAGTTTTAATTTATTGAGTAAAGCCATTAATAAAATTGGTTGAATTAGCATAGTGATTGGAAATAGCAGGTGAATTGTAACATGTTTAACGCCGTTATCCTGACAATGGAAAAGTCCTCTCATTTTACCCTCGTTTACATATGAAAAGTATAAGGCTCTATTCCGCGTTAAGGGCAAAATTCTGAGTGACACAAACAATTGACTGCGTTGCTGTGGTGGAAAGGATTTACCTATGGAAGATATTAAAACAACTGGTGGCTTATTCACCGAAGAGAGTAGGAGAATAGTGCTCTCAAACATTTGCAAGGTTTTTGACTGCGAAGAATCAGATATTGAAGAACTGGAGCCTGTTCAAGCCGGTCTAACGAATGTCGTACTTTCATTTAAGCTAAATGGTGGTAAGTATGTGTATCGTCATCCGGGTCTTGGTTCTGAAATTCTTGTAGAACGTGGCCGAGAGACAATTATGCAAAAGATAGTCGAAGATGCAGGGATTGATACTACATTGATAGCTATGGATGTGGATGAGGGATGGCGTATTGGCCGATTCATTAAACATTGGGATTTCGACTATAACAATCTAAATGATATGGTCAGAGCCCTTATGCTCTTCAGAAGGCTTCATGCTGCGCCTTGCCATGTTCGTTGGAATTTTGATGTCATAAAGAAAGCTGAGGGAATCAGGAATCAGATTGAGCCTGAGAAATATGGACACTTTCCAGATTTTGAGAATATAAAGGACAGAATATACAAACTAGCTAAATTAACTGAACATGATGGGATTAAGAAGTGCAATATTCATGGGGATGCCCGTGATGTAAACTTTCTCATAAACAAGGAAGAAATCCATCTAATTGACTGGGAATATGGTGGATATGGTGATCCTGGATTTGATATAGGAACTTATATCTGTGGAGGCCATCACAAACTTGCTGATATAGATCGTGTGCTTTTCACATACTATCGAAGAAAACCTACTGATGTTCAAAAGAGGCACTTCTACGCCTATATAGCCATCTCAGGATGGTTTTTCATGCATTGGTCAATGTTGAAGCTAAGCAAAGGTCAAGGGGTTGGACCACTGAAAGAACTGTGGTATCACTTTGCAAAGAATATGAGTCTTGTTGTGCTACCAATGTATGGAATAGAGGTTGATAAAGATCAGTATGATGCTGCTATGACGGCACTTATTGATTGCAAGTTGGAAGATCTTAGCTTTCTAAATCATGAAATTGGCGTTTTCGAGGAGGTGAAGTGAAATGATTACATATATTATTCTTGCCGCTGGCATGGGAAATAATCTTCAACCGTTGACGCTTAAATACGCCAAGACAAGTTTTAGGCTCGATGAAGAAACAACGGTGCTTCAACGCATGGTTCGGAGCATTCGCAAAGCTGATAAGAACGCGGAAATTGTTGTCGTTGTCGGATATAAAGCAGATGAGATTAAGTTGGAACTTGATGGAGAAAATGTTATCTTTGTCATGAATCCGTTCTATGAAGTCACTAACTCAATATCTTCTGTATGGTTTGCCAGAGATTATTTAGAACGTGAGAACGTGGCTATAGTTCACGGCGATGTAGTATTCTCGGATGAGATTATTAAAGAGATTCTAACACAGCCTACTGAGTATCCTTATGTTATTGCTGATAGCTCGTTTGTTAGTCCCGGCGCTTATAATATTGTGACAAAAGACGATCAAGTTCTGGTAATGAGTAAGAAGCTGGAGCATTTTACTGCTAAGTACTGTTGTATGACAAAACTGGATCCGGTTTCTTCCCGTCTCCTTAAGGAAGAAATCGACAGTATGATTAATAGCAATATGTATGACCAGTATTTCGAAGATAGCCTTGTACAAATGATTATGTTCCATGACTTCCAGCTGTTTTGTAAGGACATTGCAGGTAAAAAATGGGCTGAAGTAGATACCGTTGATGACCTGCTGACGGCGCAGGAAATACACAGGGTAAATTAATGGGAAACCTAATGAGGAAATAATCTTATGAATGTAGCACTTATTCTAGCAGGTGGTGTTGGGAATCGATTAGGAGCAAAGATTCCTAAACAGTTTATTGAAGTTCTGGGAAAACCAATCCTAGCATATACAATAGAAGCATTTGAAAGGCATCCTGAGATCGATGCTGTTCTCGTTGTGTGTGTAAAACCCTACATGGATTATATGTGGGAGATGAAGGAGACGTACAGCCTCAGTAAACTGAAATGGGTTACCGAAGGCGGTGACACGTTCCAAGGTTCTGTCCTCAATGGAGTAAGGTATCTAGAAAATAAGATTGGTCGGGACGATATTGTTCTTGTTCACTTCGGCGCTTCTCCATTCGTGACAGGAGATATTATCACAGATTGCATAAGGGTGTGCAAAGAGAAGGGTAATGCCATTTCTACAACTGATTATTATGTGCTTAGTGGAAAGAAAAATAGCACAAAGTCTGTTGCTGATCCAGAAAACTATAGCGAAGAATATATTGACAGAGAAACTATCGCTGTTATGAATTCTCCTCATGCATTCAAGTATGGTATTGTCGATGACTTGTATAAGGAAGCCATCGAAACTGGTGTGATTGATACTGTTGAACCGCATACAACCACCCTCATGTACGCCATGGGGAAGAAGATATATTTTTCCCTTGGCAGTCAGAATAACATCAAGATTACAAGGAAAGAAGATCTGGAACTCTTTGAAGGTTATGTTCTTATGCAACAACAGAAAAGTAAGGAGATAGTATCTGGAGATGTTATTGTTTTCCTTGCTGATGGCTTTGAAGAATGTGAAGGCTTATTGGTAGTGGATCTTTTACGCCGTGCGGGCTTGAAGACTATCATGGCATCAGTTATGGGAAGACGAAATGTAAAGAGTTCTCGCAAGATTCTGATTCAGGCTGATTGCTTGGCTGAGAATGTGGATTATATCAGTGCAAAGATGATTGTTCTTCCAGGCGGTAGGCTGGGAGTTGAAAACCTGAGCCAGAGCGATATCGTTAAAGAGCAATGTGTTGCATTTGGAGAGGATAAATATGTGGCAGCGGTTTGTGCCGCACCATCGATTCTTGCTGATTTGGAACTGATGAAAGAGGCAGCGGTACATCCTGATTTTAAGGATCGACTGGTGACGACAGAAGTTTTGGATGAATCTGTTGTGGTTGACGGAAACATAATCACGGGACAAGGCCTTGGAGCCACAATACCGTTTGCTCTAAAGTTAGTTGAGATTATGGTTGGAAAGGAAAAGGCAGATCAAATTAAGAAAGCTATCTGCTACAAAGGCTGAAGAACATTGGTGCCTTTCAGTGCGTCCAGCTAAGGAGCGCTTTACATATAATGGGTGGAAATCCCATCCCCTACAGGTATAGAATCAAAGAGAGAACTGCTTTTGACAATGCAAATAAGGTAAATAATATGTGCCAAACAAATAGAATACAGTGGCTTGATGCCACACGGGTAGTAGCCATTGTATCAATTTCTAGTAATCATGCAATAAACCGGGCATTTCTAAATGAAGATAGTATAAATGCTTCTTATAATTTTTATCCTTGTGGCATTTCATTTTTTCGTTCGATTATTTTTGTTTTTAGTAGAATTGGAGTTCTCTTATTCTTGATGATAACTGGAGCGCTGATCCTTAATAAAAAAATGGAAAACGAAAAAGATGTTAAACTATTTTTGAAGCACAACTTGTTTAGTATACTTTTAACTAGCGAAATCTGGTATTTTCTTATGTTTTGGTATAGAACATTGTTTCACGCCAACAATATATTGGAAGTTGGAGGGATAAAGTATGCCTTTATTAGATGTATTGGTACTATGTTTTTTATCAATCAGGAAACAATGGGAAATATGTGGTATATTCCGTTGATTCTATGTCTCTATTTGTTGCTACCATATTTAAATATTTCGATTCATAAAGGCGGAGATAGATTTTTGTGGATACCAATTATTCTTATATCTGTGGAATCAATGATTTTTCCAAGAATAAACAGGATTTTGAAAATATTTGGCTCAGATATCAATTTTGAATTTGAACTTGGTAGTAAGCATTTGTTTTCAATGTTTTTGGTTTTTGTTTTGATTGGTTATTATGTTAATAGAGGATTATTAGATAGGGTATCAAACAATGTTTTAATAATTGTGACATTAATATTGTTTAGTATGTGTGTACTATATCAATATTGGGAGTATACAAAAATAGATGGAGAAAATATTAACTATAACTCTTTTCTGTTGACAGTGTGTTGTATGTTTTTATTTGAGGCAATAAGAAGATTTTTTAGCAAAGCTAAATTGAGAAGGGGAATAACATACGTATCAAGAATATCATTTGGGATTTTCTTTTCACATATTTTTTTTGTTACAGCACTTGCACGTCTTTCTTGTTTAAATGGTTTAAATCCTATAATTATATTTTTTATTCTTGAAATCGCTTCTTTATTGTTAAGCATAGTTATTATTACGATACTAATTAAGATTTCGTTTTTTAGGATATATGTTTTCCGTGTAAAGTGATACTAAAACGTAATAATGGTAAGCGTGTGTTTTGCAAGCACTTAATGTTCAAAGTTTCAAGTGAGAAATGTACATAGTTGCATGTACATTTTGTGTATTATTGTATTGGCAGGCCAGCCCACTAAGCCACTGCAAAACATCTCGGTGATAAGTTCAGGAAAAAGTGAGGGGAATCCTGTTGAAAAATTGCCATT
>AUXO010009983.1_pt1 | contig 17015 bp, 13 predicted proteins | sample 768731 | NCBI WGS metagenome assembly AUXO01 (sample SAMN02715735, study PRJNA202380) | gut metagenome | biome: sheep rumen | host: Ovis aries | place: New Zealand: Palmerston North
TGCCTTATGCACTTTTCGAGGCCTTTTTGTGCAATTCTATTTTACCATAAACACAAAGTCCTATTCCTACGATTGACAATTATATTTCTTTAAAAGTCTCTTTACCATTTCCCTTATGTTTTCTCTAACTTTTTCTTTTTCTGCCAATCAACAATAATTCTATTTTTACGAAGTATCTATATCTGCTTTCCTGTAAGATTGATAAGTGAGTTGTTTTAAAAAAACTTTATGCATTTTGTTTCTGTCAGCATATCTTAATATGCTTCCTCATCAAAAAACAAACTTATCCTCATTTTTATAGGTATTAGTTATTTTCTGAATACGCTATAAAATACTTCTTTATTATGTCTTCAATGCTAATAAATCCGTTATAAGACAAATTCATTAAAAATATCATCTTTTCAAAATATTTCTGCAACTGCATAACGTTAATCCTCTAATAAAACGCCACCCGTTCATCCATCAATCATTTCAATATCTCTACTGCTATAGTTTTTCTTTATTGTTTCAAATTACATTCAAACACTACGTATCATACAAATCATTTACCTCTTAGCCCTTATTTTTCCTACGGCATACTCTAAAATTGATCCCATATTTCATACTCTTGTAGCTTAGCTGATTCATATAGCAATTCTAGATTTTCTTCTAAAATATTAAAAAATTGTTCTTCTGTATTTCCAGGTATGTATAATTTTTCAGTTGCCCAAACGGCATTCAAATGAAAATTACTACATTTTTTAAATTGCTCCATCATTTTACTTGTTTGCTCTGAATTTGAATTATTAAAAATCAAATTATACAAATAGTAATTATATACAACAAATTTTTTTATATATAATTTATTAGGTAACCTGTTATTTTTACTAGAATTCAACCCTTTGCTCATCGGCGTTAAATTCCATAGCTCATCATTAGACACATACGACCTCGGAACAAAATGATCTAATGTAAAATCATCCACATTCAAGTCATTACCTGTATATATTTCATATAACGGTTTTCCAGTATATTTAACTGTCATTCGCCACAATTCTCTTGCATTTTCAAGATTTTTTCTTTTTTCTTCATTTTCAGGGGCTATCTTATACATAACCCCCGGCACACCTGGATTTCTATCTTGTATAAAACTCGCTTTATTGTATTTAATCCATCCCATAATAACTGCATAATTTTGAAGCATAAATTCACGCCATTCCTCATTCACAAAAACTCTCCTATTTAACGGCGTATCTGCTTCTAAAATGTTATAAAAGAACTCATTATCCATTTTAGTAAAAGCATTCAAATAGGCTATAAATCGCCCATAATTTTTTTTATCTATATAAGATTTTCCTTCCTTATCAACAAACGGTTTAATCAGGCGATAAGGAACGTAATCGGTTAAATGGCACTTATCTTCCAATAATTTATCGTCATACTTTTTTATAAGAAACATTAGTTTTTCTCTAGATGGATTCTTATTAGATAATTCATCTTTTGAATTTTCATAAAGAATCCTAATTGCATGTTCTAGAAAGTTTTCAACATTTCCGTTAACAGTATGCCCTAACCTTAGATGATAATGAGTAACTGTTCTCCATGCCCCCCAAATCATTTCGTTAATTATTTCTTCAAACGTAAATGATTCTTTTTCAGTAGGTATTAATTTCATTATTGCTTCTAGCCAAAAATATTTATACCCTTGATCGTTATTGCTCAAAAGCCTTTCAAACTTTTTGATATCAAGTTTATTGGAATATAATTCTAGTTCTACTTTTCTCCTATCACTCATTTACGCTCCTACTCTCAATCGTTTCACTTTTCATTTATCACATCTTATTATGACAATCACATTCGATATTTGAATTATTAACTTTGGATAGTATTATTCAATACAACTACATATTAAAGCCCTTTTTCTTTTTTATATAATCTAATAATTGTATCGAATCCTATAAATAATCTTTCATATCCGAAAAATCACGGTATAGTTCTTCCTCTGCTTCTACCAAGTCGTAACTTGTCTTTTTATTATTCACCGATTCTGCATCATATAACATTTCCATTATATTTTCTCTAGAGCTAATAACTTCTGATTTATTATGTATAGTTTCGTATTCATACGCTAAAATAGTTCTATAGACATTCTCGCCCAAACTCGCCATTGATTGCTCAATTCCTGATTTTAATTTTTCTTCCAATTTCTCACTATTTATATTCGAATAAAACTTTGCCCATTTATTGTAATTCAAATCTAATAAGATTTTTTTATTATTTCTCATAAAATCATACATGAACGGGTTTAAATCAATCCACTCATCTTTTTTAGAAAACGAATATGCTAATTCCTTTGTATCTCCGTAAAAAGCCCCAACTACATATTTTTTACATGTTTTTTTAGTATTGCTTTTTTATTATTACTATCAATATCCATCCATGATAAATAGCAACCATCGCTTATATCATTTAAAAATTCATTCAATATATTTTCTAGTTCAGTAAGCCTACCATCTGATGCACAAGATTTTTGCCTAATATGATATTTCAATATTAAACTCCAACTATAGTAAATGAATCTTTCAAAAATTAAATCAAAATCAATTCTCAATTCATTATAATCTATGCAATCAAGTAACGATCTAAAAAAAATAAATTTATAGCTAGTATCATGTGAAGCTGATTTATTAAATAACCAGGCAAAAGACTCCCACAAATCATCATTGCTTACTTTTTTATTATTATAGTTACCTTCATTTAATGCATAATATTTCATTATTTCACCTATAATATCCCATATTTTTTTCTAAGTTTTTTTATCATTTCCTCTGGATTATCATTAGATGAAATCTTAATATCATCATCTTTCATTTCATTATCAGTCAACAGAGTTAAATCCATTTCTTCTTGTATATATTTTTCTTCATGTATAGCCGATATTTCTTCTGCATCAAATAACATTTCAAGTGTATTAACCTTGTCAGATTTGATATCTTTCAATTCTTCAACCGTATCATCTAATAGTTGTTTGAATGAAATAATAGGATTGTCATTAAAAAGCCCTAAATATCTCCTGATTTCATCATCTGTACTAACATTGTACTTATTCTCTAAATCAAGTAGCATTTCAATATAATCATATTGAATACCTTCTTTCATCATCTCAGAATCATCATAACTTTTTGCAGAAGTATCAATTGGAGAAATATACTCAATCATTGAAAAATAGTAATCCATAAAGTTATTATCTTTTACCCATAAAATAGATTCAAGTATTTCTTTAAAACGATTTGCTTCGCACAAAGTGCAATTTCTATAATCGACTTTATCATATTTTTGAATTCCTAGATGCAAACCGTCTTTTAATTTGATTATAAAAATATTAAAGCCCGGGAATGCTTTTATTACAATTTTCATAAACAGTACAGCTGAATATAATCCAAAATTCTCTTCTGACAAATCTACACCTAAATACCTACATTTCATTTTACCTTTAGAGAATTTTTTTTCAAAATCTGGAAATATTATTATATTATCTGTTTTTTCTATTAACGCTATTTCCTGATGACTATATATTTCCTCATTTTCGTTATCCCAAAAAACTAATTTACTAAAGCTTTCGTTTCTTCCTATTGCATTACTTTCCATTATTCCCGATTCTACTAACAATCCATTAAGGTTATCGACTGTAAACTCATCATTTAACCTCTGTATGAATACATCTATATTCTGCTCCATTCAACAAACCTTCCTTATAAACTATGCCCCAGATAATTATTATGGCTTTGGGGTAGGTTTAAACCTTATCCCTAAATCATAAACCATCCTTCTCAGGCTGCATCCCCAACCTGTGGTCAGTACCGATTTTATGAATCTCAATACAATTGGCATTCTAGTTTCACGGTACCTCTTTTGCAAAACTCCTGATTGTAGACTTCTCAACAGAAGGTAGATTCTGCTATAATAGTTCTTATAAACTCAAAGCGGAAAGGAGCACTATGGCTAAAAAATAACGCTCCTCAATTAAAACGAATCCAAGGATTTTCTATCCACTTCACTTATCTGCATGGTGCTTTATCTCTGAATCCAAAGTTCTTCCGCACGCTCATATGTCATCCTTTCATGCATACCCCACCAGATAAGCGGCACATATATCGCAAAAAGAGCGACACCTCTCGTGTGCCGCTCTCTCGTGACTCTGATATACGCTTTGTCCACCACTCAACATAGCCTGTCCTTCGTCCAAGCATGGAAAGTATAACACACTTTGTACAGTTTTTTTTCAAAACTAAATCATAATATCCTTATTAATAGGAACACTATATTATAAAACCCAACTTAACCAAGATAGCTTTCAATTTCCTTACGCATAGCATCTCCGTCTTGTTCTTTATAAAATCGAGTAACATATTCATGAATATGCTTCATATAATCATCAGCATCTTGACATTGTTCAACAAACTCTTCATACAATATTTCTAATCCACCAAGAAAATACGAATTATATACTTCCATATTTTTTTCGATGAACGCTTTGTCTTCTGGCGTCTCCTCCGAAAATTTGAATGCCCTATACAAACGCTTATCTTCATCCGGTTCTGAATCTTTATCTAACAACATTATAATTTGATATACATACTTTAATTCATTTCTTCTTTTTCCGAACACTTCCGCCAACATTCCTGCATTTCCATCAACAGTATTATCTATCTTTCCTTTTCTATTATACTGATATCCTATTAATGGACAGAGAATATATGCATCTATATAAGCATTAAATATTTTAAAATTATTATGCTGTTCTCTATCAGGAACATTACCGGCTAAGCCACATAAATCTTTCCAATAGTTTGCATGTTTTCCTGTAATTTTGTAATCCTTATCAAACATAACACGCCCCCTCCTTAAACTATATGAGTTGCGGTATCAATTTCCTTACCGTTTTCATCACGATCTTTTTCAATCATATAACTTTTGCCAACATAACTACTTAAATTTTTAGCTGCATGTTCCCAATCTTTCTGCATAACTGCCATTATTACTTGATTTGCCGTTTTAGGCAAAATTCTGCATATATTGTTTATATGTATCTCATCTACATTCGAAAAAGGTGCATCCATTACAAGTGGATATACTTGTCCTAGTTTCATATCACTATCATCAAGAATCTTATCTTTTGCCATCGAAACCAAGCTAGCGATAAAAGCAAAACTTTTCACCGCTTTCAATCCATCAGATTCTTCAGTTGTAACATCTGAGTATTTCACTCTATATTTATCATCAATTATTATAGAACGCTCACCATGATACATTTTTATGAAATTATCATTAACTCTAGACTGTAATTCATCTCGAACTTTTACCTCTTTATTTTTATAGGTATCAGCCAACCAGTTATAAATATGTTCTGAATAAGCAATAAGTCTAGCGATTCTTTGATTTTTTTCACTGTTTTTTGCATACTTATCAATTATTTTTTCACAATTTTCAATCGTGATATTACACTCTCCTAAACGCCTATTAGCTTCATTAAAATCATTGTTTGCATCTTTACATTTATTGACGGCATCTTTTCTCTTTTCTTCTATGGCACGTGCCTCAGCATCATCAATTTTTTCATTCTCTAATGCATCATATTCATTTTGAAGAGCATTGATTTCTCTATTAATTTCTCTATAACTCTTAAATATTTCGTCAATCTTATCTTTGTATGCATCAGTTCCCGTTAAAAAACCTTCGGATTTCGATTTAAAATCTCTTACAGCAGTTCCTACATGCTCTGGTGGAAGAACTTTTCTAATCTCCATTACATTTCTATATGCAGCAGTTCCAGGAATTAGTTCTGTACCACATATGCATTTACATCTTTTGACTAAAAAATCAATTGCATCTTGCTCCATTGCTGGAATACTCTCTTTAATTCCCTCCTCTTTTTTATTTTGTTCTTCTAAAAATGTTAGAGATTCTTTAATCAACGGTAAACCAAAATAAGTATATGGTTTATCATTAAATGCCTTTATCAATTCATTTTGTAACCTCAATTTTTTTTCTTTACTAATCGCTAACGCACCTTTGACTCTTTGCCTTCTTGTTGCCAAATCCTTCACTTTATCAATATTACTTTTAGCCAATTTATCATCATACTCTTTTATCTTTCCATTCCAGTAATCCATTTGACTATTAATATTAGTCAGTTCCATTTCAATTTCTTTCTTTTTATTCCTTGAAGTTTCCAAAGTATTTTTGGCTTTTTGCGCAGTTGAGTCTCCGGATGTATCTATATCCGATTCAAATCCCTTTATAACAGTTTTTAAGTGGATATTAGCATTTTCAAGGACATCAAGTCTCATAAGTCCATGTATTGCTTTTGATAAATCTAATCTACTCGCAATACCTGAAATTCTTTCACCCCCAAAGAAAAAATAATCTGATAAATCTTTAGGTAAAACTCGATTTATCGATTCTTCAATATTAGCTTTATCTATAGGCGTTTTTGTTTGTCCATCTTTCTGCAAATATTCAAGAGTAAGATTTTCTTCAGGTTTTCTTCCTAAAACAACACTTGTCCTTCCATCTATTAATGATTTATCAACACATTCATATTTATACGCACGCTTAAGTGTATAAACTGTATCATTATGAGAAAATATAACACTCACAGAAACCTCTTGAGTATCTCCTATATTCATCTTATTTTTAACTTCACTATTTAACAACACCGGATCTTCAAAGCCATTTTTTCCATACAAGCACCACTCAAATGCTCTAACAATAGTTGTTTTTCCAGATGTATTTACTCCAATCAATATCGTGACATTTCGCTGGGGATCAGTTGAAAATTCAATTTCTTGATTACCAATATACTGTCTAAAATTTAACATTTCCAGTTTATTAATTATCATCTCTTATCTACCTCCCGTATGATCATTTTCTTAATTTTATCAACCATAGCGCTGTTAGACTCTTTTTTTACAACATTTTCTGCTTCCATATCAAGTATTTGATACTTAATACTATTAATTTTATTCTCATCCAAATCCTGATTTTCATAATTATTACTCATCATCGCTATCCTCCTTCAAATCCTCATAATTAATATGATATAAACTCATCAAATCATCTATCAACTCATCAGAATCTCTTGAGTTTAATGATATTTCACCAAATTCTTTTATTCGTAACAATTCTTTTTTTGCTAAAGATCTTTCACAATTAAAATCGACATCATATATATTTATATCATCTAACGGAGTGGCCAACGTAACAAAATCATAAATAACTGCATAGGGTTTATTATCTGCCAGTCTAAGCACTCTTCCTCTTCGTTGAATATATTCCTTAGGATTAGTTGTACTCGCTAAAATAAAAGCAGTTTTTATACTTGGAATATTAACCCCTTCATCAAGACACTTTATAGCAACAATTGCCTGATAAGGATCAGCCGTTGCAAACTTTCTTTTTATTATCTCTCTCTCTTCAGCAGATTCATTAGAAGTAAAATGAGTCACTTTCATCCCAAGCTCATTCCCCAATATTTTTGAAACAGCCACTATTTGTCTTTCTCCTTCTTCATCACGTATCGATTCATCTGTTTCGAAATTCTGAATTCTTGCTGTCCCGCAGTAAACAAGAATATGAGTGTCATCCTTATAATCCGCCATTATTTTTCGTAACAAATCAAGTTTTCCTTTTGCCCCAGCAACAATACGCGCTCTTTGCATCATCAGGATTTTCCCTTTTTCTGTTACTTTAAGTCTTCCCTTTTTATCTTTATGACACTCTTTACTAATTTGATACGATATGTCTTTATAAGCACTTCTTTCGTCTTCATCCAAAAAAACTAAGCGTGGGTAATAATAATAAGGTGTTAGAAATTTATTATCTATTGCTTTTTTCAAATCATATTCTATACACTCTTTTCCAAAGTAGTCACATAATGCCTTCGTACCTTCTTCATCTCCGTGCCGTTTAAAAGTTGCTGATAATGCTAATCTGTACTCTATCTGTGGATACAACTTTTCTTTTAAACTAGGTGCACCAAAATTATGTGCTTCATCTACAATCAACAAAGTATTATCACCTAAATTCCCAATTAACTTAGAAACGTACTTAGATGAATATGTCGCATTTGTAGTTACAAAACAAAACGAGTCTATTATACCTAAATTAAAGTCATATATATCATCATCTAATTTTTGTTTCCAGTTTTTCTGTTTGGATGCTGAATAACCAATAATTGGTTTCATATTAAATAATATGATATCTTCTACCCATTGTTCAACCAAATGCTGATAAGGACAAACAATTATTACCGCTAATCTTTTCTTTTCCTTAAACAATTCAACAAGCGCTCCCAAAGCAGTATATGTTTTTCCTGTTCCTGTAGCCATATTAAAAATCCCACGATAATTATTTTTCTTCCAATTATCTATTGCTTCTAATTGATAAGGTCTAAAATTAAAATCAATGGGTTTATGCGGTATATCTTTTTCTTCCTCTTTACTTTTTTCAGATAATTCTTCTTCATCTATAGAGTAATTAATAGGCCCCCTTTTTTGAATTTTCAATCTATTCTTAACTACTTCCGGAAACTCAATTACTTCCAAATCTTTATCTTTTCCGTTCCACAAAAAATCAAAATCTTTTTGCATTTCATCAGCATATGATTTTGAATCCCCCCAAGACTCAAAAACAACTATCGATTCAAAATTATTATAAAAAGCATTTATTGTCTCATTCAATGAGCCTGTAAATCCTATTTTATTTCCTTCCAAATCTTTCACAATCCCAACCTTTTCATGATACATCCCCGTTGATTTGTTAGGTGGGGTGAAAGCAACTTTCAATTCTAGGATTCCATTTTCTATTAAGTGAGCTAAAAGATTCAGTCTTTCTTCTTGAAAATAGTTCTCTGGTTCTTTAAATTCTCGGAGCAAAGCATTTTCAATAATCCTTTTTTTTTCATACCCTTTTTCTATTGCTTCTATGTCTTCTTTTGAAAGATACGGAGAGACTATAAACTGTATTTTCCCTCCATTTTTAACAAGCCCTGTTATCCCTTTAGTCAACTCTATAAGAGCTGTCGAAGAAAAAAAACCTACAGACCTTTGATATAGTACAGCTTGCTTTAAAATCGGAGTATAAAAATCTCGAACAATATCATTCTTATATGTTTTATAGCATTTTAGTAGTTGTAAATCCCTAAAAGACATGTACCTCCTCCTTTTACCTTTGAATTAAACCACTTTAAACTCCATTCCTTCCAATTTGTTTAATGCCTTTTTATCTTCTGTTTGTAAGCATACTCCGCAATAAGCCTTATCTGTTACTGGGGTTGGTACCACCTTACATTCAATATTTACTTCCTTTAATTTTTCTTCAGCTACAAATACATCACTTGTACTGTAAAAAGCTATAAACATTTTAATCGCCTACTTTCTTCAATGCATCTAATAATTTTATAATATCTTCTTTGGTGTTATAAGGGCTGAGACTAACTCTTACTACGCCTTTATCAACTGTTCCTATAGCTTCATGTGCCAAAATAGCACAATGTATGCCGCCTCTTACTGCAATATTATTTCGATCCAAATAGCCCACTAATTTATCTGATGAAATACCAGTAATATTAAATCCTACTGTTGATACCCTCTTTTCATCTTTATCATATATAATTACACCATCAATATCGCTCAAACCTTTTATCAGTATCTCAGTCAAATTTTCTTCCTTTTTTGACAAAGATTCAAAGTTTTCCGAGCAATAATCAACAGCTACTTTTAAAGCCCAAATCGCTGGCATATTTAATGTGCCAGCCTCTAAGCCTTCCGGGAAAGAATTCGGGTTAGTATACAAATCTCCAAAAATCCCTGTTCCACCTTGTATTAATGGTTTTATCGTATTTTTATCCTTGCAGCATAACCCTCCAACACCAGGCAGCCCCATCAGATCTTTATGTCCTGTAAATGCAAGATAATCAATATGTTGTTTTTTCATATTAATCCTCAGTTTTCCAGCCCCTTGCGACGCATCTACAAATGTTACTATATTATTCTTTTCAGCTGCTTCAAATAGTCCCTCGTTAAATACAATTCGCCCTGTAAGATTACTAGCTAGTGTAAGAGCTATAAGTCGTGTACTCTCATTACAATATTTTTTAATAATATAATTTCCACCCTTATCAATGTCAGCTCTATCTATTACAGAATAGTCTATAATACCTTCTTCTTTTAAAGTATGTAAAGGGCGTAATACTGCATTGTGTTCATAACAAGATATTAGTACATGATCTCCTTTATTTAAAAAACCTCTAAAAAATAAATTAATTGCCTCGGTCGAGTTTTTGGTAAAAACAACATTAGTTGGGGTTTCAAGCCCAAAATAGTTACCTAATGTTTTTCTGGATTGATATAGCATTCTTGATGCTTCAATCCCAAGACTGTAACTTCCTCTCCCTGGACTCACTCCAATATTTTTTAAATAGTATTCAAACGCCTCATATACTTTGTCTGGTTTATACTTTGTTGTAGCCGCACTATCTAAATAAATCACTAATTATCCTTCTTTCCAGAATTTCTCTCTGATATAATGCATCCATTATAATAATGAGCAATACACGCTTTACAATGAACACATTTTCTTTCGTCAATATGATAATAACCTTGAGTTGTATCTATTGCTCCAAATGGACATACTGAATCACACGAATGGCATCTGACACACAATTGATACTTTCTTACTTGACATTTTATCCTGTTAATTAATAAGTTTATATCTATCCTTTCTTCTGGCAAAACTTTGATGACATTTGTACCAAAAGTCACTATCAAATCACAACACTTTCTAAATTCATTTGATTTATCTCTATCATAAATAGATATATAAGTTGCATCTTTCTTTTCAATAATATCAAGTTTTCCTAAAGGTTTAAATAGCTCAATAATACTCTTATCTATTTTTTTCTCAACTATAATATTCCTTGCTTTATCAGATAAGTTACAAGAGGTGTCCATTATAGTCATATTCATTTTCTGAGAGTCCTTAAGTCCACGACGAACTTTCCATTTTCCCTCCTCATAATAAGCTTCTGGATCTGTCCTTCCATCTCTTTTAGCAAAATCCATTATTGTTTTTTTCCATTTAGCCATATAATCAGGATGGTATATTTCGGTCAACATCATTGATAAATCCGAGTTATTCGGACAACACCAGCAGCCTACTCTCTTATATCCATATTGATAACAATTATTAAACTTAATATTCTTATAAATAATATATAACCATACATCATAATCTTTCCACTCTATTATAGGCATTGCATTAATTTGTGTAGATATTTTAGATACTTTTTGTGTTCTCTCATACGTGGATCGAGCCACAGATTCAGAATGTCTAATCCCCAAAAAGCTCAAGCTTTTTCCGTTTTCAGGCAAATATTCTAATTCTTTATTAAGATTGCTTGTTTTGAAAACATTACAACACCATCTATCATGTTGACTAGGTGGGCACATTACATTATTGCAAAAATAAAAAAAATCATTATCAGTTTCACTCGGAAGCAATGGTACAAAAGGGTTTTCTTTTCTAAAAACACGGGTATATTCATATGTTTCAGCAAATTCAATAGTTGTATCTCCGAAAAAATGTGGAATACTCGCCGTCTGTAAAGCATCTCTTACTATTTTACTTACAACAGTAGAATCTTTTCCTCCTGAAAATGATACAGTAGGATAAAACCCCTTCGGCGAATACTTGTTATAAACCGATTTTATATACATTTCAGCTTCTAGAATCAATTTCTTGAGATATTCCATATTTGCTTCTACAAATCCGTAATAAGGAGAATAATCTTCTTCAATATCTATATTATCTCTAAGCCTCTCTGCATATTTCAAATGCTCTTTAGATTCATACCATGGCCTATATCTGATATCTCTTTTCTTGCCATTTACAATATAATGACCTGAGCCCAGATCCCAAATTTTTGCCGAAGTCAAATCTTCCCCTTCAATATAACTAAGCATTTTTCTTTCTTGCAAAAAAACAGGATTGCAAGCTGCACTAGTTGATAACTTTTCAATTTTCCCTTCGCATTTACATTTATGAAGTTCCTTATCGAATATAGGTTCCCCACATTTATGGCACCAAAAAACCATTGCACATCCATCCTTACATTATTTCTTCAAGTAACCTTGCAATTATCTGCATTTTTTCTTCTTGAGAAATCGATTCCCCAAAATTAGAAATCGTCGCTCTCATCTTATTAAACATTATCTTCCCATTGCTACTGAGACTATGTTTATCAAATTGAGTAGTTATTACATTTTCATCGCCTGATTGAATTATAATCTTAATTTCATTATCAGATAACTTCTCTTTAACAACATATTCTTCTAATTGACTATATATTTTTCTAAGTATTTCTTCAAAATCATCAATCTTTGAATCATTCCAATAATCCACTCCAAAACCTGTTATAACATTTGCCAGATCTTGAATAACCTCTTCGTTATTTTTTTGAGGATTATTATTTTTCACAAATTCCAAGAAAGCATTTGTATGATAGTCAAATACTTTATGTGACTTTGAAATCCAATCCTTTTCATATTTTCTGCTAAACCACAAACCAATAGATTCTTCTTCTATATTAAAGACATTACGTACTAATTTAGTAATATCATTCATTTGTAGTTCCAGTACACCCTCTAGTTCCCTATTTATATTTTTTATTTGAATTATTAATGTTTCATAATCCTTGTCGATTTTAGGTAAAACATCAAAAAAGAAATTATTATAATCCTTGTACGTAACACTCATTATATCCCTATATTGTTTTGCTTTAGGCGACACATATTTTTCAGTTGTTAGCGCACTTTTAGTTAAACTAGCAAAATGTGTATTCATAGCAATTAGCAATTCTTTTAATCTATTATTAGATGTTTTGTTCAAATACTTTCCATAAATTTTTTCAAGCTCTGAAATATATTCTTCCTGTTTTTGATCCCAGTTACAGATAAAAATAGAGTAATCCTCAGGACTATCAAAAGCCTTCAAAAATTCTTCAGTATTTAAATCTCTATCAGCCCCATGAAACGATAAAGATATATTTTTATATTTTCTCAATTCAAATGCTAACAAAAGCGGTATATATCCATCTCTTAAACCGTATGGTGGTTTTTTTAATTTTTCATACAATTCTTTAACACATACTGGAGCTTTATTAGCATGTTTTATGTATTTTCTAATTACATCATTTACATATCCGCCAGAAATCTTACCATCAATTTTATTTAATTTCGGCTCTATTCCATCGTCATATAATCCATTATTTACAAATAAGGCCCTAACTATGTTGTGTTCAGGCGATAATGGCGTACATCCCGACATCATATCCACATCATTTAATAAATTATCTAATAGTTTTGCTCTTGATAATCTAATAGGTCCTGAAATCTTATTTTTATTTATCAAATCATTATTGACAACAATTGTTTGATTAAATGATTGAAACATTATCTGTGATGCACATTCTGTCAATTCAGATTCCGATTGCAATTTTTCTTCGCATCCATTTAGTAACACCTTTATATTTACATTTTTTAGACTTCTCCAGTTACTAACCTGTTCTACTAAAATCATTCTTTCTTCTTCTAAATAGAGTTGAAGTTCCTTTTCTACTGTAGGATCATCTTTTTTTAGTTCTTCGCGCTGAGAATACAATAATTTAGTCGCTATATATCTTTTAACTTCATTAATTATAGGTTTTGGATTACTATTAATAACCAAAAGTATTCTTCCAGGAATTTCATTTTCTATGTATCTTTGTAATGAATAATCTGAATCAAGCACAAAAGCTATAATTCCATCGTAATAATCTGGCATTGACCTTATAAAACTCTTCTTAGAAAGATCATTTCGATATGTAAAAATCGGAATCATAATTCTATTCATATGATAAACCGCGTTATATCTATGAGGATAAACAACAAAATCAGTAAATTCTTCATTCAAAATATTTACAATCATTTCATCATTTATCGATCCCATTTTCTCTTCTATCATAGAATCTAAATCATATATGCTGCTATCTAAGAAATCATAATAACCGTACTGACGCATATACTTAATTATTTTTTTCTTCTCTAATAAATCTATCGATGAAGAAATCAAATCGTCATCCTCGTCAATAACATGGCAAAGTGTTAGTCTATTAGATACCAATACAGCCGAATCTGAAATTATATTAATAACAGCAATTGTCTTAAGTATCTTTACCTCAACACTACCTCTATTTTCTTCGCCTAACTTGTTTAATGCATATTGTAGCTTTTTGTACATCACATATATATCGTTTGCCCTGTATGACATTATGTTTTCTTCGAAATAATCATATATTAGATCCAATCCAACAAAATGAAACTTATCATCTGATAAGTTCTCCAACTGAGCGAATAACGAATTATTTTCATCGCTGGCTAAATATGTAAAAAACGTCCTTTCATTCTGTGCAACTTTCTTTGACAATCTATCTAACGCATATAATGTAATAGGATGAAGCGGAAATCCTCCTTCAAACGGATTTTCTCCATCCGGTGGAAGCAGAAAGCCTTTAAAATCCCATGCTTCTTCATATAACTCATTCAAATTTTTCTCGTATTTCTTTTTAAAAGCCTCCCACTTATCTGTCTTTGGAATAATATGTGGAATAAGTGATAGACACTGATCATATTTCACATTTATGGAAGTTGCTTTAAATCGACCTTCTATTTTCTTCCATTCTTCACTCAATTCCTTTTTCATTTTATCTGTATATAACGAAAGTTGTTTATGCGAAACCAATATCAAATGATTCTCATAGTTTGAATGATCACAATACTCAGCAAAATCCTGAATCGTTTTTACCTTAATATTTTCGCCATTATCCTCTATGTATCTCCCAAATTCATCAAATACAAATACAATTCCTTGATAATTATCAGCTATAGCTTCATTAGCTTGATTAAGATTATCAATCAAACTTCCTGTTGCGCCAACGAATGACGCACCATATGTCATTCCTTTAAATATTTTTTCAAATATTTTTTCACTCTTAGAAACAAACATCTTTAAGTCATTTTTTAATTCCTTAAGATTCACCTTTAAGCTAGTGCACACTTCATTAAGCCTTTTCTTAGATTCCTTACCTTCTTCCCACTTAGAGATCAAATCTAAAGCTTCATAAAATGTATTTTTAAAACAAATGTTAATATTATTTCTCTCGAGTTCCTTTTTTAACGAATATGAAATGCATTTATCAAAATCCGAAAAATCTGAATATATCGGCACAACTAAATAAGGCATGCCTTTTTTTATAAAACCAACTACAAATTTAGCAAAATCTTCATCATATTTCTTTAATGCCTCAATAAATAGCTTAAACGCTTCTCCCTGAGTATTAATATGACCAAGTAATGCACATAATACAGTTAATAAATGTGATTTTCCGGTTCCATATGAACCATATAGAATTCTTGAATGTACTCCCATTCTATCTTGTATTATTCCATACAAATATTCTTTCAAAATTTCTGTAGTCGTTACATTAGGAATAAAGCCTGAAAGACGATTTTCGTTTTCCAAATCAAAACATATATTCGCTGAATACTTGTACTGTTTTCTTTTTTCTATTAATTTTGAATATCTCATCCCAAGTTCCTTTACTTTTTGTAATATTTTTCTAAAAGCAAGCCATAATTTGTATCATTGAATTCAATCAAACGATTTCCAAAATTATTGTTTAATGCTATATATCCTTTATTTTCAGCTTCTATAAGTAAATCTATCAGGTCAGTATATTTTACATTAAAATATCTTCCAACTTGACACTTTCCCTCCATCAATGTGTCTATTCCTACCTGTCCGTGGCTACTACTTTCCTTTTTGTTATCACTAGCAATTGCATAAATAAGTATCTCCAAAGGTATTTCTTTAGCTGTAAGATGATTTTTTATTAATTGATTACCGTCATATTTCATAATATGTAATGGACCAAAAAAAGGATATGTATCTTCATCCATAATATTCTTTTTATCAGTTGTCTTTTCGCCTACATAGGTATTCTTGACACAATTGAACTCTTTATTTACTGCATCTTTCTTCACATTCATCCCATTTACTGCAACAAAAGCGTGTAAACTATCTGTAAACATTTCATTTGTAATAACATCAGTAGACCATTCATTAAAGACCCAATACCAAGCTGTTGCTTCATCCATATTATTGGCTATGTTTCTATGAAGTAACTCTAATGTACCATTCATTTGGAAATATGGATCATATTTATCTATATACTTGTAAAGATCAGTTTTATATTTACGGATTATATTCTGCTCCTTTTTCTCATATGTGAGTCCCATTGCATCAGCCCAATAACGAAGCGCTTTAATCATAACTCTACCTAATCCAATTTCATCAATGGCATTCTGTTCATTTGCAGGTGCAAAAATTGCATCATCCGAATCTACGGCCTGAAGAATCTTTGTTCCCCATCCACTTCTCATATAAAAACTGCCATGCTTATTTAGTACCATTTGTATATAACCTCATTATATTTTATTTTATTTTTATATATCTGTACGGAATACACATCCAAAATCATACAATAATTATAACACAAACCTTGTACAAAGTCACCCTAATTATCCTCTAATAATAATTATTATTTTTTACATTTATAAAAAAACTCCATTTCTCGTGTAAATCATTTTTCCACTCTCTATCTCATATTTTGATTCTTAACTACTTTAGATAATCCCAAATTCTCAAAACTAATTTTTTCCGTCAAATCATTTCCTAATATTTTCCGAATAAAATGAGACAATTGTTTTTCATTGTTTTCATACAAACAAAATCCTCAACTACATTGTAATAATCAAATAAATTTTTATTAATAAAATCTCAGTTTAAAAGCATCTCTCATTCCATTTGTGGTATTTTATCTATTGTACATTTTTTTACGTTTCAAAATATAAACAAACCATAAAAAACCGCACCCATCC
>AUXO013907231.1_pt1 | contig 17011 bp, 15 predicted proteins | sample 768731 | NCBI WGS metagenome assembly AUXO01 (sample SAMN02715735, study PRJNA202380) | gut metagenome | biome: sheep rumen | host: Ovis aries | place: New Zealand: Palmerston North
CAAAATATTCCGTCTTTCGCAAATGCTTTCACGAACTAATATAACACATATCATTTTTAAATTCAACTGATTTTGTTGTGTTTTTGTTATTATCTTATTTTCTGTTTTTCATTTTAAAAGTAGACTTACGTCTACTCCTTTTCTATTTTTATTTGATTTATTTCTTCTAGTAATTCTTGTTGTTCTTCTATTATTAATTTTATCTTTCTTTTTACTTGTCTCATATTCTTTTCTAATAATAGTCTTTCTGCCACAATTTTTTCTGTTCTAATTAAGGCATCATTTATTATTTTTGATGCACTCTCTTTCGCATTTTTAATAATCAATTCTTTTTCATCTTGTGCCATTTTGCGGATATTTTCTCCTACCTTTTCTGATTGAAGTAAAGCATCCTTTATTTGATTTTCACTTTGTTTATATTTTTCAATTTCCTCTTGTAATTTTTTTATCTCTTCTTGTTGTTCTTTTACTTTTTTGACAATGGATTCTGTTTCGGTTATTACATGACTTACAAAATCGTTAACTTCTTTTCGATTGTATCCATTTTCTTCATAACTAAACTTTTCCATAGAACCACCTCAGAGATAAAAGTTATTATAACCTATTTCTTAAAAGAAATCATCCTCTGAGTCACTTTTTTCTTCTGTTTCTTCTTTTTTTCCTCTAGAATTTTTTGCTGTCGGAGTATTATCATCACTTATTTTTCCGTCTACAAGAACATTTTTAGGGGTACATAAGAAAATTCCCCCTCCTAGTTTTTGAATATCTCCTCCTATCGCATAGATTGTACCGTATAAAAAGTCTACAATTCTTTTTGCTTGTTCTGGAGTTACTCTTTTCAAATTTACAACTACGGCATTTCTATTTTTTAAATAATCCGCTATTTGTTGACTTTCTGAATATGCGCGTGGTTCTAGTAACATCATTCTTGATCCAGCAATTCCATTTTGCTCATGATATTCTTCTTTTGATGTTGTGTAATAGGATTCATCTTCTTGTTGTTTTTCATCATCATCTGATCCTCCTCCAAAAAAACGATTAATTTTATCTTTCACATTATTTTTTTCTTTCATAATTGTCCTCCAAATACTTTTGCTATTCATCTACTATAAGTTATTTTATCATATATTTTTTAAAAGAAAAAGTCCAAATTTGCATTTCTATTTATCATTTGAACTTTTTTTATTACCCTACTGGTGTTAGCATCATTGGATTTACGGCTTGTGTTTCTGCTGGATTTTGTGGAATCATTTGTTGTGGCATTACTGGTTGAGATGCTTGTTGCATGTTTGCTTGAATAATTTGTTGTGTTACGTTGTTTTGTTCCATTGGTTGTGTCATTGCTGGTTGAGCAGCATTTTGCATACCAAATGGATTTGCTGCCATCATTTGTTGAGCCATAGCTGTAGCATCTGCATTTGCAACAGCTTGAATGTTTTGATTTTGGACTGGTGCTGCCTCTGGTTCTGTATACCAAACTTTTTCAAGATCAACGTTATTTGATAATGGTCTTGGATTTGGTAAGTCTATATACATTGTTGTAGGTACTTTAAAAGCACTTCCAAAAGCAATACAATTTCCTGGTTTCAAATTCTTTAATTGTAAAACAATTTCGGCCGAAACAAATGGAACCATCTCTTTAATATATTTTAAATCTACCGGGTGCATCGTTCTTAAAATAACAAAATTTACACACTGAGATACACAGGTATCGGATAACTCACTTGGTCTTTGAGTAATCATTGCTAAAAATATACCATATTTACGTCCCTCTTTAGCAATACGTTCGAATATATTATATCCTAACAATTCAATATCACTATCGTGTTGTACATAACGGTGTGCCTCTTCGATGATAATATGAAAGGCTCTGCTACCTCTTGGTTTAATCATACTTGATTTGATAAATAGCATTCTTGAAATGATTTTTGTAATAACTTTAGCAATACGATCATCTACATAGTTTATGTTAAAGTTTACAATTTGTACTCTACCACCTGTTGTAGGATCCGTTGTCAAGGTATCAATAAACTGGTCTCTTGTAACATATTTTGGATAAGTAAAGTAATGTCTGTTATCTCCTGTTGCTAAGGTATGTAAACGTACACTCATAACGTTTGCATTATCAAATACTTTATTACTTTTTAAAATACCTTCATTAATAAGCGCAAAGTCCATAGCAAGTTCTAGATCATTTAATGAATAATATGGATTTGCATCTGATTCATCTAGAATTTCATCTTCTAGTATGTATCCTCTTATAAACTCTACAACTAATTCCATCTCTTGCATTTTACCTGTTTTATCAACAAATAAACATTGTTTAAAAGTACGAGTATATCCTGGTTGTACAATTTGACTTTCCAAATTAAGGGTTGGTGTATTAAATTTTGTCATTACACCTATTACTTGGTCACGAATTTTGGTTGATTCATCTCCACTTAATAGGATATCTTGTACTGCTCTTGCAATAATATCATTTTTTCTTTTTATAACTTTATCACTTGTACCTGTTAAGATACGTACAAGTTTTAATGTTTTTTCAATAATAGGTAATTGAGATGGTGAGTTTGCATCTAGTAATAGTGCTAGATCATCTACATCTAATAACCAAACTGGGATTCTTAAAATTTCACAATCTGGATCGATAATATTTGTTGTATATGATTTATATCCTAATTTAGAGTTTACATCATGTAATCCACTAAAGGCGTGCGTATACTCTCCATAGGCATCGAAGAAGAATAGGGATGAATTAATTGGTGGTGTTGGACTACTAGTAAATAGTTTTTGTAGGATAGATGCAACTGTACAGCTTTTACCAGAACCAGTATTTCCTAAAATAGAAAAGTGGCTGTTAAAAAACTCATTTATAGATACGTTTATTTTATATCCTTCATATACATTACTTGTTCCAAAGTTTGTATATCCTAAAGATGTTTCTTGTTTTCCATAGATTAATTCCAATTCTTCCATTTCAATTAATCGAATTGTTGATTTGAATGCAGGCTTTACATTTCCACCTGGTGTAAAGTTTCCATCGTTTATTTCACCTACTAAATTGGCATACATATATTCTTTGTCTACGTTTACTATTTCTGCAATGATTTTCTTATTACTTCCATCTTCAAACACAATATGTAAGTTTACTAAGTTTGGTTGTTCTGTAATATCAATCTCTAATTTTATTTTTACTTGGTTATCTAGTATCTGTTCAATTTTTCCTAGCATCAAAATCACCCTCTATTATCATTATAAGTATAACAAAAAAAAAATCAAAATTAAAGTCAGTTTTTGTAGAACAATTAAAAAGTTGTCTAATAAGACAACTTTTTGATACTTTTATTTGCTAATTTTCTTTTAGAATACTTCTTAATTTTATTATTTTCCATTTCCTTTCGAATTCTTAGAATGGATTGAATGATATTTATTCCTAAATATACGGCAACAATATAGAATAAATATCTTTGTTGTGTACGTACATAAACAAAAATTAAGCAAAATATTACAAATCCGATAATAGAAATAACTAATTCTATTATTTCTAATATTTTATAAATATTTTTTCGTATCATACCCCTACCCCCATTGGTAGAGCTATTATATCATAAAATGCTTATTTTTTCAAGTTTTTAATATAGTCCTTGTATTTTTTGAATGTCTAATTCATTTATTTTTTCTATTTCCCATTCTGTATCTTTTTTTATTAATGAAAATGTTATGGAATACTTCATTTTATCTGTGACTTTTCCAAGTTCTTTTAATTTGTAGTCAATAAAGTTTTTTTCTTCATAGATTGTTTTTTCATCTACTACGTTACTGCTAAACTCTTCTTGATGTTCTAGATAATATTTTTTAGATTTAAGAAGGGATGATGAGTAATCTAATACTTCTATTTCTGCTTCTACTGTTGCAGTATCTTCTATGATTTCTTCTTTTACTATTTTATAAGATAAATTCTGATATTGTTTTTCTAATAAGTTTTTGTATTCTTTCTTTTGTTCTTTACTATAATATTTTTCTTGTTCTATCATTTCATCTAATTCGTTTATAATTGATGAATCTAAATTTTGATAGGATTGAAATACATTTTCTACTGCATTCGTTGGTGTATTGTGATTCATTCCACATCCAGTTAACAATCCTATTATCATTCCTATTACTATTATTTTTTTCATATTTTTCCTCCCATTATTATCATGGGAGTTTTTTCTTATTTTATGCGTCTACTTACTATAAATAGCACCTGAGGCGTTATCTCTTCCTTTAAACGGAAGAATATATTTTGAATATTTTTTTCTTTTTAAATACAATGGAATTCTAAGATGTTGTTCTTTATTAACCGCCTCATCTATTATGTTTAATAATATTTTTTTCTTTGGACTTGTTTCAATAATTTTTTTAATTTTACGATCGGTTATTAAGTCTGTTACCCCATCTGTAAATAATAAAATCATTTCATATGAATTTGACTCTAATATTGTTGATCTGATATTACATAGATCTTTTGATATTCCAACGCATGAGGTAATTATATTATTATTGTAAAAAAAACGTAAATCATCTTTTTTTACGGCACCATATTTGTAATAAAACCATACATCGGAATCATCTTCTGATACTTGTATTAATTTTTTCTTTTGATAAATATAGGCTCTAGAATCTCCTGCATTTAATATTAAAGTGGTTTTTTTGGTAATAAGTGCAACTGTAAGGGTTGTTCCTAATACATTTTCTCCGTACTTTTCTATTAAATTATGATTTGCTTTTTCAATTGTCTCTCTTAACTGGTCTTCTGCTTTTTCTGTATTTTCTAAGGTTGAAGTACTTCTTGATATAAACCATTTTTCTATTGATTTGGCTACATAAGTTGAGGCTATTTCTCCAAATTCTTTTCCTCCCATACCATCCGCTACTAATAGTAGGATGATATTTTCATCTTTAGGATGAATTTTAGAGATGGCTATATCCTCATTATTCTTTCGAATTAGACCAATATTTGTTTCATTTTGAACTATTTTCATTTTTCATCAACCTGTTTGTATTATAACACCTGGTTTGATTTATTGAAAAGAAACTTATAGTACTTTACAGTAAAGAAAAAAAGGCATTTTGCCTTTTAATAATTACAATTTCCTGGGGTTCTTGGATATGGAATAGCATCACGAATATTATCAATTCCTGTTAAATACATAATTAAACGTTCAAATCCCATACCAAATCCTGAGTGTACGCATCCACCATATTTTCTTAAATTCATATACCAATCTACAGAATCTGTATCTACACCTAATTCTTTTGCACGAGACATTAGGATATCATAATCATCTTCTCTTTGACTTCCTCCCATTAATTCTCCTGCTCCTGGTACTTCCAAATCAACTGCAGCAACGGTTTTATTATCTTTATTTAATTTCATATACCATGCTTTTATATCTTTTGGCCAATCTGTTATAAATACAGGTCCATCAAAATGTTCTGTAATATATTTTTCATGCTCTTTGGCAATATCTTCTCCGTAATCTGGCTCGAATTCCCATTTTACTTTTGCCTTCTTTAAAATATCGATTACTTCTTTATGAGTAATTCTTGTAAATTTAGATTTTAGAATCTTTTCTAATTTTTCTCTTAATCCATTCTCTACAAATTTATCGCAAAAATCGATTTCATCAGGGCATTTCTCTAGTACATATTTTACTATGTATTTAAGCATTTCTTCCTCAATATCCATTAGTCCATTAATATCACAAAATGACATTTCTGGTTCAATCATCCAGAATTCATTTGCATGTGTTTTGGTATTTGAATTTTCTGTACGGAAAGTTGGCCCAAATGTATATATTCTATTAAATGCAAGAGCAAATGTTTCTCCATGTAGTTGTCCTGATCCTGTTATGAATGCGGTTGATCCAAATAAATCTTTTGACATATCAACCTTTTTGTTCTCGTCTTTTGGTAAATTATTCAAATCTAATGTTGTCACTTTAAACATTTGGTCTGATCCTTCACAATCTGCTGTTGTTAACAATGGAGTATGAACATATAAATAATTGTTTGTTTGGAAGTATTCATGAATTGCCATAGCAGCAACACTACGAATTCTAAAAACTGCTTGAAATAAATTAGTCCTTGGTCTTAAATAGGCCTGTTCTCTTAAAAATTCTCTAGAGTGTTTTTTTGGTTGCATAGGATAATCTTCTGTACAATCGCCAAGTAACGTTACAGCGGTTGCTTGTATTTCAAATTCTTGTCCTTCTTTTGGTGATTCTACTACTTTTCCTTCTACTTTAATACTGCTTCCTACTCTTATTTTCTGAATATTTTCAAAATCTTTTAATTTATCATCATATACAATTTGAATGTGTTTAAATGCTGTACCATCTGAGAAATCTATAAATCCAAATTCTTTTTGTTTTCTATGGTTTCTTACCCATCCTTCTAATGTTACTTTTTTCCCTATAAATTCTTTTATTTTGGCATATAATTCTTTATCTGTCATAAATCCTCCTAACTAATATAATAATAGTTTGCATCCATTGTTGCTACTAATATATCTTTATCATTATAAATATTGGTGCGTAAATAGCAAGTTGTTTTTCCATTCTTTATCATTTCTGCTTTTGCAATTAAGTATTTCCCTGTTGATGGTTTTAAATATGTAATATTGGATGATAATGTCACTGCATTTCTTCCAGTTGTTCTTGCTACTACTCCCATGGCAGTATCTCCCAATCCAAATATTAATCCTCCATGAACGATTCCATACGGATTCATACAGTTTTCATTAATATCTGCTTTTAATGTTGCACTTTCTTTTTCTTTTGTTTCCAATATCTTTATGTGGTTATTCTTTATAAAGCCTGGTTTTTCTTCCATAATTTGTTTTATCTCATTCATTTTGTACTTCTCCTGTTTTTGCGTTTTCTTTCAATAATTTATAAAAGACACCTAGTATTATAGCATAATATTCACTTGTATAAAAGATAATTACTCCAAAAAAACTAGATATAAAATAGGAACAAATGATAATTAGCAGTATATCTAATTCTATAAATTTGTTTTTTCTTTTTTTTATGTACTCTAAAAATAGCATTGATAAAAATAGTAAATATATAATTGTTAAAGGGATTCCATTATATGTTGCTAATTCTATTAAAGAATTATGAGGTGCATCTAATTGACTCAATTTTACTTTGTTACCATCTATATTTTCTCCTCCATATCCTATAATTGGCGATTTTTTTATTATTCGAATATACCTTTTCCAAAGAGTCACTCTTCCTGTTCCAGCCGTTTTTTGAGTACGATTAATTGTTTCTTTGATATCTTTTTGAAATATTTTAAAATTTTCTCTTACAATGTATTTTCCTTGCGTTTGTAGCATCACACTATTGATTAAAAATAAGATTAGTATGATTATGATATCTCTTTTTTTTATTTTCTTCCAACATAATCCTATTAAGAGTATTATTCCAATACATACTGCTATATAAGAACCAAATGTATTATTTATAATTAATAAATAGACATGTAAATAATAGATTATCAAATATAGACTTTTTTCTAAAACTCTTGTTTCCTTGAAAAAATAAAGTATCGTAATAAATAGTATTATTGTCAAATAGTAAGCATAATGATTTGCATTATAAAAAACTCCATGGTAAGGATACTTTAGTCTCATTGTATTTGATAGATAATCATTCATAAAGACTGTTCTTGTAAGTTCATTATTTAATAAAGATATTATACACATTATAGTTGACACTATTAATAAGTTTTTTCCTAATCTTTTTATGCTCTCTTTTGATAATGTCATAGAATTCAGAAAGATACCCATTAATAGGATATATGTCAATCCACAAGAGTGACGATATTTTCCACCAATAAATGCTTTTAATGGATATCCTGAACATAATACAGAAAAGAGAATCCAAATAATTGCTACTAAAATAAGATATCTGACCTTATATTTTTGCTTTCCTTTCATCCATTCCCAAATACTGATTATCCATGAGCATAATCCTGCTAGTGCAAACAGGATGTACCATATATTTATATAGTTTTGTATACCGAAAAAACATAATACCATCATGAAGATTGGACTGAATATTATACTTTCTATTATCCATTCTTTTATTTGATTCATTTTTTTCTTTTTCATAAAGGCCATTTTCAAATATCCTCCTTTCCTACATATTTTTATGTTAAAATAGTAATGGAAAAATTACCATTACTATTTATTATATTTTTCTCTTTTGTCTTGCTTTTTCAATATGATACTGAAGATAATTATTATTCCTAAGGATAGAATTAGATTATAAAAATTATTTCCTGTTTTGGGATTATTATTTATCATCGTACTTTTTTCAGATGAATATTTAATAATTTTTTTATTTGGCACTATGTTTGTTGTAATTACAGATACTTTATATTCTTTATATTCTACGTCTTCACCAATTGATGCCACACAGTATTTTGGATAATAAAAAGTATTTTCTGATACTTGATAATATAGTCCTCCTAAATTTGGTCCTTGATAGGGGCTTGAGCATCCTCCCCCTTTGTAATAAAATTCACTTCCACATGCATATGTAAGAAAATGGGTCCCATCCTTTACAAATGCTCTAATGCTTTCAATTTGTTGATATTCTTTTAAAATAATTGTGTCATTTGTAATTTTTTCTTTTCCTTCTATTTGTATCGTTGCGATAAGATTGTCTTGCGTATGATTTTTATTTTTTAAAGAATAAAATGTGCTTTCGATATCTATATATTCATTTTGGATTTCATCATATTCTTCTATAGTATCCGTAAATGTAGATAGTTCCCAATTGTCCGATACTTGTATGTTTTTTACATTAATCGTCTCATCATTTACAGAAAAAACAATAAAATCTATATTTTGTGGATTTGTTGATACTATTTTTGCTGTTCCTGTTTCATTTTTTTCCATTTCATTTACTTCTAAAGATACATCACTATAATCGTTTTCTTTATATACTATAAAGGCTCTTTTATAAGTATTATCTACATTTCCATCATAATCTATATGGTCTTCATTAAAATAATCATCTACTAATTGATTTATTCTATTTTTTTCTTCGTCAGTAAAACTAAAATTTGCAAATAAAGAATTTATGTCTGTTGTATATCCAAGAAACTGATAGAAATCAATGTTTTTGTAATTATCTCCTCTTGTATATGAATCTATATAACATTTCTCACTTTCCTCTTGTGCTGTCGTGCAGGAAACATCTGTTATTAATTCTGTTATTGGTTTACCAATTGGAATTTCTTTGTATTGATAATAACTATTCCATTTTTCTGTATAGCTTGTGTCATTACATGTCAATTGATCAGGAGAGTAATATTCCATTTGTTCTTCACATTCTTCTTTGCTTGTATAATATTCGTTATCTGAATAATTATAAGTTTTCTCTTCTACATATGTTGTATCATATATATTGTCTGAGGCAAAATTTGCAAGTACAAAATTATTGTTTTTGTCAAAATATATTACGTATTGATAATCTTTAAAAAACACTTCATCACCTGTTGATATTATATTTCCTAATCCTTCCCAACCATTAAACTTTGTATAGTTCGAACTTTCAAAGTTAGCCATTACTTTTGTTGTAAGTGTTATTAAAAATACAGCAACAATTAAAACGAAAAATGTTCTCTTCTTTTTCACTTTTTATCCTTCTTTCTATTTTATTAGTTTTATTGTATCATTTATATGCGTTCTGGACAATATTTTTTAAATGGCCAACGATAATGTGATGTAATCTCTGATTTATAAATCATATCCTCTTCTTTGGCTTCTTCTTAATATTTTAAATCTTTCTTGTGTAGTTAGATGCATTATCTAGTCTTATCTTTTTCTTTTATTCGTTCCTTTATTTTTTTAAAATACACTAAAAAAAAGAATAATGGATATTATTACCATTATTCTTTTTTTAATCATCTATTTCTTTTTTTCTTGTTTTTTTAATAGAATGGAAAAGATAAGAATTATTTCTAAAGATAGTACAAGGGGGATAACACTTCGTTGCGTTTTTGGATTATTATTTATAATAATCTTTTGTGGGGAAGAATATTTTATAATTTTTTTATTTGGTACTGCGTCTTTTGTTCTTATTGGTACTTTATAATCATCGTATTCTATGTTATTATCTTTTCCAATAACACAATATTGAGGATAATAAAATGTATTTTCTGCTATTTGATTGTATGAGTTTCCTTGGTCTGCTGATTGATATGGACTATCACAGCCTCCACCACTATAATTAAATTCACTTCCACATCCATATGTATGATAATGCTCTCCGTCTTTTACAAAGGCTTTTATGTTCTCCATTTGTTGGTATTCTTTTATAATAACTGTATCATCTGTAATTTTTTCTTTTCCCTCTATTTGTATCGTTGCAATAAAATTGTCTTGTGTATGATTTTTATTTTTCAAAGAATAAAATGTTCTTTCAATATCTATATATTCATCTTGTATTTCATCATATTCTTCTGTTACATCGGTAAATGTGGATAATTCCCAATTATCTGATGCCTTTAAATTCTTTACATTTGCCACTTGTTCATTAATAGAAAACACAATATAATCAATATTCTGAGGATTTGATGATACTAATCTTGCGTTATTGGTTTCGTTCTTTGCTGTTTCTGTTAATTCTAATGTTACATCTGTATAGTGGTTTTCTTTATACACAACAAGATGATGATTTGTTGCTATCCCATACTTTTCTATTAGTTCGTTTAGTTTTGTTTTTTCTTCATTTGTAAAGTTAAAATTTTCATATAATTTATTTACATCTTTTACATATCCGATAAATTGATATGTTTCAATATTTTTATAATTATTGTCTCTTTTATAGGAGTCTATATAACACTTTTTACTTTCATCTTGAGTTGTTAAACATTCAACTTCTTTTATGGTATCAGTAATTGGTTCTCCTAGAGGAATTTCAAAACTAGTATAATTATAATATCTTTTTAGTGTATAGCTTGTATTATTACATATTAGTTCATCTGGATCATCTGGACTGCTATAATAGTATTCTCTTTCCTCTTCACATTCTTCTTTGCTTGTATAATATTCGTTATCTGAATAATTATAAGTTAGCTCTTCAAGATATGTCATGTCATATATTTCGTCTGACGTGAAATTGGCAAGGACAAAATTGTCATCTTTATCCAAATATATTGCATTTTGAATATCAGCCAGTCTTATTTTTTCCCCTTTTTCAATTACTTCTCCTAAACCATCCCAACCACCAGAATGGCTATAATCCCATTCATCAAAATACGCCATCACTTTTGTTGTAAGTGTTATTAAAAATACGGCAACAATTAAAACGAAAAATGTTCTCTTCTTTCTCATTTTTTATCCTTCTTTCTATTTTATTAGTTTTATTGTATCATTTGGATGTATTTTTTACAACATTTTCTTCAAATGGCCAACGATAATGCGATGTTATTTCTGCTTTATAAATCTTATCCTCTTCTTTGGCTCCTTCTTGATTAAAATGCAGTATATAAGGGAGATTTTGTTCATTTTTTTTATCAGATAATATAGCAATATGTTGATCTGTATTATAAATAATAATATCTCCTGGTTGCCACATTTCTTTTTCTTCTAAGTTGGTTGTTAATGAGATAGCATTTCTATCTAAAAATATTTTGATATTTCTTACTCGTCGGAAATCGATGTTTGGATCTGGTTTTGTAATCGTTTTATATTCTTTTAGATTTTTTCGAATATCTTCATCTATTTTCATTTTAAAATTAATTCCTGCATATTTAAAAGAATACCAAATGATATCAGTGCAAACACCTCTGTTATCATTCGGATATCCTCCCTTATAATATCGACTATAATAGATTGGTTTTTTTTCTATGTATTTTCTTGCTCCAAAAACAATTTGTTCTTGCATGTTTCTTTCTTTTGACTGCTCTTTCTTATTTTCATTTTTTGAATTTAGGATTGTTAAAATGCCTAAGATTATTACTAATGGTAAAATTATTATAATTTTATTTTTCATATTGTTTAATATCTTCTTTATTAAAGAGTCTTGAAAATAACATCATAATAACTATGATTCCTAAAGATACTAGCATTACTATAAAATTGTTTCCCGTTTTAGGATTTTCATTCGGAGTTTTGGTGCGTACTTTCGAGTATTCAATTGTTGGTTTATTTGGTAGAACATTTATTGTTGTCAATGATGCAGTGTATTTTTTGTATTCGACGTCATCTATATCAGATGTTTTACAATAATCAGGATAATAGTATAAATCATTTGTTATTTGAAAAAATGACGTTCCTAAATTCTTATTCTGATATGGAGTGTCGCATCCTGCACCATTATAGTAGTCATCCCAACCACTTCCGTAATCTATATATTCTTCTCCATCTTTTACAAATGCCATCATTTTTTCAATTTGTTGATATTCGCTTATTACAATTGTATCATTATTTATATTTGTTTTTCCTTCAAGTTGAATAGATGCAATTTCAGATTTTGATGAAGCATTTTTATTTTTTAATGAGTAAAATGTTTGAGTGATTGTTTTCCATTCATCATCATTATCATCATATTTTTCAGTTTTATCTTCAAAAGTTTTCAATTTCCAATCATCACTTACATTAATATTCTTTACACTTGCCGTATTATTATTAATTGTAAATATAATATAATCTATTTTTTGAGGATCACTTGAAACTAGTTGAGCATTACCTACTTCGTTTTTTGAAATATTATCTAATTTTAAAGTTACATCGGTCGCACCGTCTTCCTTATATACCGCAAAATGATTTGCTTCTTCATATGCTGTTGGTTCTTTTCTCAAGAAATACTCTGAAACGAACTTGTTTATTTGATTTTTTTCTTCTTCTGTAAAGTTGAAAGCATGATAAAGTAATTGAGGATTTTGTACATCACCTATATATTGATATGAGTCTATGTTTTTATAATTTTCATTTCTTATAATAGATTCTACTTTACACTTATTATTTGTATCTGTTAAACATGGTAAATCCGTTATTGTTTGAGTTACGGGTTCCCCTATTCTAGAATATTTTGTACCGTTGTATCGTGTTTCCGAATAAGTATAACTATCTTGATTACATATTTTTCCCGAATAATCATTTGACTCACATTCTTCTTTATTAGTATAGTCAGATTGATCATCATCATATTTGATTATAACTGTTTCAGTATACTCACCATCATAAATATTATTTGATAAAAAATTTGCCAATACAAAGTTATTGTTTTTATCAATATAAATCATATTTTGCATTTCTTGTATCGTATATCTTTCGCCCTTCTTCATAGAATGTCCTATTCCATAGTAATTTGAATAGTTATATGTGTCGTACCATGCACTAACATTTTTGGGTTTTAAATTTAATAATACTATTAATAATACAATTATAACAATATATTTTTTTCTCATAATCAAGATCTCCTACTCTATTTTTATTATAGCATATTTTATAGTAGTCCACTATGAATTTTCCAAGCAATGATTCTGGTTACTGCTGTATTTATTACTTTTTCGGATATTTTTTTCTCATTATAGGCATTTAATAGTTCATTTCTCATTTCTATAAAATCACTCGTTATTATCATGTCCTCTCCTGCATTAATTGCAAGAGTTGCTGCATTTCCATCATCTACATATTCTTTTACTGCAGACATTGCCAAATCATCTGTCATAATAATTCCTGTATATCCTAATTTATCTCTTAATTCACTAATTACTCTTTTACTTAAAGAGGAAGGATATTTTTCATCTATCGATTTTACAATATTGTGAGAAACTAAAATAGATGGTACATTTGCTTGTATTCCTGCCATAAATGGTTTATAGTCATTCTCTAAAAAAATGTTATATTCTCTTTCATCAATTGCTACTCCTGTATGAGTATCTTTATTATTTCCATATCCTGGAAAATGTTTTAAGCAAGAATTCATATTATTCTGATTTGCAACATTTACCATTTTTTCTATATATTCACTTGTTTTTTCTGTATCATATCCAAATGAACGATTATAAATAAAATCATTTGGATTTGTTGATAAGTCTGCTACTGGTGCAAGATTTAAGTTTATTCCTATCTCTTTTAATAATTCTATTTTTTCCTTTTCCATTTCTTCTAAGTAATCATATCCACCTTGATCATAATAATATCTTGGTGTTTCAAAACTATCATATCTAAAGTTTTTATATTTGCTTACTCTTGTTACATATCCGCCTTCTTCATCTACTCCGATGATTAGTGGATATTTATGTTTTGATTGAACTTCAGATAATTCTTTTTTTATACTTTCTTTATTATGATTTTCAAAATCTCTTGCAAATAAAATGTAGCCTCCCGGATAATAATCTTTGTATTCATCTACTTTTGTTTTGGAATATCTAACTAGGAATAATTGCCCTATTTTTTCTTCTATTGTCATATTTTTTACAATGTCTTGAGCACTATGATATTCTTTATTAAATACTCCGTAGTCTATTTTTTCTTGGAATATTTTTGATTCTTTTTTCATTTCTTTTTTTCCATAATAAATATCATATATATCTCTTATTATAAAGACGTATCCTATTATTACTAAAAATAAGAATATCCAAATTATTTTTCTTTTCCATTTCCTTTTTCTTCTTTTCATATTTTATCCTACTTCATTATTCTTTTAAATTCTGTTGGAATACCTGTTTCTAATAATATTTCTTTTTTTATTTCTGGATAATACATTTTTAATCGATTTGCATGTAAATAAAGCCTTGTTTCTTTATCTTTTTTGTCACCATATTTTTTATCTCCGACTATTGGATTATTTAGAGATGCCATTGCAACTCTAATTTGATTCTTTCTTCCTGTTTCAATATTAATTTGTAATAAGGAATAATTATTGTTTTCTTTTAATACTTTATAATTTGTTATGGCTTCTTTTCCTTCTTTATCATGAGATTCATATACTAGATTTGTTTTAGTTTCTTTTAAATATTGTGTTATTTTATCTTCTTTCTTTTTTAATGTTCCATGTACAACGGCAGTATATTCTCTTAGACTTACATATTGATTCCAGTTTTCTTGTAATTTATTTTTCGTTTTCTCATCTTTTGCTAAAACTACAATTCCACTAGTTTCTTTATCTAATCGATGTACAATAAACACTTTTGCATTTTTATTTTTACTTACTAGATATTCTCTTACCATATGATATAATGTGTGTTCTTTTTCTTTTTCTGTTGCAATGGTAAGAAGGCCACTTGGTTTATTAACTGCAATAATATGTTCATCTTCCATTAATATTTCAAATGGTAATGTCTTTTGATTCTTATTGTCTGTTGCAATGGTAATATTCATTCCTGCTATTAATTTGTAATTATATTGTGTCGTCTTATTATTATTTACATATATAGAACCATGTGTTAAATATTGTTTAATTCTTTTTTTAGGCATATCTAAATGATTATATAGATACTCTAATAACTCTCCATCTTTTTCTACTTTTAATTTCATACAATCACCTTTTTTCTACTGGTATTATATTATATTTTTGTTGTTTGTTCAAACTTATTTCATAGAAAAACCAATGTTTTATTCATTGGCTTTTTCTTTTTTTATTATTCTATAAATTGGGAATATTGATAGACTTAGTATTGTTCCTAAAATAATGAATATTGGAACATAGGTCTTCGGATTCTTAACAGTATAAGTATTTACAAATTCTACATCACTTGTTTTTTGATCTATTATTTGTCCTTTTTCTCCACTACTTGTCATCGTATATCCCTTTACTTCATATCCTACTTCTTCAATTTCATAGTAATATCCGGCAGGTAGATTTTTAATTTCTAAAGATTCATTTGATTTTACTGTAAACTTAGCAACTCCATTTTCAAAAGTTAATCCACCTATTTCTCCATTTACGGATTCATCAACAATTTCTGTAGAATTTGCTGATACTTCTTCTAACATTTCTTTGCTTACCGAATCATGATCGTTTTCTCGTTGTAATTCTTTTCTAAATTCATTTTCTCTTATTGATCTTCCACGTGATTCAAATACTTCAGGTGACATTAAGCGAATGATAAATTGGAATTCATCTTTCTCTGGGAATAAATCTCCTTTTATTCTCTTATTTACTTTAATTGTTCCTGTTTCTATCCTGTGTTCTGTCGTTTCTGATTTTATTTCAAATGTCTTATTATTAAATGCTTTTAAAGCAAAGTTATTATCAACTTGTGTATTGATTAGACTTTTTGGAGTTGTAGGTATTAGAATATGAATTTCTTCTTGTGCTAATATTTGACTGATTTCAAATGTTAATTTGCTTCCGGAGTTTGTCATTTTAACTAGCGATGAATCTTTTAATAATGTTGAATTGTCTTCATTTCCAATTCCTTCTTTATAGAATGATATTTCATCTAAATTTGGTGTAACATTACTTGGTATGTCATCTTCAATAATTACTTTTGAAAATGACTCATGTTCATTATTATTGGATACTGATAAATTATATACCAAATTTTCTTTAAATTTAACAGTAGGTAAATCTTTCTTGTTAACTTTTGCTGTCTTTCTTATATTTAGTTTTGGAGTCGTAATTCCTACCTTTGTGTATTCATATACGGACAAATTGAAATGTGCTGGTTCATCTCCTTGTTTTGTTGTTCCACTCCACCATGCTGCATTATACGCATAAGCATTGTTTTTTTCTAATTCTTCAACATTTCTTGTTGGAGCCTGCATTGTAATTGTTGCAACAACACTCTCTTCGTTTTCTAGTATGAAGGCATCTCCTGATTTCTTTTTACTAATATCAATTGCAATTGCTGTTACTCTAGATAAATCATCTGGCGGCGTAGTTGTCCATTTTGAATTATTTGCCAAATCATTAATGCTGCTTGGAAGTGGCTTGTCAATACTTGCCTTTCCATTGTCATATATATTGAAACTTGATGGATCACTTGTTGAATAATA
>AUXO014635064.1_pt1 | contig 17011 bp, 21 predicted proteins | sample 768731 | NCBI WGS metagenome assembly AUXO01 (sample SAMN02715735, study PRJNA202380) | gut metagenome | biome: sheep rumen | host: Ovis aries | place: New Zealand: Palmerston North
CCTCTATCAAAGTAACTGTATGTAACAGTAGAGTTATCAAATTCGTTTGTATATTGGTTTATTTCCGCAAAGCAAATGTTGAACATTGCTAATGTTAAAGCAAAAGTAAAAAATAAGGTTTTCATTATAATTCCTCCTTTAAGGGTTGATATAAACATTATAAAACATTAGGGGTCAAAATGGTAGAACAAAATTTAGAAAAATTTGTTGGCATACCATACAAGTTTTTAGGTACTGATTTTGATGGTGCTGATTGTATAGGTTTATGCCAGCTTTTCTTTTATCAGCATGGCATTATGCTTGAATGGCGTGATGGTAGAAAGATTGATAAAGATTGGTTCGTGAAAGAGCCATATAGAATAGCACGTTGGCTTTACAAACACTTTAATAAAGTTAAATATGAAGATTTACAGTATGGAGATGTCGTATTGTTTGTAATAAATGGAGAAGGTCATACTGGCGTGTGTGTTGGTAATTATAAGGTTTTAACGATTTTAGAGCAGTTTAAAACATCAATGATAATGCGTTTGAATCGTGGGAACGTATTTTTTAGAGGTGGTTTTAGGTTAAAAGAAAACTGGAAGTGATATTATGCAAGTTTTTAATTTTTCATGGCAAGGTGATGTAAAAAGGTCAATACGTTATCTTGATAGAACTATAGATTTTGAAAGCGGTGCTTTTGCTGTACAAGAGGTTGGCGTTGCTCCAGTAGTTACTTTTCAGGTCAGTTTCAATAGCACAAAAGCTAATTTAAAAGAGATTGAAAAGTTCTATTTAATGCACAGGAAAAGCAAAAGATTTCTATTTATGTATGATAATGAAGAATATGTTTGTCAATTTACTTCTGATTGGCAGAGTAATGATACTTGGGGATTTGATGAACATGGTAGGGTATTAGGCTCTGTTTCGGTTGATTTAACAATGAGGGTAGTTGACATTGATGGCGTTTATACTGATCCATTTATACATATTATCTTAGACACAGATACAGGTGTTTTAATTGATTGTGGAGATGCAACAAGCAATGAAACAAGAGATGATTTTGCTTATGATTTAATTGAGGGTGGTAGCGCATGAAAATATTACCTGTAATTATTGAAAAAGCAAAAGAAGCTTACGGAAATTTCTTTGTTGAATTATATACACTTACTTTAACTACAGGGATAGTACGTTTATGTAATTGTGATAAGGTAGTTTCTTTTGCTGGTCATGATTATCAGCCTGTTCCGGTACAAAGAGGTTCTATAAAATCAACAGTTGATTCAAAAATTGATAATGTTGAGTTAAAGATAGCCGATACAGATTTAAGCAAGGTAGCTGCTTTGGTCGGAGGATTTGATTTTCGTGGTTGTTATTGTGAGATAGATAGAATCTTATATCCAGATAGTTTGACTGATGCAAGTGCATATATGATTGTCTTTTATGGATATTTAGATAATCCTACATATAGCAATGGCGAATTTACTGTACAGGTTAAGGCTGCTATGCCTTATACAACTAAACCTTCAAGAACTACTCAGTATTATTGTAATTCTATTTTTGGTGATGCTGAATGTAAGGCAAGCAAGGCATCACGTACAATAAGTATCAATACAGAAACATCAACAAGTGCTAAAATCATAGTTTTAAACGATTTATCAAGTTTAGAGGTTGGGTATTACAATAATGGCTTATTAACCATGGGATATGAAACGAAAATGATAAGTCGAGATTATTATGATAATAATGGTCAGAGAATTTTTCAGTTAGCTTATCCTTTTATGGGAGATATGGCTAAAACAGCTACAGTACAAAGAAACTGTGACAAAACAATTGAAACATGTAGGAAGTATGGAAATCAAAAGAATTATGGTGGTTTTCTGTCTGTTCCGAAAGAATATAGATTAGGCTAAAGGTGGTGAGAACTTGGGTAAAGGCAAAAGCACAGGTAAACTGCTCTTTAGTATAGCCGGCTTTGCGTTAGGTGCTGTTGGCGGTGCTATGGGGTGGTTTGGCAGCTCTGTACGTGTTGTTGCTGGTGCTATGTATGGCATGAGCATTGCTTCAACTATCTGGAGTGTTACCCAAAAACCAAAAACACCTGGATTAGATGTAGATGATTACAGTACTAATGATAATAGTCGGTTCGATTTAATAACAAATGAAATTTCAAGTAGTGCTGTTATACCAGTAATCTATGGTACTCGCAAGTGGGGTGGATTACAAACTTGGCATAATCCTCACAATTCTCAGCGTAATCTTGAAAAGGACGTTGTTATTTGCGAAGGTGGCATTAAAAATGTCTACAATGTATGTGCGAATGACGATTTAATTAAGAATAATACAAACGTTTCCATATACAATACTCAGTATGAAGATGCTACAGTACGTTGGAAAAAAGATGGCGATTGGAATGGTTATCTAATACTTGAAGCTGGTGGAACTTATCATGAATATCTTTGTCAGGATGTTGAAACACAAAATCAGCAGACAGCATTACTCACAACAGTAATTGAAAATATCAGAAATGATGCTGGTGATGGTTGGAAAATTGATGGAGCAGTTAATGATAAATCAAGCAAGGGCATTAATGCAAACGCTATTCAATTTAAAACAACTACGCCATGCAATTGTTATTGTGACCCGTCTAATCCGGAAAGAAATAATATGGTTGTTCTCGATAACAGAGGTTATAGCATGGGAACATATCATGTATATGATTGTCAAACTCCATCTAATTATAATGAAGTAGGCGGTTATCCTAATGTTTGCTGGATTCGTGCTGATTTAATAGCTTCTGCACGTTTGTCAGGTGGTAATCCTACAATCAATGGGATTGTACAGGGTAGGAAAGTTAAAGTATGGAAAAATAATGCTTGGGTAGAAGAGTATTCTGAAAATCCTGCATGGATTATAAGAGATTTCCTGACCAATAAGAGATATGGCTGTGGTTATTGGATTGCAGAAAGCAATTTAGATGATAACAGCTTTAAGGAAGTTGCTAAGTATTGTGATGCTTATGTTCCTTATGTTGATGAAAATGGAGTTACAAGGCAAAGAAAGCGTTATACGTTAAATATGGTTTTGGATAACTCTAAAAAACCTCTTGATTGGTTAGCCGAGATGTTTGCTTGCTCTGCAACATGGATAACAATTAATAAAAAGATTGCTTTACATGTAGAGAAAGCGGAAATTCCTATTTATGATTTTACAGATGATAATATTGTAAAAGACAGTGTTTCTATCACTCAGACTTCTATTGAAGATACTCCAAACAGATATAAGATTGGATATATAGAACCTGGTTTAAATTGGACTGAGGTTAAAGTAATTGTAGAAGATTTAGAAGCTCAGTTAGATAGGAATAACAGAATTGTAGAGAAAACTGTAAGTTTAACCGGATGTACTTCTCAGCAACAGGCTTTGCGTTTAGGTAGGCTTTATCGTGATTTGAACAAGACTTGTTCTTTGACAATATCGTTTAGCGTATCTACACAGGGCATGATGCTTGAAGCAGGAGATGTTGTCAGAGTAACTTATGGCGGTATCTTTAAAAAAATGCCGTTTAGAATTACAGAGATTGATGAAACAAATGCAGGAACATATCAGCTTACTTGTAGGCAATATAACGCAAGTATTTATAATGATGCTCTTGGTGCTACAATATCAATCCCTAATTACACATATAAAGACAGTCCGTATTTAAAGACAGCGGCAGCAGTAAGTAATCTTGATGTTATTGAAAACTCTTATACTGCTGAGGATGGGTCTTTGGTTATCGGTGTGTTTGTAAGTTGGGATAATTTACTTTATAAATATTTCGATCATTATAAAGTTTCAATGTCTAAAGATGGTGGTAAGACTTATAAGACTTATGCTTCTACTTTTGATAATTCAGTAGCAATTACTGGTATTTCTACTGGTAGATGGGTAGTTTGCGTACAGGGCGTATCTAAAGATGGTCTTGAAGGCAGACCAGCTACTAAAGCAATTACTGTAGTTGGTAAAGATGTACCTCCTGCTGATGTAAGGCAGATTGACTCTGAAGTGTTGCCTACAGGTGTAAGGCGTTTTTGGTGGGAGTTTACTTATCCTAAACCGAATGACATTTCAGGTTTTAAAATTAAATACACTCAAGGCACAAATGCTTCATGGAAAAATGCTCATGAATTGCATACAGGTCTTATTACTGCACAGCCTTTTGAAACAGCAGCTTTACGTGATGGTGTGCATACTGTAATGATTAAGGCTGTAGATAATGCAGGAAATGAAAGTAAAAATCCATGCTCTTGTATTTTGAATCTTGGTGAACCTTTACAGGATAATATTGTTTTCCAAAAAGATATGTCAGCTAATAATTGGGGCGTTGTTAGCCATAATGGGACTATTACAGGTGGTCATATTAGAGGTACTGCAAAAGGAAAGGCTCTTGATATTTATATTCCTGCACAGCCGTTATCTTATGGTCAGTTCTGGCTTGATTTTGAAATTCCTAATGGTTCTGCAACAGTACAGTATTGTTTGCTAAATGGTTCATTAGCGTGGTCTACACCTTCTAATTCAGGTTGGCATACAGCTTCAAAAGCACAATGGCAGTTCTCAGGTATATATAAGCCTTATACCGGAAAGGTTATGATAGGTTCTACTGATACTGTCCATATTATGATTCATATTGAGCCTAATGCTAATGAATACGCTCAGTTAAATAAATTTGTTGTCAATGTTGATGTTCCTGATAGAATGGAAACTTTTGACAATGTAATTATATCAACCTCTGGAACAACTCTTCCAATTAAAACACCTCATTATTATACTACTGCTGTACGTGCTAACACTATACAGTCAAACGTTAATGGTGTTTTAGAATTAGAGGTTGTGGATAGAATCCCTTGCAAGATTAAAGTAAATAAGATTAATTCTGATGGTAGTAAGACAGCTATATCTGCTGTAGCTGATGTGACTTGGCAAGGGTTTATTAAGGAAACATTATACTAAGGGTAGGTGATTAAATGTCAGAAGTAATTAAACTTATAAGAGATACAGACAGGTTTTTCCAGTATGAAACATCTTCAACACCTACTACAGAGGATGAATTACAGGCATATTTAAAAAACACTCATGCTGTAGTTGAAAATATTACTGATGCTGTTTTGTGGCAGCCATCTACAAAATATATATTGAATCAGCTTTTAAGAAGTCCTAACCTTCCTGCTGGAACATTCGCTAAATGTACTACAGCAGGAACTTCAGGGGCAAATGAGCCAGCATGGTCAACAAGTACAACAACTTTTACAGATGGATCATGTAAATGGACTTTAGTTTCAATACTTACGAATATTACAGCAACAGGTGATGTTACTGGTAGTGCTACTGTAGGTAATAATGGCTCTGTATCTATTTCTCTTGCTTTAGGGAATAAGGTTACTGCTGGTACTGTTGGAGATACTACTAATTCAACAGCACGTAGTTTTACAGTTCCGTATTTTGCTGTAGATGCTAAAGGTAGAGTAACTTCATACGGAAAGAGGACTATTACAGTTGCAAACGCAAGTAATGACTCTCTTGCTGTTACTGCTGGTACTCATGCAGCTCTTAATCCTTCTATGTCTGCTCAATTTTCTACAAGTGAATGGATTACAACATTTAATGTTAACAAAGCTACAGTTAAGGCAGGAACTTATTCTATCAAAACATTGATACAGGCATTATTAAATATGGCACATACTCACACATCAAAGAGGTTGTCTGGATCGAACTGTAATTGTAACTGTAACTGTGATTGTGATTGTGGTGATGATGGTGGGCCGTGATTATTGTTGGGAGGTATAATATATGATTGTTAAAGGTAATATTTTAACTAATAAAGGTTATGTAGATGTAACCGAACTAACAAAGAAAAATAGTACAATTAATCGTATGTCAAGACCTTTAAAGATATTACGGCTAAAGAAGAATAAGGTTGATACGATTATTAAGTTCAAAAATAATCCTAATTTGGCTGTTTCTTTAGATACAAAGATTGTCACAATCTATGGTGCTAAAGATGTGAGCGAATTAGCAGAAAAAACTATTTATATTATGCAACGTGACGGAAGGATTGTTAGCGATTCTGTTTATATACAACATTTAGAAGAACCTGTCACTTGCTATGATATTGGTGTTGAAAATGATGATAATTTCTTTTGTGAGAATTATCCGTTGATATAAGGTGATGAAATGTTAAAAATTCTATTTAACAAAAAATCTAATGCGAATAATACAATCAAACTCACTTTACAGAGTTTGAGTATTAAAGCAGAAGTACAGGATGAAGAACGTGGTAAGTCTGGATTTGATATTATAGAAACATTATCTCCGTACAATAGCTATGCGCTTGTATGTACACCTGGTAAGATTAAGATTTATAGAAAGATTCATAAGTCTGATTATAAGTTCTTAAATTTAAATCGCCTTGGTGTTAGTATCAAAATGGATTTTGCTAATATTATTCAGCTTTTCTCTGATTATGATATTATGCAGCTTGATACAGGTATTATCAATGGTACTGAAAGAGATATTATAATTCGTATTTTTGAAGGCAAACCTGAAAATACAACTATTAATGCAGATGAAGATTATGAGATTGGATATTTTAATTCTGACGATTTGATTAAACAAGACCATCCAAGAGATAATCTTTGGGATAGTTATTCTTTGAGTTTTAAAAATACAGAGTGGAAATCAAACAGAAAAGGGTTTTTGAAAGAAGAACCTAATACAGTATTTCTTACATCTGATAAAGAGTATTTCGATTTGACCATACAGAAATATAAAGGCGATTTTGTAGAACCTTTAAATCGTGATATTGATAATGAGGTTGTGTTGGTTGAATCTACTGCTGGTCTGGTTAATAATCGTAGGGTAGTTTTGAAAAATGGAAAAGGTCATTTCCGGTTATATCCTTTTGGTCATAAAGGACAGATTAAAATTAAGATTGGCAGAAAATGGTATGAAGTCTGGAACGAATATAATTTGATAGTGGAGTAAATATTGAAAGCTTTAACCATATATCTTGGTAGTAAATGTAATCTGAATTGCAAATACTGTCATAGAGAAAAAGATAGTATAGAAAATGGCATAAGCGATAATCTATTAAATTACATAAAGAAAAATGATATAAAACATATTAGCTTTATTGGTGGAGAACCTACTCTTTATATGAATGATATTCAAAGAGTTGTAGAAGCTAATCCTATGGCAGATTTTAAGATAACTACGAATGGTGTAGGTATTAAAAAATATCTGCCATATTTTTTATTTCATAAATTTTTAGTTTGTGTCAGTTTTGATGGAAATAATGAATTAAGAGGTTATGATCCGTTTCAGGAAGTGATTGATTATCCTTATATTGCTGTTTCTTGCACACTCTATCATGGTAATACTAATTTTAACGATATTATCAAGAAGTTTGCTGAAAAGGAAAAGATTGTAGGTAAACATTTATCTTTTTTCCCTCATATCATGCACTATACTTCAGACAGTAATAAGCAATACAGATTAACTGATGATGATTTTGACAGTATTGTTGAACAGTATAAAAAGTATGTAACAAAGTATGTACTTGATTATATAAGATATGGTGTTGAGAATGTGCGATATAAAGGACTGTTTACTCAGTTAAAGTCGCAATATGAAGCTAAATATCATTTTGGCGAAACGTATTGTGTGAATCATTATAGGCAGAAATGTAATTCTGAAGGCGAATTATTTTCGTGTCTTTATATACGCAATCAAAAACCGGATGATATTAGTGAACATATTAAAGTTAATTTTCCTGAATGTAGCTCATGCTATGTGTATGATATGTGTGGTGGAGCATGTATCAAGTCATTAGAGCATGAGAAGGAATGTATGTATTATTTTAAGTTGTATTCCTGGTTTAAAAAGTTTTATGAATTACACAAGGAGTTTATGTAATTGCATTTATTTATTTTTCCTAATGCAGTAAGTAAAAGTCATAGTCAAGAACAGATGAAGCTTAATATTAATGGTAAAAAGCTTGCTTTAATACTTGACAAAAAGCAAGTAGTGATTGATACGGAACTTTTGAGAAATGGTTCTTCTACAATGGTGATGTACAATCCTGTTACTGACAATCTGTATTCTCTATATAACTTTAGGGAGATATTACAGGTATTAGATATGACTCCTTTAGAGATGTTGCGTACATTTAACAATAGAGGATTAATGCAGATTGATAAAAGCGAAAATGATTTGTTTATCAAAGTCTTTTTGTTAAAAGGTGAAACTGAATTACAGTCTGATACTACAGACTTTTCCAGTTACAAGCATTGCACTAAAGATTATATTCATCCTCTTGATTGGCAATATAGCTGGACTTTGAAAAATGTTAAAGGCAACATTGTTGATAATTGTATCAATATTAGTTTTGAATTAGTTAGATCAGATTTTTGGAAAGAAGATATTTACTTTAATCATGCAGGACAAAGTTTTAAATTGCAAGATGGCTTGAATACTATCAATTTTCGCTATGTTCCTGGAGAGATGGCTTATATCGGTGCTCAAAATTGTAGGTATAAAGGCAGGATGATTGATTTAGAACGATTGGTTTATGATTGGAGTAAATAATGCGCTTTCGTGAATTTAATATTAATCGTATATATATCATGCTTGGTAGTGCTTGTAATTTCCATTGTAAATACTGTTTGCAATGTGATATGAAGCCTGATAAAGATAAACATATCAGCGAAAAATTACAGCAGTATTTATGGAGATTAATAAAAGAGCGTGATAATCAAAAGAAAATTCACATTATGTTTTGGGGTGGTGAACCTTTACTTTACTTTGAACAAATTAAGGAAATAGTAAAGATTTTTGGTAGTTCCTTTACTTATGGGATTGTAAGTAATGGGAGTTTACTGAATCAGGATATAGTTGATTTTCTGAATGAGAATGATATTAATTTTACTCTTAGTCATGATGGGATTAATACTATTAAGACACGTAGGGTAGATGTTATCAAAGATTTAGTGATTAAATCAATGTTAAATCAGATTAATAATTTGTCTGTAGATGCAACTACTTCAGCTTTTAACATTGATTACGATTCATTGATTGATTATTGGAATATCGTATTACCTAAAGCAGTTCCTAATATTGAGCTTTTACGTGTTACATGGGATATGTCTAAAGAGCTGTACTGCTTAGATTTAGATGAATATAGAAAGAATACTGAATCATTTTTTAATAAAGCTGCTGATGATCTATTAAGTGGGAACATCACTAAAAGATTGTTGGTAGCTTTGCCTTTTATTAAGACTGTAGCTAATGGCATGGATGGTAATAATCATTATTTGAATTGTGGTCAAATATATCATAATTTGAATGTTGATTTAGATGGGAACATATATGTCTGTCATAATACTGGTGTTGTGATTGGCAATGTTAATGACAGCAGAGAAAAATATATTGAGAACTATGAAAAATGGCTAAATAGTAAAAAGTTAAAAGCATGTGATGAATGTGTTATTAAAGATTATTGTAGTGGTGGCTGTCCTTTAGAACCGGAAGGTGAAAATGGCTTACGGAAATCATGTGCAATAAATATAGTCTTTTTTGAAAGTGTTGAAAAGGCAGTTAAAAAAATCATTTCAGCGATTGGAGGTAAATTCAATTCAGAATGAGGGGTGATTAAATGGAAGTGCTAATCAATATTATAGTTGGTGTTGCGGTTTCTGTTCTCTCAGGTGTTGTACTTCGTATGCAGATAAAGTATGAAGCAAGGCAGAAAGAGAGAGAGCAGAGAATGGAGAAGATTGTTGGCGATTTAGAACTTGTTAAAAGTGGTTTGTGTGAGTTACTTGGCAATTATTTAGATGATGCATACGAAAAATATGAAGCACTTGGTTATTGCCCTATAGACAAAAAAGAAAAATATGCTCATTCTTACAAAATTTACCATGAAGCAGGTGGAAATGGAATCCGGACAGCTAACATGAGAAAAATTGAAGCTATGAGTGTTCATCCTGTTACAGAAGAAGGTATCAGCTATGAAGAGAATGGTTGATAAAATCTTTTCTGTAGTACAGATGTTTTCAGACAAAATAACAGAACATAGAGTTGGAAAGATGCACATGATTAATTTCGTGTGCATTTATTTATGTATGTTATTTACATTGTTTCTGATTGGTTGGTTATATCAGTGGGTTATTTTAGCAAAGCTTGATTTACTCATGTTATTGGAAGGTATTAAACCTCTTGGTGGTGCTGGCTTTTTGGCTTTGATTAAGTACATTACTGATGTTACCAGTGAAACAAAAATTGCTTTAGATGCTAACGGAAATGGTATTCCAGATGATGAAGAAGGTGATGTGATTGATAAAGGAAATCCAGTTTCAGAGAAGTAAACAAAGGATTTATGCAATGGATGAATATTATTGCGTAGTCGCTGATTATCCTTGCAGAGATGCTTATTATAACGATAACGGATTAAGGGAATCCCTCCCTAATGGAACGTATCTTCATGTTTCGGCTGAAATCACGAACGGAAAATACGGAGCTGCTTACGGAAATTTCTATATCACTACAGGTGATTTTAGAGGGCGTGATATTCATGGTGGCGGTTCTGGTTTACGTGATCCGTTTGCAGATTACCAGCCTTTAGTTCCGACTTATGGATGCCTGAGAATGTACAACAAAGATGGTGTTGAGCTTTCTCAGATGATTATTGACAGTGGTAATGATGTGATTTTAACGGTGGTGGATTAATTGGCTAAAACATTATGGAAAGCACGTATTAAGCATAGGACTGATTCTACAGCTAATTGGAACAGTAAAAATCCTATTCTCTTTAATGGTGAGTGGGGTGTTGAGCGTTCTACAACAGGAATTAAGTTTAAAGTTGGTGATGGTCAGAGTCACTGGAAAGATTTAGCTTACCTTCAGATTTCGCTTGATAATGCTGCTTTAACGTATTTTGAAGAAATTAAAACTACTGCAACATCAAGTGTTACCCTGGCTGCTAATTCAGCTACAAACGCTAAGAATAGTGCTACAGCAGCAGCTAATTCAGCTACTTCAGCTAATAACAGTAAAGTTGCAGCAGCTACTTCTGAAGCCAATGCTAAATCTTCAGAAACAAAAGCAAAGACTTCTGAAACGAACGCAAAAACAAGCGAAACGAACGCAAAGGCTTCTGAAACAAAAGCAAAGACCTCAGAAACCAATGCGAAAACTTCAGAAACCAATGCGAAATCAAGTGAAACAAACGCTGCATCTTCCGAAACAAATGCAGAACAAGCTAATACTTCTGCACAACAGGCGTTATTAGATATACAGACTTTATACCAGGGCATTCAGTCAGTACTTCCTGCATCTGTTATTAATTCATTTTGGGATAGTACAAAGACTTATCAACCTGGTGATTGCGTTATTACTAATGATGGTTCTTCTTATCGTTGTATCAAAACATCAACAGGTAATCCTCCGGTAACATCTCCTGAATATTGGGCGAGTATTTCAATAAGTATTACAGAAACTTTTGAATATGACTCTAATGGTGACATTATGCCTAAAATAGTTCCTGTTGCATCTCAGATGTTTGATATTGATGATAATGGCGATATTACTCCAACATTTTAATATAGGAAGGTGAATATATGGCAACAAGAAGTTATGTTCCAAGAGCTGATGGTGAAGGCTCTATTGGTACTTCAGTTAAAAAATGGTTAAACGGATTTTTTAAAGCAATAAATATTGAAAATACGATTACAGCTAAAGACTTAAATTTAAGTAATAAAGCTACTGTAAAAGATTTTGAAGCAAGTGGAAATGTTGTTGTTGGTACTAAAACCAAAGGGGATAATTCCACAAAAGCAGCTTCTACAGCTTATGTAATGACAGCTCTTGGAGATTACGCTGCACTTGCAGGAGCGACTTTTACAGGGGCGGTTTTAGGTGTTACTCCTGAACAGTCAGATAATAGTAAGAAATTCGCAACTACAGCTTTTATTAAGACTTTGTTAGGTTCTTATGCTCCTATTGCATCTCCTACTTTTACTGGTACTCCCAAGTCTGTAACGCCAGCAGCTTATGATAAAAGCACACAAATTGCTACAACAGCTTGGTTTTATACTTTTGGCTCAGAAGCAGGATTTCATAATAGCATTTTTAGAGGTAAAAGCTTAGGAACATCTGTATCATCTGCACAGAGAGCAGCGATTACAGCAGGAACTTTTGACGATATGTTTGTAGGCGATTACTGGACTATTAATGGTGTTGTTTGGCGAATTGCAGGATTTGATTATTGGTACAATGTTGGCGATACTAATTTCACAAAACACCATGTAGTTATTGTACCTGATACCTGCCTGTACAATGCTCAGATGCACAAAACATCAAGCGGTGCTTATGAATCTGGTGCAGTAAACACAACAGAGGGCGGTTATTTAGCTACTGATTTGTATGCAGAGTTAGATACAGCAAGGAACTTGGTTTATGCTGCTTTCGGTCAGGCTAATGTTCCTACACATAGAAAACTTTTGCCTACATCTTGCACAGGCGGTAAATATACATCTTGGGCATGGAAAGATAGCAATGTTGAATTAATGAATGAAGTTATGGTGTATGGAACGAGAGCTTGGGGCGATTCTGGTAATAATGGTTATTCTGTTGGTAGCCAAAAGACACAGTTGCCGTTATTTAGGCTTTCTCCAAGGCATATCAACACAAGACAAACTTACTGGTTGATGGACGTGAGTTCCGCAGCGTACTTTGCGAGTGTCTACTACGGCGGCGCTGCGGGCAGCAGCGGCGCTTCTTATCCTTATGGCGTTCGCCCTGCTTTCGCCTTAATCTAATGATCTAAAATCTATGCTCCTATATGGAGCATAGGTTATTTTTTTGCTAATTTATCTATCATACAGGAGGTACAATGAGTGTTGTAAAAAGTAAACGTAAAGAATCTAAATTTGAAGTTTTACATCACGCTTATAAATTACGGAAAGATATTACAAATTTATTGCTCTATGATTTTGGTTATAAATGGAAAGAAAATACTTTGGAATCTGAATTTCGTAGCCAAAGGAGAGCCGCTTTTGAATCATGGTTTATTGAAAATTCAAGAACTGTGATTATTGCAAGGTTGCGTAATTTAATAGCGAATTTAATAGCAGCGAATACTATATATCCTATTAATGATGCTGAGTGGACTGAAAGACGCTTGTATCAAGATAGAGCTATAGTTAACTGTTATCAAATACTACAGGAATTACAATATTCCATAGAAACAATTAAACCGGATATTAACAAGTACACTCGTTTTGCATTAGAAATTAACAATCAAGTTAAATTAATTAAAGGCTGGAGAAAATCTGATAATAAAATCAGAACGAAACCAGCAACATAGGGCAATCTCTGTAATACGCTGTTCCGTGAGTTCCGCAGCGAACTTTGCGAATGTCAACAACAACGGCAATGCGAACAACAACAACGCTTCTAATCCTAATGGCGTTCGCCCTGATTTCACTTCCACAATTTTAAGTAGGCTCTGTGCTGAAAGTGGGAAAGAGAAAGGAGAGGTTGTCCTTCCGATATGGTAAATACTAAACACGATACTTCCAGATACGTCTGATGAGGTTATAAACGTGGATTATTCTGAATTTAACGATAGTGTTATTACTGATGCAAACTACCTGTATGATGGATATTTAAAAGCAAAACTTAATAGTAATTGGAAACCTGAAGTTCAATTGTTTGAAGCTAATTATTTATTGGAGATAGCTCTTTTACAAAAGGAATTAAAAGACGGAACATATAAAACTTTTGAACCGAAATCTTTTATTATCAATGAAAGAGGTAAGACAAGGTTAATAAAAGGCTTGCGAATGAGAGATAGAGTAGCCCGTCATGCTTTTTGTGATTATGTTTTGAGTCCAATATTAAGACCAAAGCTTATTTATGATAATTATGCTTCTCTTGAAAAACGTGGTATTTCAATGGCACGTAACAGGTTTAAATGGTTCTTACAAAAATGGTTTAATCAACATAAATCTAATACTGGTTGGATTTTGGTAGAAGATTATAGTGGATTCTATGACAATATACTGCATGAGGTTTTAAAAGAAGAAGTAGGTAAGCTGTTACCTACAGAGAAAGACAAATGGTATTTATCTCTAATATTGCATGATTCTGTTGTTGATGTTTCATATCTTTCTGAAGAAGAAAGAAAACGATATAAGACAACAAAGTTAAAAATTCTTGAGCATAATAAAATTCCTTCAAAGCTTAAAACAGGTAAGTATTTTTGGGAAAAATCTTTAAATATTGGAGATCAGGGTTCACAAAGCCTTAGTACATTCTATCCTACAAGGATTGATAATTTTATTAAAATCGTATGTGGCGTTAAATTTTATGGTAGGTACATGGATGATTCGTTCATAATTGCCGAAACTAAAGAAGAACTAAAAGAACTCCTGGTAAAGATAAAAGAAATTGCTGATGAAATAGGTATTTTTATTAATCCAAAAAAGACAAGGATATATAAATTAAGCTCAAATTTTAAGTTTTTACAAATGCAGTATTGTTTAACCAGTACCGGAAGAGTTATTGTTAAAATTAATCCAAAACGCATTACAGCTATGCGGAGAAAACTCAAGAAACTTAAAAAGAAATTGATTGATGGTAAAGTTCCGTATCATGACATAGAGAGTATGTTCAAGTCATGGTATGGTTCTTTTTATAAATATATGTCAAAGCTTCAAAGATGTAATTTAATTAAATTGTATGATGATTTATTTATTGATGAATTAAGAGGTGTATCAATATGTCAAACATTGGGTCTAATGGTTTTACGCTTGAAGAAACGAAAGAGCTGAAGAAAAATGCTCTTAAAGCTGTACGTGATTATAGAGAAACACAGCCTGTAGAATATAAAGGGCATCTCTATGATTTTGATGAAAAGTCTTATCAGCGAATTTTAGCAGCGATTTATGCTGTTGGTGATGGCGGCAGTATTTACTGGACTACTGCTGATAATGATGTAGTCAATGTTACTGCTTTTGATTTAAAGAATGTTATTGCTTCTGCTGCTGCACGTAGTAACGTTCTCCATCAAAGATATAGAGAATTAAAAGATATGATTGCTGATGCAAAGTCTGTTGAAGAAGTGGAAGGTATTGAGTGGGACTTAAAAAATGAAGATTTACAGATTCAGTAAAACTACAAAAGAGTTTATTGGTGAAGAAAATGCAAGGGTAAACGCTTTAAAATCTATGGTGGAACATAAGACAATTTATGTTATACCAAGAGATTGTACTACTGTAGAGCCTGTTTTCCAGGGAGGATATACTCCTGTATGGAATGGAGAAGTATGGAACTTATTTGAGGATCATAGAGGAGAGCAGTATTGGTTAGATACTGATGAATATGGTGCAGAACCTCATATTATGGAAGTTTTAGGTGCTTTTCCTGAAAATGCAGTATTTGAACCTCCATCTAAAACATTAGATATGCTGAAAGCAGATAAACTTATTGAAATCAGACAATGGACAGAAGAACATATCACTGGTGGCTTTGTATCAGACAATGTTACTTATGATTCTGATGTTGATACTCAGATTACCATGCAAGGGATAGCCTTGAATGTTAATACCGAGGAGTTTGTTGAAAAATATCCTAATGGTTGCCCTGTACGTGGTTATGATAAAGGCTCTGATACTAAAACAATCCATTGGCTGAATGCTGAAGGCGTATTAAAGTTTTGTGCTGATTTATCTAAACATATCGGAGCATGTAAACAAATAGGATGGCAGTTACAAGGGATGGTTGATGATGCAAAAACTAAAGACGATCTTGACAAAATTAAATGGATTGAATTGGAATGAGGTTAAAAATGACAAAGGAAATATTTTGCTTGTTATTATCATTGTGGTTGTCCTTGGGCTTTCCGGTTATCTGCTTGGCAGAGAAATCTTTTACAGTTCCAGAGAGCCAGTTAATCAGGTTAGAGAACAGATTACAGAAGCTATCGGAAACCAATCAGAGGTCACAAGAAAAATATCAGAGAGCATTGACAAGAATCAAGAGCTTAGAAGAACTCTTGAAGAAGCAAGAGGAATCACTCATACACTCACTGGCGAAGTCAAGGGAATTAGAGAGGAAGTTGAAGGAATCGGAAACGATTTCACTGAAGCAGATAAACTCATTAGCGAATGCAAATCAATACTTAGAGAAATACGTGAATCAGGAGGAGAAGAAAAAAAGTAAGCTAAAGACAGAAAGAAATATTTTACTTGGTGCTTTAGCTACTGCTATTATTGTTGCTGTATCTAAATAGTCGGAGTTAGAGCTTATGCTTTAGCTCCGATTTTTTTGTTTATAAATATTTACTAAAACTACTTGACAAACGATATAAAAGGATATATAATGTGAACGTAAATAAATTTAAGGAGGTGTTAGATGATTAAACTGAGGGTTGTATTAGCATTGATATTGTCATTTCTTACAGTATTTCCAATAGTATTAGCTAAGAAAAAAGAACCAGTTAAAACTCAGACAGAAGTAGTGTATGTGGATATTATCCCTGATATTCAAAAGGCTGATATGTTTTTAGCTGAATGTACAGCTTATACTGCTGGTTATGAATCTACTGGTAAAAGTCCTGGAGATGTTGGTTATGGAATCACAAGTTCCGGTAAGAAAGTTAGACAAGGATATGTAGCAGCAGATGTAAGGATTTTACCTTATGGAACATTGATTTACATTGACGGAATGGGAGTATATGAAGTGCAAGATACAGGCAGCGCAATTAAAGGATGCAGAATTGATATTTACTATGACAATTTAACAGATGCCTTGAACTTTGGCAGACAAAAGAGAAATATAATCGTTCTGCATAAAGGTTAATTTTTTTATGCCTTTATCATTCACTTTAACTACTTTAGGAGGTGTTAAAGTAAATTAGCGAAATATCAAAATGCGGTAACTGTAATGGTGAAGCCGTAGTAGTGAGCAGAGTATTAAATGGAATGTTTGT
>AUXO018343921.1_pt1 | contig 17007 bp, 18 predicted proteins | sample 768731 | NCBI WGS metagenome assembly AUXO01 (sample SAMN02715735, study PRJNA202380) | gut metagenome | biome: sheep rumen | host: Ovis aries | place: New Zealand: Palmerston North
GTTCGTTTTATCTACATCATAGTTTGGATTATAGTTCTCTATTGCATTCCCATAATATCCACTATTCTCTATCCCTATGACTCTTATATCTGCTTGGGCTCTTAACATTCCACTTCCGCTTATATATAGTCTTGTGTTAAACGCTGCAAAAGATACGCTAACAAATGTTATCGCTATAAATACTAACGCTATTATATAATTCCTTGCTTTTCTCATTATTCATCACCTAGCCTATCTACTTGTTGTTTTTTCTGAGAATTACCGATATTAGACATTAATGTACCTATATTATTTTCTAATATATCGCTCTTAATTAAAACTATTCCTTTATTCTTATCACACACCGTAATAATAGAGTCTCCGGGTTTAATATTGAACATTTCTCTTGCTGCTTTAGGTATTACTATTTGCCCTTTTTCTCCAACAGTGCATATTCCAACGTATCTTTCTTTTTTCATGAGCACCTCTTTGTCATACTTTTCGCACAAATTGTACAATAAAATACTATTCATATTAATTATACCTATTAATTAAAATAATTTCAATATTAAAGTTTAAAAAAACGCTAAATATAGCGTTTTTTATCTTATATATTAGTTTTACTTTTATTTATTATCTGTTATACTTTTCATACTTTTCATACTCGCAAAAAATAAGGCTTTTTTGCCCTATTTTTTATCATATTCTTCAAGAAAGTTTCTATATTCCCCGTCTTTTTTAGTACCAAGTACACAATTTAAATTAATATTGTCTAGAGATTTAAATATATTATAATCTAAATTTTTATTGTTCTTCATTAGGGTTTGAATTAATTCTTTAATCTCTTTTCTTTTACTCAATGTTGGATCTACATGGGTAGATTCTTCAGTAAATTTACATGCACAATTTAGGAATGTTAATTTGTTATATTTTGCCCAAGCTATTATATCTTTTTCTCTTACCAAATATAATGGTCTTATGAGTTCCAATCCTTTGTAGTTATCGCTATGTAGTTTTGGCATCATAGTTTTAATTTCTGATCCATAGAACATTGATAGTAGTGTCGTTTCAATAACATCATTGAAATGGTGACCCAATACTATTTTATTGCATCCAAGTTCTTCTGCTTTGCTATATAGGAATCCCCTCCTCATTCTTGCACACAAATAACATGGGCTACCTGTATTTATATTTGTTACCACATCAAATATGTCGCTTTCAAACACCTCTATTGGTATATTTAATGTTCTTGAATTTTCTAATATTAGATTAGCATTTTTAACATTATATCCTGGGTTCATTACAACATAATGAGCATCAAAATGTATCTTTCCATGCCTTTGTAATTCTTGGATACACTTTGCAAGTAAAAATGAATCTTTTCCACCACTAATACAAACCATTAAATTATCATTTTCTTTTATTAGTTCATATTCATTTATTGCTTTTATGAATTTACTCCATATTTCTTTTCTATATTTTTTAATTATACTTTTTTCAATGTCTTTGTATCTGTCCATAATATTTATCACCTCAAAAGCGATTATATTATATCATTTGCAAAATAAAAACTCTATATTTATAGAGTTTATTCATCTAAATTATTTATTGTTTGACTAATAACTGCATCATCAATATTATTAATTGTATACCAACCAAATTCTGTCATCTTATCATATGTGTTAGCTTGATGCATCATAGTTTCGTCTAATCCTTTTTTTAATAATTTTCGCACATTTTCATTTACGCTTTCTAAAGTTCCGTGAACATATACTTCTACAGTACTTTTTAAAAGCATTAAATAATTATCCATTAACAATTGATCACTCATTTGATTTTTCCTCCAACAAATCCATTAATTCATTTTTTAACTTTTCATGATACTTAATTTCTTTTTCAAAGAAAGAAATCAATTCTTCATCTTCAAGCATATTTATAGTTTCATCGCAGATTGAAATTATATTTTTTTCATGCCCAATCGCATCTTCTAAATATGATAACTCTTTTTGTGTCATATTCCCTCCTCAATATTAATATTTGCAATTATTTAATTATTATTTTGGAAATATTTAACAAAAAAGATAAGTAACTAGTACTTATCTCATGAATTTAAAGATTCTGTTTCATATAAATTCTTATATATACTATTATTTAATAATAAATCATTATGTTTTCCACTACCGACAACCTTTCCATCGTCTATCACATATATAATATCTGCATCAATTATGGTTGACAATCTATGGGCAACAATAATAACAGTGTGGTCTTTAACGAGTGAATCTATTGATTTTTTAATGTACTCCTGTGAATTATTGTCAAGAGCAGAAGTTGCCTCATCGAATAATACAATTTTACTTTTCTTAGCTAATGTTCTTGCGATTGAAAGTCTTTGCTTCTGGCCTCCTGATAAGTTTACTCCGCCTTCTCCTAAAACAGTATTATATTTTTTAGGCAATGCCATGATGTAATCATCCAAATATGCCATTTTGCAATATTCTCTAACATCCTTCAATTTAATATTCTTATTAATTAGCTTAAAGTTTTCTAAAATAGTTCTATTAAAAATAAATGGTTCTTGTCTAATAATAGACACTTGCTTTCTAAGTTCATCTTCATCTAAATCTTTAATATTTATTCCGTCAATAGTAATACTTCCCTTTTTAGAATCAAATATTCTAGTAAGCAAATTAAATATTGTAGATTTTCCTTGACCAGATTTTCCAACAATTGCAATCTTCTTATTAGGTTCAATTGTAAGATTAAAATTCTTTAATAGTGATTTTTCATTTGGATAATTAAACTTAATTTTCTTAAATTCAATTTTTCCGATAACATTCTTAAACTTTTTATTGCCAAATTCTTCATCTTGATATAATCTATTTTCAAGAATCTCATTTACCCTTGTTAGTGATACAACTAATTTTTGATACATTTCAGTCAAATCATTAATCTCATCAATTAAATACATAAATTTATATACATAATATGTTATTGATATAAAATATGCAAGAGTAACATATGACTTGAACAATAAAATCACACAGGTTGCGAACACTGTTGCTTCAAGCAATGATCTAATTATTTTAATAAGTGTTTTATATTTTGTATAGATATCTGTTTCTTCAACAGATTTATTAAATATCATTTTGATAATGTCTCTTACATTATCAATTAAATTATTCTTAACACCAAGTGTTTTAATTTCTCTTATTCCTCTTATGGATTCATTAACTAAAGAAGCGAATTTATCTTGTTCCTTTCTACGCTCCTTGTGTAATTTAATAACTTTTGGATTAAATCTCTTAATAACTAAATAAAGTAATATCATAAAGAATATTATTTCTATGCCAATAATATATGAATTAATAAATATATAAATTAGTATTACAATAGCTCCAATTAAGGAAGAAATGGTTTGTATTATTCTTCCAAATATAAAACTTAATGAATCTGCATCTGAAGTAATTCTATTGATAATTTCACCAGATGAAGTCTTTTCAAATGCATAAGCAGGTAAATTAATTGCTTTTTGATAAGCATTAAAACTCAATTTTCTAGATGTTTTATTTTCTACTTTTTGTAGCATAGCATAACTTTTCATGTATAACCACGCATCAATAACAATGTTAATAGTTAAGTATATTCCAAGATAGGTTAATGCTTTCTTTATATCTAAATTAGTGGCAGACTCAACTACCATACCATTCAAATAACCGCCCATTGTATTTGCAATTTCGGTTATAAGGATTATAATACCTGCGATTATAATTTTAATTCTATCTTCTTTAATAAATTTCCATAGAGGCTTAAATTCTTTTAAATTCTTCATAAAATCGCCTCCAAATAAAAAGCCTACATAGTAGGCACTAAAAAGTTATTTAGAAAGTTGGGAAAAAGATAAGTTCCCTTCTTTCATTTCCTACTATAAAACACTCATTATAATTTTTTGAATTTAATAATATCATTTTTCCCACTCCTTTCTCTTTAAATTCACCATTAGTCTAGCATAAGTGAAAGCGTATGTCAACCATATATAGTTAACATCCACTTGATATTTTTATAATTAATGATATAATATTTCGAAAAAGGAAGAAGTATGAAAAAAATAATTAAGTTTTTTACAATTGCTTTATCAATATTAATTGGAGTAATTGCATTGTTAGAGATTTATAGTAGAATTTATATTAAATTTAATAAATCAGACTTTGCATATCTTATGAACTATACTTCATTTCAAATAAATGAAAATATGTCTTTAGAATATAATATTAATGATAGATTAATATTAGAAAAAAAAGAAAATTACAATATTGGTGATACTATTTTATTCAAGTACTTTGATACATATAAAATCGTTGAAATTAATGATAGATATTCTCATTATTATGATGCTTTCGATGAATCAAATAATGATTATTTAGTTAGCAGTGATCAAATAGTTGGAAAAGTAGTTACTAATTTCAGTAAATCCTATGATTTATATAGTACTTTAGCTACACCTAATATTGTAGTTCTATTTATTATTTTATTAATCTCATATATATATTTTGACAATAAAGATGTTAAATATTCAAAGGATGAGTATTAGTTATTACTAATACTTCTTTTTTACATTCTTTTAATACTTTTTCATCTTCATAATTATTTAATGCTCTAATTATTATTTGAGCTACTTTTCTGAAATCTTCATCAGTAAGTCCTCTAGTTGTCATAGCCGCAGTACCTATTCTAATTCCACTTGCAATGCTAGGTTTTTCTGTTTCATTTGGAATAGTGTTTTTATTTACTGTAATGCATATCTTATCAAGCGTTGTTTCTGCTACTACACCAGTAATTCCAAAACTACTTTTGACATCAGCAAGCATTAAATGATTATCTGTACCGCCTGATATTATTCTTACATTATTTTTGATAAACTCATCAGCCATTGCGGCAGTATTTTTTATTATGTTTTTTGCATACGTTTTAAAGTTAGGCTGTAATGCCTCATAAAAACATTGTGCTTTTGCAGCAATTACATGCATTAAAGGCCCACCTTGAATTCCAGGAAAAATTGTTTTATTGATTTTCTTTATTATTTCCTCATCATTTGTAAGAATTAGTCCGCCTCTAGGACCTCTTAAAGTTTTGTGAGTTGTTGATGTTACAACGTCAGCGTAATCGCATGGATTCATATGAACTCCACCAGCAACTAATCCTGCGATGTGAGCCATATCCACCATCAAATATGCTCCGCACTTATCAGCTATTTCCCTAAACTTTTTAAAATCTATACTTCTACTATAAGCACTTCCACCTGCAATAATCATTTTTGGCTTCTCTTTTAATGCTAATTCTAATATTGAATTATAATCTAATACTTCATTTTTCAATTCATATGAGACTATTTCATAATCTTTTCCGCTAAAATTGACACTGCTTCCATGAGTTAAATGTCCTCCTTCAGAAAGAGACATACCCATTACTTTATCACCTTTTTCTAATAATGCTCTATATACTGCCATATTAGCAGAGCTACCACTATGTGGTTGAACGTTTGCATATTTAACATTAAATAATTTGCATGCATATTCAATAGCCTTATTTTCAAAAATATCTATGTATTCGCATCCACCATAGTATCTTTTGCCAGGATAACCTTCAGCATATTTATTGGTAAGAATGCTGCCTTGTAGTTTCAAAACATCTTTAGAGACATAATTTTCACTTGCTATTAACTCAATATTATTTTTTTGTCTTCTCTTTTCTAATTGAAGAGCTTTCCTTAATTCTTTATCCATTTTGCATCACCTAATAAAAATTATACCAAAAAAATAATATAACTTAAATGTTATATTATTTTATTCTATATTAATTACATCTGGGACCTTTTCTTCATCACTTGTATTATCAGATTGCATTATATTTTCATCTGCTTCTTTTAAATCGTTTTCTTCTTCATTGCTACTCATGAAGATAGGTTTACTTTCTATATTACTTCTTTTTTTATCTTTCAATTTAACAATCAAGTAGATGAATACAACTATTATTGCAATTACTAAAGCCCCGAAACCAATTACCATCAAATAACTTATACCATTTGAAAGTTCAAAAGAAAAAATAATATCATTTGATTTGTTTTGATTGAAAGTCCATGTTAACGTTTCTCCACTACCGCTTACTTCTTCAGCGTTATTATTAATAGATTTATGTGGTAATTTAACTATAAATTTTATGCCTGATGTGTCAGTTTTATCTTTTTTATCATCTTTTGTTAGTTTAACAACATCAGAAACATCTAAATCTTTTAATTGAATTGACTTTTGTTCTTTACTATAGCTATACAATTTATTGCTCGCTGTTATTTTGGTGACAGCACTATCTTTACTTATAGTTATTTCATATTTAACATCATCATCTATCTTAAGTTCATTTTTTTCACTTGAATATATTTTTTCAGTTTTAGATTTGTTAAATTCATTTAATCCATTATTAAGTATTTCTTTTACTATATCAAGAAAGTCATCCTCTGTTTGCTTATCCATTTCATTATTAACAAATCTCATTATTACATTATTATCAATTGTAAAATTTGCCGTGTATATATTTTTAAAAAATGATTTTTCTACTTTGAACAAATACTTCTCATTAAAATCTGATTCAAAGTATTTTGAAATATCAACCTTTATTGTATCCTCAGTAGATATATCATCAATATTATTATATTTTTTAGTAATTTTATACCCATTATAACCAGATTCAGTTAGCCTCTGAATCTTAATACCCCTGTTTGTATATTGAGACATATTATTTAAATATGGTGTTTCATTAAAATTATCATCAACAATAATTTTAGCGTCTAAATCAATGCTTCTATCAGAGTTAACAGTCAAAGTTGTCTCTGATTTATAGCATCCGGTTAGCATAAATAATAATACAAATATAATTAAATATGATTTAATCTTCTTCATAATAATGCCCTTCTATATCCTATATTTATATATCTATTAATAGTATATCACATTATTATAATTTTTAAAGATTTTTAATTAAAAACATTTATGTTTCACATAAATGCTTTTAATTTTTCTACTTCATTTTCTTGAAATTTAACAAAGTTTTTAGCAAATTTAATTACTTTTTTATCAGCACGCATTTTATAGCTACTTACCTTAGCAGTAATAATATTAATACCCATGGTTATTCCTTCAACTAACATTTGTGCAAGAGCAGGATCACTATTGTCCATAATAGTCTCCATCATAATTCCCATATTGCTGCTGATTTTAGCCATTAAAGATGATTTCTTAGGTTCTACATCATATTCTGATAGTAATTTCTCACTTTTCTTAATATACCTTTCATATTCCTTTATTTCTTCTTCTAAAATATATTTAATTTTGTTTTCTTTTTTCTTTATTTTAGTAAGTAAAGTAGTTATTGTATATGAACCCATTTCAGCAGTTTCATAAATATGTGTTAGCAATTCAGCATTTTCATTCATTTCTATTCACCAATATTATTATCTGTATTATTTCTAAAATTATACATTTTTTTATCTTTAATAATTAGCTATAATGTGATAAACTTTAAATTATGAAAAAAGCATTAGTGATAATTATATTGTTATTTATATTTACTGGATGTGATAAGTTTACAAATGACGTTCCAGTTGTAAAGGAAACATTTATTCTAGAAACAAATCAAAATGTGCAATTTGAATATGCATCCGATGCATATCTATTTGATTTGATTAATTCTACAGACGAAGTGGAAATAGAAAATATTAAACTAGATACTATGTCCTTGGGAGAGCATATTATTAAGTTCAATTTTTCCAATCGAGGGAATAAATATGAACAAGAAATAAAATATATAGTTGTAGACACAACAAAACCATTACTATTGATGAGTTCGTCTTACAGTGTTGAAAAAGGTAAAGAAGTAAATTTAGTCAATAAAGCAATATGTGCTGACAATCATGACAAAAGACCTAATTGTTATATAGAAGGGAAATATGATTTTAACAAAGTTGGGACGTACAATTTAAAATATCATGCAGTGGATTCATCTGGAAATTCCACATCAAAAGAATTTAAACTAAAAGTTATAAAGCCAGCAAAGAAGAAAGAAACACAAAGCAAGCCAAAATATAAAATAGAAGATTTAATTTCAAAGCATAAAAGTGACAAGGCCATGATAGGTATTGATGTATCATCTTGGCAAGGAGATGTCGATTATCAAAAAGTAAAAGAAGCTGGAGTCGAATTTGTAATAATCAGATTAGGTTTTGGTCATAACAAAAAGGGAGAACTTGTTCTTGACAGCAAGTTCACAAATAATATAAAGAAGGCAAAAGAAGCTGGATTATTAGTAGGTATATATTTTTATAGTTACGCTAATACAATAGAAAAAGTAAAAGAGCAAGTAAACTATATAATGGATAATTTAAACAATGAATCACTTGATCTACCAATTGCATTTGATTGGGAAGATTGGGGAAGCTTTAATACATATAATATGAGTTTAACTGACATAAGAATAATTGCTAAGACGTTTATTGATGAGGTAGAGAAAAGAGGCTATAAAGGTGCTCTTTACAGTAGCAAATATTATTTAGAGCAAATATGGGGAATAGATAAATATAATACATGGCTTGCCCATTATACAAATGAAACCAGTTATAAAGGTAAATACTTTATGTGGCAATTGTCAAATAGAGGTAAAGTTGCAGGAATAAACGGAGATGTAGATTTTGATATTCTATACAAATAAAATACACATTATTTAAAAATAATGTGTATTTTTTTAATTAATTTCTTTTTCTATAACATCCATTATATATGGAGCAATCTGTACTTTACGAGAAAGAATATTATGAAGTTCAATTCCCTCATGCACTTCGGTCAAATTAAATGCTTCTTTTATAACATCTTCTCCATCCGTATTATATAGACAGTAAGATATATTATTAAACATATCTATTACAAACAAAGTTAATACTCTATATCCACTTAAATTTGCAACCTCATTTAAATATTTAATCATTTCTTCTTTATTTATTAATTCATAATCAGAAGTTAATACTTGTCCAATGCCAAACATAACTTTATCTACTTTATATGATTTAAAATCTTTATATAATAATTCTTTATTAGTAAGCCCTTTTATGCTCATTCCTTGTTTTAGCATCTTAGTTCCATATATTTTCATATTTATTCCAGCTAGTTTGCATAAACTATTAAGTGCTTCTTTGTCTCTCTGTGTAGTTGTAGGAGAAGTTAGTAATAAAGTGTCCGAAATAATAGCAGAAGCCATTATCCCAGCAATACTTTTAGGAATTGCAATATTATTCTCAACATACATATTATAAATAATTGTATTTACGCTTCCTACTTGAGCGTTTCTGAAGTTAATTGGTTTTTTAGTAATTATATCACCAATATTATGATGGTCTATTACTTCAAGTATTTCTGCTTCATCAAGTCCCTCAACGCTTTGAGAATAATTATTATGATCTACCAATATTACTTTTTTCTTACTAACATTATTGCAATCTGTTAAAGTAAGTAATCCAGTGCAATTTCCATTCTTATTTAATATTGGGTAATTTGTATGCTTTAATTTTCTGCTTTCTTCAATAAAATATGATAAATAATCAACATCTTTAAAGGTATTAACTTTCTCTTTTCTAATAATATTATTGACATAATTAGAAAGTGACATCAATTTACCAACTTCATATGCAGAATGAGATGTAGTAATTATATTAATATTATTATCAAATGCTAAATCAAATAATTTTTTACTTAATTTGTTATTAGATACCAATACTATTAATTTAACTTTAGATTTAATAGCATATTCTATTATTTTAGTATCATCTTCTACAATTAATATATATGAATTATCAAGTTTAACATCCTTCATAAACGTATCTTTAGCGTAAGTTGTATCTAATACTTTACCATTTATTTCTTTATCAAACTTTAATACTTTTTCTCCATTTAAAACTCTTAAAATGTTCCCATATGATGTATTAATTGCATTATAATTACCCAGTATCATTTCTTTAGCAATTTCTTTTAATGAAACATATCCAAAATATTTATTCTTTCCCTCAACAACAGGAAGACCTGTAAGTGAATATTTATTCAAAAAGTCAAATGCATCTTTTATAGATACATTTTTATCTATAAAACAATTCTTATGATAGTTAACATCCTTAATTTGTAATTTTACATCACTTAAAAGATAAGGCTCTTTAATATTAAAAGTCTTAAGAACATATTTTGTTTCTTCATTAATACTCCCAAGTATTGCGGGAATAGTATTTAATCCTAGTTTATTCTTTAAATATGAAAGACTAATCGCAGCACAAACACTATCTGTATCTGGATTTTTATGACCAAAGATATATGTTAAATTTCCTTTCACATTTATCACCCTTTATTCTCTATTAATGATACCATTTTTAAGCATAAAAATAAAGAGTGTTTAAATAACACTCATTTTATTCCATTCTTCAAATATTGAAATCTATATTTTTGTTTAATGTCCGGATATTTTTTGTGATCAACTTCACTTAAAAAATCATCTTTTTTTCTAATCCATACTTCACAATTTCCATATAATGCTCTATAGATAACAAGTTCTTCTAATGTTTCGCAATCTTTTCCAGTTCCAATAACAATATATAAATTTCCTTTAAAATGTCTATATATTCCATTAATTTTTAATTTATTCATAAATATTTATTCTCCGAATACTATAGTTGATGAGGAGTAAATCCATTTGCCATATCAGTTAAGTTTTGATAGTCATCTTGTGATCTTCTAGCAAGTGCTTCAGCTGTAATATTATTTCTTCTAATCGAATCTATAAACCTATCAACATCTTGCAATCTATTTTTTATTTGATCCAATAATTTCTTGTTCTTTTTTATACCAGCCCCAATAATAACAATATATCCATCAACATATTTAAAGAAAAGTCTAACTCCATCACCTTTCTTCTCCCATGTGTTTTTAAAATCTTTTCCTATTAGTTTTCTTTCTTTCCTTTTATCACTATAGTGTTTCCCATCTCTTAAATCACATATTAATTTGTCGAACATAGAAAATGTAACTTCGTGAGCACCTTTTGATAGTATATCGGATAAATCACTTTGTACCTCTGAAACGTCACCATTACGTAAAAATAAAACTTGACTCTTTTTAAAGGCTTCAAACTCTTCTTGTTCTTCCTGGCGTTCTTTTAAATAACCATCGAATGCTTGTTTTCTTGCTATAATTCCCTCTTTCCATTTTTTTGTATATTCTTTATCTAATTCAGATCCTTCTTCTTTTGCTATCTTGCTGTATTTTTCCACTTCATCTAATAGTTCACCTATAATATTGATAACCTTTACTATAACAGCATCTACATTTTCAAAATTGAATAACATTTCCATTTGTTGCTCAAATAATTCATCGCTTGAACCATTTTCTGGATCAAATAAAAATCTAATAAATGTATCTGTGTAATCTCTTACAATATCTTCTGCACTATATTCATCTTGTGATTTAGTATAATAATTTTCTTTCATTTTTTATCCCCTATAACTCTATTAATTCATAATCTGTTGATCCTAGTCCAAGGCTTTCAGCATATTCAGTAATATGTCTTCCTACTCTAGAATCTATTCTTTCTTGTAAAGATGGTGCTCCAGGATCTTTACTGTTCCATATCATATCTATAAATGCTTGGTCATTTGCTACTGGATCAAGTGAACCAATAATGCCAATATCTTCCATTACAGGATCTCCTTGATGTGCATCACAATCACAATCTAATGATATTGCATTCATAACAGTTATATATACAATTGGTTTATTATTTTCCTTTAAATAATCGCTTACTGCAGTAGCGGCTTCCGCCATAGATTCTATGAAATCTTTTTGTTCATATTTGCAAGTCCAACATTCATCAGGATCTTCAGTTTGACCACATGAATGAATATATGCTTTCCCATTACGTGAAGCAATACCTATTGATTGGTTCTTAAGATTTGCTCCGAATCCTCCCATCATATGTCCTTTTCCATGTGCTAAATTAAGAATAGAATCATATTTTTTAAATCCTTCACCTATAATGTCATATTTTAAATGTTTTCCTTTATGAACGGGTATTTTAAATTCTCCTATTCCATCCATTATTTCAACGCCATTACCCATGTCTACAAATCCATGGTCTTTAGCGACCTGCATATGTTCAACTGCATCATTTCTTGCTCCATCATATGCAGTATTGCATTCAATAATTGTTCCGTTTAATTTATTAACTAATGGCCCAATTAAATCTGCTTTTAAATATCCTTTTGCTCCTTTTTCACCAGTTGATACTTTAATACCAATATTTCCAGTTAATTTAACACCTAAAGCTTCATAAATTTTAATAAGACTTTCTGGCGTAATTTCTTTTGTAAAATAAACTTTTGATTTCATATATCCTCCTTTACATAGTATATCATATTTATATTAAAAATCGCAAAAATTTGATATACTTATATAGAAGGTGATTATGTGAAACTCGATGAAGAATACTTATCATATGTTAAAGAAATATTAGATTCAGAAGAATTTCAAAAAAGAAAAAATTTTGAACATCACGAAAACGAATCAGTATATGAACATTCTTTAAAAGTTTCATATGATTCATATTTATACGCCAAGAAGCATAATTTAAATGTAAGGGATATTAGTATAGGAGGACTACTTCACGATTTTTACTACAAACCATGGAAAGATAATACAGAAAAGAAACCACTTTTTAAAAAACACGGCTTTGTGCATGCTAAAGAAGCACTAGAAAACTCATGCAAAAACTTTCCAGATTTAATGAATGATAGAGTTAAAGATATTATTTCTAAACACATGTTTCCACTAAACATTAAATTTCCCAAATATAAAGAAAGTTGGGTTGTAACAATGATGGATAAAAAGAATTCATTAAGTGTGCTTAAACATCCATCAGCATGGCCTAGCTACCTGGGTTTAAAAAAGAAAAAGAAAAGAGACAAAAAAAATGACTAACATAAAAATATTATTCTTATTATTTATAACATATTCAATAATGGGTTGGATAATGGAAATGATAGTTACAATTATTGAAGATAAAGAAATTGTAAATAGAGGATTTTTAATCGGACCATATTGTCCAATATATGGAACATGTTCTATTGCAATGATTCTTTTATTAAGTAAAGTAACTAATTCGATTCTATTATTCATATTGTCAATAATTATATGTAGCATTGGAGAATATATAACAAGTTATTTAATGGAAAAATTATTCAAAGCAAGATGGTGGGATTACTCACATAAAAAATTTAATTTAAATGGTAGAATTTGTTTGCAAAATTGTTTAGCTTTTGGGGTACTTGGATTCATAATGATTAAATTTGTAAATACTTTTTTTGTAAATATATATAGTTCATTCAGCATTTCAACATTAAATATACTTTTTTATATTTTATTAGTTATATTTATTACTGATTTAATTATTTCATTCAATGTAGTAATTAAAATAAAAAACATGTCATTAAAGTATGTTAATTTAGACAATACAAAAGAAATAACCAATAAAATAAAATCAATAATATCAGAAAAATTATTGAACCGAAGGTTATTTAAAGCATTCCCTTATTTAAGTAAATCTATAAAAGATAAAATAAAATTATTAATTAAAAGAAAGAAGTAGGTGTAAAATGTTTGAAAACAAAAAAGTATTTATTTTAGGAATGGCGAGAAGCGGATATTGGGCAGCGAAACAACTAATAAAAAGAAATAATACAATTGTGCTTAATGATAAAAATGAAAATCAAGACAAAGACAGAGTAAAAGAGTTAGAAGATTTAGGGGTTAAAGTGGTTCTTGGGGATCATCCAGATGATTTATTAGATGAATCATTTGATTACATTATTAAAAACCCTGGAGTTCACTTTGACCATAAATATCTACTATATGCTGAAAAGCATAACATAAAAGTAATTAACGAAATCGAGATGGCGTATCATTTCTTACCAAATGGAGTTAAGTTAATCGCAATAACAGGTACTAATGGAAAAACTACTACCACAACATTAACATATGAAATATTGAAAAATGCATTTAAAGAAAAAGTACATTTAGCTGGTAATATAGGCTTTCCATTGTGTGAAGTGATAGATAATATCAAAGAAAATGACTACCTAGTTATGGAAATTGGAGTTCCTCAATTGCATGACTTTTATGACTTTAATCCATTCATTTCAGTTTTAACTAATATATTTGAAGCACACTTAGATATGTTTAAAACACGTGAGTATTATAATGAAAATAAGCTAAGAATTTTTATGAATCACACTAAAGAAAATATCGCAATTATTAATAAAGGAAATGATGATGCTTATAGAATTACAAAAGATATTAAGAGCACTAAAAAATATTTCTCATCAAAAGAAATAATTGATGGATGCTATCTAAAAAATGATGCAATATACTATTATGATGAAAAAATAATTGATACAAAAGACATTAAGCTACAAGGAGTACATAATTATGAAAATATAATGTGTGCTATTATGGTAGCAAAAGAATTAAATATATCAAATGATAGTATAATTAATGTATTAAAAGAATTTAGCGGCGTTGAGCATAGGATAGAATACGTCAAAACTATCAATGGAGTTGATTATTACAATGATTCAAAAGCGACTAATGTTACTTCAACTCAAATAGCTTTATCAGCTTTCAAAAGACCAACAATTCTACTTCTTGGTGGATTAGATAGAGGACATTCATTCGAAGGATTAAAAGAATATATGAAAAATGTAAAACTAGTATGTTCTTTTGGCCAAACTAATGAAAGAATAAATGAATTTTGTAAAAGCATAAATATCCCATGTATAGTTTCAACAACGTTAAAAGAAGCATTAGAAAATGCATATGATAATGCTGTTAATAAAGATGTTGTATTATTAAGCCCTGCATGTGCTTCATGGGATCAATACAAATGCTTTGAAGATAGAGGAAGCGAATTTAAAGAAATAGTAAAAAATATGGTTAAATAATTAACCATATTTTATTTGTTTATAATATCTAAGATTTCTTTACCATACTTTTTAATCTTAATAGCAGATATTCCATATACTTTATCAAGTTCTTTTTCATTGGCTGGTTTTTTTAATACCAAATCATTTAATGTCTTATCATTAAATATATAGTATGGTTTATATTTTAACTTTTTAGCTTTATTGTATCTGTATTTCTTTAATTTGTTTGACAATATAGCATCTAAATTAAATATATTACTATCAATATCAGCAACTGTCTCATTCACCTCATCATGTACTTCTTCATTTATATTAAGTGATAGTAACTTATCAGCAAATTCTTTAATTTCTTTTTCATTATCAGCTATATTATGTGATTTTCTCTCTTCTCTTTTTAAATACTCTACTATTTTATCCATTCTAATAATTTTATTTTTTAATACAGATTCTTTATTCTTAAACTTAATTTGTGAGTTTTCATTTGCTATTATTACAGCACCTCTATAATAACTATTAAATTGATAATTAGTTAACAGTTTACCAATAAATCCTTTTTGATCATAAGAATATTCTTTAATAATATCTAAATGCCTATTTAATTGAGTTATTGGACTATAAATACTTGTTATTACTTTATCATGTTCTCTATAAAAATTATCATCTTCATCAATAATAATATTTCCATAATAATTTTTACATTCAAATACATAACAGTTTTTACTTGTTATCACTATATAATCTATTTGAGCTTTATAATCTTTATATGCAATATTTAAATCATGTAATATATACATTGGAATATGACTATTTTTAAGCTCATATAGTATTTTATTTTCCCCTTTTAGTCCATATTCAAATTTTTTAATATCATTTTCTATAAAAAATTTCTCTTCTTCACTCGCATATTTTAATTTTACTTTTAAATTTTCAATCTTATTTTCTAAAGTTTTACCATTATAATATACTACTGTTTCCATTTTTCCCTCTTTATTTCTTTATTCCTGATTTTAAATAGTACTCCTCTGCTTTTTTACTATCCCTTTTAATATTAACACAAATATTACCATTTTCATAATAATATTTTGCTAAATTATAATAAGCATAGTTATTTCTTTCATTAATTGGGCATTCTATTGCCTTGTTATAATACATAAATGCTATATCAAATTTGGATTGTTTTCTATAATACTCGCCCATTTTATTAAGAGCCCAACTTTCATTCATATCAGCACTAATTTTGTAATATTTATATGCATTTTCTATATCGCCATCTTTTTCATAAATACTCCCCAAATTATTAAATGCATAAACATATCCATACTCACTAGAAATAATAAAGCTTTCTTTAGCTTTTTCAATATCTATAATACCTTCTGGATTAATACCTTTTAAATAACACAAACCAAGAGTATTATATCCAGCAGCACTTTTTAGTTCAATTGATTTATTTAAATATTTCCACATTACATTTATGTCCATCTTAACTTTATTAGTAATCATTAAATTAGCAACCATCCAACACGCTTTAGGATGATTTTTTGATGCCGCTTTTAAATAATAATCATAACTTTTATTATAATCTTTAACACCACTAACTAATCCATCAAATTCAAGTGATCCTAACTCTGCGCAAGCATACATATTATCTTTCTTAGAAAGTGATATTAATGAACTAATATAACTTTGGCCATAATATAATTTAATTTTTAAATACTCATCTAATTCACTTTTATTAATTTTAATATTCATCTTTTGCGAATAAACCGGTTGAATATTATCTAGTACTGCATAATTTAAAATATTTATCATTGCATTATAGTTATCCAATGATTTAATTTTACTTATAAATGAATTTTTAATACTTTTATCCTTTTTAGCTATATTAATTAATTTAATAATAACATTTTTAAGTTTAATATTATTATTTATTTTATCTAAAGACTCAGAATTATTAATATATATTGTATTATCTA